>JQGR01000168.1_pt1 | contig 9731 bp, 13 predicted proteins | sample 210181 | NCBI WGS metagenome assembly JQGR01 (sample SAMN02928655, study PRJNA255238) | bioreactor metagenome | biome: continuous culture; feature: L-culture metagenome assembled contigs; material: continuous culture biomass; isolation source: continuous culture inoculated with microbial biomass... | reverse complement strand
TATCGAGGAAACCGTTCGGGCACTGGTCGAGACCTTCCCGATGGTGTCGCGCCTCAAGATGCTGCGCCAATGGGGGGGATCGTGGATGTGACCGGCGACCGCTCGCCGATCATCTCGAAAACACCGCTCGGCAACACGTTCATCAACGCAGGCTGGGGCACTGGTGGGTTCAAATCGATCCCCGGATCCGGCTGGGCGATGGCAGAACTTGTCGCCAAAGGCGAACCTGGACCGCTGGCTGCTGAATTTGGCATGAACCGCTTCACCGAAGGCCGCTTTATCGACGAAAGCGTCGCGGCCGGCGTGGCCCACTAGGAGGATAGAAGATGCTTATTCTGGAATGCCCCTATTGCGGCGTGAAAGCTGATGAAACCGATCTGCATGGCGGTGGCGAAGCGCATCTGAAGCGCTTTGGTCCCGGATCATCAGATGATGACTTTGAAACCTATCTGTTCATGCGCAAGAACCCGAAAGGCGTTCACTTTGAACGCTGGCGCCATGCGTCGGGTTGCGGCAAGTGGTTCCACGCTGCTCGCAACACGATGACGCTGGAGGTCTACGGCACCTATTCCGCGCAAACCTATGAGCCGCCGCAGGACATCATTGATGCGGTCAAGGCGAAACACCCTGACTGGGAGGGGTATAAATGAGCACCCGTCTTTCAAATGGCGGTCGTCTGATCGACCGCTCGAAGGTGAAGAACTTCTCCTTCAACGGCAAGAAAATGAAGGGTTTCGAAGGGGATACCCTGCGTCGGCCCTGCTGGGCGAAGGCCAGACCCTGGTTGGCCGTTCGTTCAAATACCACCGTCCGCGCGGCATCCTTGCCTCTGGCGCAGAAGAGCCGAACGCGCTGGTGAACATGGGCGAAGGCTCGCGTTTTGAGCCGAACCAACGTGTCACCACCACCGAGCTCTATGACGGTCTGACCGCCGGGTCGCAAAACCACTGGCCGAGCCTTGAGTTCGACGTGGGTGTGGTGAACAACTACGTCTCGCGCTGGCTGCCGGCTGGTTTCTATTACAAGACCTTCATGTTCCCGCGCGCCGGCTGGAAGCATGTGTTTGAACCGATTGTGCGTCAGTCCGCCGGTCTGGGCAAAGCCCCGGATGCTGAAACTTTCGATGAAGATCGTTACGAGCATTACTACCACCACACCGATATTCTGGTTGTCGGTGGCGGTGTGGCCGGTCTGGCCGCCGCTCTGGCCGCTGCCAAATCGGGCAAGAAGGTCATGCTGATCGAGCAAACCAACCACTGGGGCGGTCGTGCGCCTGTGGATGGCGGCTCCATCGACGGCAAATCCCCCGCCGAGTGGGTGGACGCTGCTGTGGCTGAACTCGAAGCCATGGACAATGTGACGCTCCGCACCCGCACCATGGGTTCGGGCGTTTATGACCACGGTTACGCGCTGGGGTACGAACGTGTGGCCGATCACACCCCGGGCGACGGGCGTCCGCGTCACCGCCTGTGGCGTATTCGCTCTGAAAAGATCGTCACCGCAACCGGTGCGATTGAACGCCCGCTGTCCTTTGCAGGCAACGATATCCCCGGCGTGATGCTGGCCGGTGCTGTGCGTGACTACATCGTGAACTGGGGCGTGAGTGCCGGGGACCGTGTGGTGGTTGTGACCAACAATGACGATGCTTATCGCACTGCTCTGGCTGTAAAAGCGGCGGGTCTCGAAGTGCCCGTGATCATCGACGCCCGTCCGAACGGCGGCGGCGCGCTGGCTGATGCGGCCCGTGAAGCTGGCATCCGCGTTGAGAACGGCAAAGCGATTGGCATGGTCAAAGGTGGCAAAACCGTCACCGGCGTGACCCTCTGTGCGCAAGAGGGCGAAGGCGCGACCCTCGAAGAGATCGCCTGTGATGCGGTCGCCATGTCCGGCGGCTGGTCCCCGGTTGTGCACCTCTGGTCGCATTGCGGTGGCAAACTGAACTGGGACGAGGCCAATGCCATGTTCCGCCCCGATGCCTCCCGTCCGCCGCTTGGCGCACAGGGCGAAGGCTTTGTGATCCCGGCAGGCTCGGCAGATGGTGAGTTCTCGCTGGGTGCGGTTCTGGACAATGCCGTAAAGGCCGGTCTGGCCGCTGCTGGCGAAGGTGAAATGGCGGCCCCGAAAGGCGAAGCCGAAGCCGAGACCGTGTTGGAGCCGGTCTGGATCATGCCGCAGGGCGCAGGTCCGAAGAAACGCATGAAAATGTGGCTGGATTACCAGAATGACGTGAAGGTCTCCGACGTGCAACTGGCGGCCCGCGAAGGCTATGAAAGCGTTGAGCACACCAAGCGTTACACCACGCTGGGCATGGCGACAGACCAAGGGAAGCTGTCGAATATCAACGGTTTGGCGGTCCTGTCTAATGCATTGGGTCAAGAGATCCCGACCACTGGCACCACCACCTTCCGCCCGCCGTATCATCCCATTTCGATGGCGCGATCACCGGCGAAGCACGGGCTGAAATCTTCCAACCCATTCGCCGCACCCCGATGCATGAATGGCACGAAGAGCAGGGTGCCTATTTGGAACCGGTGGGCCATTGGCGCCGTCCCTACACCTATCCGCGCAAGGGTGAGACCCATGAGCAGGCGGTGAACCGCGAGGTGATCAACACCCGCGAGAACCTCGGCCTTTTGGACGCGTCGACCCTTGGTAAGCTGATTGTCAAAGGGCCGGATGCGGGCAAGTTCATGGACATGATGTATACCAACATGATGTCGAACCTTGCCGTGGGCAAATGCCGCTATGGTCTGATGTGTTCGGAAAACGGCTTCTTGTCGGACGATGGTGTGGTTGCGCGCATCGATGAAGACACCTGGCTGTGCCATACCACCTCGGGTGGGGCGGATCGCATCCACGGCTGGATGGAAGAATGGCTTCAGACCGAGTGGTGGGACTGGAAAGTCTATGTTGCTAATGTGACCGAACAGCTGGCGCAGGTCGCCGTGGTTGGCCCGAACGCCCGCAAGGTGCTGGAAAAGCTGAACGCGGGTGTGGAAGGCGGCATGGATCTCTCCGCCGAAGCGCTGCCCTTCATGCAGTGGCGTGATGGCAAAATCGGTGAGTTTGATGCCCGCGCTTATCGGATCTCTTTCTCGGGTGAACTCAGCTATGAGATCGCCGTGCCTGCCTCGCAGGGTCGCGCGTTCTGGGATGCGCTGATCGAAGCTGGAGAAGAATTCGGCGTGATGCCTTACGGCACCGAATGCCTGCACATCATGCGGGCCGAAAAAGGCTTTATCATGATCGGCGACGAGACCGACGGCACGGTGATCCCGCAGGATCTGGGCTGAACTGGGCGATTTCCAAGAAGAAGGAAGACTTCCTTGGCAAACGCGCCCAATTGCGCAGCCATATGACCGATCCGGAGCGTTGGAAACTGGTGGGTTTGGAAACCTTGATGGGTCTGTTCTGCCGGACGGTGCCTATGCGCAGGGGGAAGGCGTGAACGAAAACGGCCAGAAGGTTGTGATTGGTCGCGTGACTTCGACCTATTATTCGCCGACCCTGAAAAAGGGCATCGCCATGGGGCTGATCAAACACGGTCCCGACCGGATGGGGGAGGTGATTTCCTTCCCGACCGTGGACGGCACCAACACTGTGATCAAGGCGCGGATCTGTGATCCGGTCTTCTATGACAAGGATGGGGAGAAGCAGAATGTCTAAGGCTGTTTCCGCATTGAACGGCGTATCGTTTGACGGCTACGCCCGCGTTGAAGAGCAAGGCCTTGTGGGCATGATCACCGTGCGTGGTGATCTGGCCTCGAAGGTTCTGGCGAAAGCGGTCAAGGACGCCACCGGCACCAAAATGCCGGGGCAGGGCGAGATCCTGTCTGGCGAAGATGGTCGAACCGCATGGATGTCACCGGACGAGCTGCTTTTGATCGTTGAGCATGCTGCGGCACCGGGCATCATCGACGCGATGAATGCCACATTGGCGGGCGAACACGCTTGGTGGTCAATGTCTCGGACGCGCGCGCCGTGTTCCGGGTGATTGGCAAGGGCGCGCGCGAAGTGGTGGCGAAACTCAGCCCTGCGGATGTGTCGGTTGTGGCTCCGGGTATGCTGCGTCGCACCCGCATTGCGCAGATCCCCGCCGCGTTCCACCTGATCAATGAGGAGACCGCTGAACTGGTTTGCTTCCGCTCAGTTGGGCAATACGCTTTTGACCTGCTGAAAGACGCTGCCCTGCCGGGTGGCGAGGTGTTCTGACGTCAAGCGCATCGCTTGCAATTAGAGATTGAGTTCAACCCCGAATCGACCTAGCACAATGTTAGGTTGGCTCGGGGTTAGCTTTATGAAATCTATTCTGTTTTCCATTTTACTCACGGGTGGTTTGGCCGCTCCTGCTTTTGCTGAAACGCTTACCTGCACGTTTGACGTAGCGGATCGCTATCGGGAATGGGTGCCTTCGCAAATTACCTTGATCCGGGACCGAGATTATGGACGCGACAGGTCTCAGCAGATATTTTTCGTCAGTCTGGTCTGAAAAGCATTCCTGCGAACCTGACGATTAACAACGACAAGCGGACCACGTTCAAATTTCAACACCGCAATCCAAAACTGAGACATCGAGAACGTCACCAAAGTTCTGCTTTGGATACCGCGAAATATACGTTGACGATATATTCGAATGATCGCCCAGCCATGCTGAAAGCTAAGGTGATACTGCATGTAAACCATCTGTATCAAACGCAATATGAAACGACCCGGGTCAAAGGGGAATGTTTGGAGAAATAGCTCTGCGTGGGTGCGTGTTCCACAAATCGAATTGTCAACTAACCGATGGTCAATATGCTGAAATCAATTCTCGTTTCATCACTTTCACTCTTTCTATTTGCAACACCCGCTGTTGCTGAAACCTATGACTGCACCTTCAAGGTCCCAAACCGCTATCAGCTTTGGGTGCCTGCGCAGCTTCGCTTGGAGGATGATCCCAAACGGGGCTTTGGGTCGGTGCGGGCAGAATTGTTTGATCGCTTTGGCAAACGGGTGCTTAAGGCGGACGTCGTGTTTGAAAACAATCTGCGTAAAAAATTCGTGTTCTGGTTTAACAATTCGGACGTGCGGCGCAGCAGCGCAAAAGGCAGTGCTGTCATTCTTGGGCGCTCGAAATATGACCTTACGATCTACAAGGACGGCAGGCCTGCGCTCTATAAGGCTGAAGGCGTAGAGCCAGACTATTTCTTTACTGAAGAAAGCTACAGAACCAAGGGGAACTGTACCCGCCGGTGACACGCGGTTGAAAACCCTTCCCGCAGTCGCGCGGGCCCAACAAAAAGATCATTCTGATACTTAAGGAAACCAAAATGAAACACCTCGCAATTGCTGCTATCCTCGCCTTGGCGCCACTGAGCGCCCAAGCCGAAGTTTATGTATGTGATGTTAAGCCGGCCTCCGGGCACGAAAGCTGGCTGATCCCGCCGACCACGATTATTGAACATGATCGTTCCACCGGGGAGGTCACGGTTTTTGATGGGTTGATCAAAGAGATTTATGGACAGCCGATCGAAGCCAAGATCACCACGGATAACGCCAAGCGCACCTCTTACAGCTGGAAAGTGAGCGGCTTGCAGGTGAAAGTCGCAGAGGGTGGGACGGCCGTGATCAAAAACATGCTGTATAAGTTTACGATCATAAAGAAAGACCTTTCCGTGCGCACCTCGATGAAACCGCTGCGCTTTCGGAACACCTTCCGCGGTGAAGGGAAGTGTGAAAGCAAGTGACGCTGTGAATGCGGGACAAGGGGGCGGGTTTTTTTCAATCGCCCCTTGACCCGGGCCACCCCCGTGGCCCATCTAATTCACAAATGAAACACGCGAAAAATCAGGGCCCCAAATGGCTTTTGAACTTCCCGACCTTCCCTATGCACATGACGCGCTTGCCGAACATGGCATGTCGGCTGAAACCATGGAATTCCACCACGATCTGCACCACAACGCCTATGTGACCAACGGCAACGCCGCCATCGCGGGCACCGAGTGGGAGGGCAAGACCCTCGAAGAGATCATCGTTGGCACCTATGACAAGTCGTCTGTGGCGCAAAACGGCATCTTCAACAACATCTCGCAGCTGTGGAACCACAACCAATTCTGGGAGATGATGGGCCCGGGAAAATCCGCCATGCCGGGTGAGCTGGAAAAAGCCATCGTTGAAAACTTTGGTTCGGTCGCTGATTTCAAGTCGCAATTCGCCGCCGCCGGCGCTGGTCAGTTCGGTTCGGGCTGGGCTTGGCTGGTGAAAAACGCCGACGGCTCGCTGGCTGTGACCAAGACTGAGAACGGCGTGAACCCGCTGTGCTTTGGTCAGACCGCGCTGTTGGGGTGTGACGTATGGGAGCACTCCTACTACATCGATTTCCGCAACAAACGCCCGGCTTATCTGGACAACTTCCTGGAAAACCTGGTGAACTGGGATAATGTGGCCTCGCGCCTGTAATCCAACGGATTGCATTGAGTTTTCAAAGGGGCGCCGATCTGGTGCCCCTTTTTGTTTGAGCACAGAAAGGGGACGTTGAGATGAGCAATCATAACAAAGCTGCCTGCCACTGTGGCGCGGTGCAATTTGAGGTCACCTTGTCAGATGGGTTGGATAGTGCGCGCCGTTGTGACTGCAGCTTTTGCCGGATGCGCGGCGCGGTGGCAGTATCGGCCCCCCTAGACGGGATTCGCATCACGCAAGGGGCGGATAATTTGACGCTTTACCAATTCGGAACCGGTGCGGCGAAGCATTATTTTTGCAAGTCCTGCGGCATCTATACCCACCACCAACGCCGATCAAACCCCAATGAATACGGGGTGAATGTGGCCTGCCTTGAGGGTGTCAGCCCGTTCGACTTCCCCGAGATTATTGTACACGACGGGGTAAACCATCCGTCGGATGGGGCCAGCGGCGTAGCAGGGGTGCTGCGATTTTCCATGACATAACGCTGGGTTGTCACGTAAAGGCCGGTGGTTGCAGGAATTCCTCTTGGGATTGGATCCAATCTGTGTCATCGTCGCGCAGACTTCACTTGTGAAGCAGTTCTTCATCTCAATCCGAGAGCCCGTCATGCGCGACACGACCAAAGCGACCGCCGCTATCTTGCTGGCCTGTACCGTCTGGGGGCTGTCGCCGCTTTACTACAAGGCGCTGGCGCATATTCCGCCGCTTGAACTGCTCAGCCATCGCACGATCTGGTCATTGGTGCTGTTTAGTTTGCTTTTGGCGATGCAGCGGCGTTTGGGCGAACTGCCGCGCCTGCTGCGCAACCCGCGTGGATTTGTGTTGGTTTTGATTGCCAGCCTGATGATTTCGGCCAATTGGGGCGGCTTTATCACCTCGATCCAGATCGGTCATGCGGTAGAGGCCAGCCTTGGCTATTACATCTTCCCGCTGGTCACTGTGGTTTTAGGCCGTTTGATCTATGGCGAAGTGCTGGGGCCGGGCAAAAGCTTTGCTGTCCTTCTTGCTGCGATTGCCGTCATGGTGCTGACCTACGGGCTTGGTGTGCCGCCATGGATCTCGCTGTTCCTTGCCACAACATTTGCCTTTTACGGGGTGATCAAAAAACGGGTTGATGCAGGGCCGGTGGTGTCGGTGACCGGAGAGGTCCTGCTGTTGTCGCCTCTGGCGGCAATGTGGCTGTGGGGCGTACACACGCAGGGGTGGGCCGGGCTGTTTGACCGCAACCTAGGCACCTTTGGCCACAGCCTGTCAGATAGCCTGATGCTGATCGGCTCGGGCGCGCTGACCGCAGGGCCGCTGATCCTATTCAGCTTTGCGTCAAAGAAATTGCCGCTGTCCACGGTGGGGGTGGTGCAATATCTGAACCCAAGTCTGCAGTTCCTTTGCGCGACGCTTATCTTTGCCGAACCGGTCAGCCTGTGGCACGCCATCGCTGTCCCGCTGATCTGGGCGGCACTGATCGTCTATTCGCTGGTCGCCTTCGGTCAGGACCGTGCGGCCAGGCGTTCGCGTAGGAGTGTGGTCAGCTGATCCACATCCTCGGCCACCAAAGTGGTTTCGCGAATGTCGTCGCCAGCAAACCCCTGCGCAATCACATGATCAAGCAGTCCAATCAGCGGATCCCAGTAGCCATTCACATTCAACAGCACAATCGGCTTGTCGTGCAGGCCAAGCTGGCGCCAGGTCAGCACTTCAAAGAACTCGTCCAGTGACCCGGCCCCGCCCGGCAGCACCACGATGGCGTCCGAATTCATGAACATGACTTTCTTGCGCTCATGCATGTTTTCGGTAACGACAAACGAGGTCAGGTCGCGTTTGCCCACTTCGCGCTGCATCAGATGCACCGGGATCACGCCAAAGGTCTCGCCGCCTGCTGATTGCGCCGCCTTCGCCACCGCGCCCATCAGCCCCACATCGCCCGCCCCATAGACCAGCCGCCAGTTCTCGTCCGCCAGTCGCTGCCCCAGATCCGTTGCGGCCAGTTCATAGGCCGGATCGTTACCCATGCGGGCACCACAGAACACACAGACAGACGCAAGACGGGAGGAGGCAGGGGCAGTGGGCATGGCAGATACTTTCATAAGTCTTTGGGCAAGGGCTTTTGCCGCAACAGATATTTTGACCGGTGATAGCGGGGTTGTTAGTGTTGCTCAAGACGTTGTGACGATTTGCGTGGCTCCGTCCTTGGTTCCGGCCTTGGTTCCGTCCTGATCAGGTTCTGATCCTGCTTTGATCCGGGCCTGAAGCGACGTGATCGGGGAAAGACACCCGATTGAAACCGGGGCAGTGGGGCAAGTGGTGTGACAGGCTGAAATCAATGGCAGACGCGGCGGGGAAGGCTGCGTATGTGCCAAAAGGGGATGAAGATGACTGCAGAGAAAACCTCCGGCGCGGGTGCCGGGGCGCTGGTGGGCGGTGGCACCGCACTGGCATTGGTTCTGGTGGCTTTAGGCTGGTGGGTGGCACGCGACAACACGCCAACTGATGTGTCAGACACACCCTTCATGGCACAAGAAGGCGGCCAGACGGCCACCGAACGTCAGGCCACCGAAAACCCGACTGAAGAGGCCGGACAAACACCTCCAGAGGCCATGCCAGAAACGTACACCCCGCAGTTTGACGTGGTTCGGGTTGAGCCGGACGGCTCTGCCGTAATTGCGGGTCAGGCAAAGCCCGGAGCAAAGGTGCAATTGCTCTTGGATGGGCAGGCAGCCGGTCAGACCAAGGTCGACAGCAATGGCAATTTCGTAGCGCTCCTAAGCTTGCCCCCATCTGATGCCCCTCGTGTGATGGAGCTGATGGTGGATGGTGAAAAAGTTAAGACCGCAGATCAATCCGTGATCGTTGGCCCGATCACAGCCCCCACTCAGATCGCTACGGCTGAGCCCCCTGCAAGCGCCCTGGATGAGGCCTCAGAAGAGAGTGCTCCGTCGAAAGATGTGGCGGAAGGGGCTTCAGAGGGCGCAATGTCCAAGGCGGCACCCGTCGAAACGATTGAAACAGCGAAGGTCGCCACGGCAGAAGGCGGGAATGATGCGCCAGAAACAGCCCCGGCAGCCCCGCAAGTGCTGCTGGCTGACCAGGACGGCATCAAGGTGCTGCAAGACGCGGGCGGCGCAGCTGCCCCTGATCAGACCAGCCTCGACAGCATTGCCTATGACGCGCTTGGTGCGGTCATTCTGGCTGGACGCGGCGCGGCCAATTCCGCTGTGCAGGTCTATCTGGACGGGGCGGAGCTGGCGCAGACTGTTGCGGGAGAGGACGGCCAGTGGCGGCTGAAACTG
>JQGR01000167.1_pt1 | contig 9898 bp, 7 predicted proteins | sample 210181 | NCBI WGS metagenome assembly JQGR01 (sample SAMN02928655, study PRJNA255238) | bioreactor metagenome | biome: continuous culture; feature: L-culture metagenome assembled contigs; material: continuous culture biomass; isolation source: continuous culture inoculated with microbial biomass from... | reverse complement strand
CTCAGCCGACCAGCGATCAGGATCGCCCTGCAACACCAGCGCGCGGATTTCCTCGGCCCCGGGACTGCCGCCCGGTTCGCGGGTCAGCACCACATCATGCCCCAGCCCGCGCAGATGGTCCGCCAGGTGTCGCGCCTGCGTTGATTTCCCTGATCCATCAATGCCTTCGAAGCTGATGAACAGCCCGGAGTGTGTCTTGGTTGTCATTGGAACAGCCTGTCAGTTCAAGATCGAAGTGAGGGCGGTTTCCTGCCCCATCACTTTGGAAAGGAGGCGTTGTGCCGCCACCCCCATGCGTTTGCCAATGCCTGCGGGCGCCACGTCTTCGGCGGCCACAAGCGGCACCACCTGATCAGGCAGTTCGGGCCGTTTGATGATCATTTCGGCCAGCGGCTGGCCAGCATCGATCGGTGCCTCAACCGGGCCAACCCATTTGATTTCCGCCTGCAGCGGATCGCGGTCGACAGCAGATACCAACAGCGAAATATCTTCGTTTGTGGTCAGGCCCACGGTGGCGGCTTCGCCCAGCCACACTGGGACGTCCGTGACGCGGTCACCCGCTTTGACTGGTGTTTTCATGGCAAATTGCCGAAACGCCCAATTGACAATCGCCTCGGCCTCTTCGGCGCGTTCTTTGCTTGAGTTCATGCCGGAAATGACAAAGACGATGCGGCGATTGCCTTGCCGGGCAGATCCCACCAGCCCGTAGCCTGCCTCTTGGGTATGGCCGGTTTTCAGTCCATCCGCGCCAATACCAAGGGTCAACAGCGGGTTGCGGTTAAAGCGGTTGTCCGGGGCGCGGTCTTTATAATGGAACTCGCGCTGGCTGAAATAATGGTAGTAGTCAGGGAAATCGACAATCAGGTGGTTGGCGAGAATGGCCAGATCTTTCATCGACATGCGCTGACGCGGGTCGGGCCAGCCAGAAGAATTGCCAAAGCTGGAGTTTTCCATGCCCAGTTCTTTGGCGCGCTCGGACATCATCCGGGCAAAAGCCTCTTCCGTGCCTCCAAGCCCTTCGGCCACGGCCACACAGGCGTCATTGCCCGACTGAACGATGATGCCCTGGATCAGCTCTTCGACCGTGGGGCGGTCGGTTTTATTCAAAAACATGGTTGAGCCGCCCATGTCCTGCGCCCGTTGTGACACACCAAAGGGGGTCGACATCGACACGCGCCCGTCTTCGAGCGCTTCAAACAAAAGGGTGATGGTCATCAGTTTCGACATTGATGCCGGGGGCAGGGCGACATTGGCGTCTTTTTCCATCAGCACGGTGCCAGTGCTGACATCCAGCACATAAGCTGAACTGGCGCGCGTATCAAAGGCGCGGGCAGGCAGCGGGGCCAGCAGGGTGATCAGCAAGGTGAGTGCCAGCAACGGGATCAGTTGATCCAACATCCGGTCCAACAGGGGGGGCATGCGGTGATTTTTGCTTTTGGTCATCTCATCCGTCCAGTTAGCGGCTCACGTAATAGGCGTCAGCAAAGCCCAATCCACGGACCTTTTTCAAGACGGCGGAGCGTTCCGATTTGTTGGTGGTGGGGCCGACAATGACGCGCCAGAATTTCTTGCCACTGGTTGTGCCTGGCTTGATGGTCGGCAACATGCCAGCCCGTTTCAGCGCCTCAGAGGTGTTTTTGGCGTTGGTTTCCACGCTAAAAATACCGATCTGGATGAAGGGTTTGGACAGGCTGCCGGACGTGACGGGCTTGGGGGCCGGTTTTGACGCTGGCTTCGGTGCAGTGGCCACAGGTTTGGGGGCAGGTTTGCTGGAGGAGCCCGCAACCCCTTCGGCGCGATCCAGCGCGGCGGACGCTGCCGCTATCGGGTCGTCCAGTTTGGCGGATTTGATCTCGCCATTGGCGGTGCCATCCAGCGTGCCGGGGGCCGGGACTGGGCTTTGTTCTGTGGCGGGTTCCGGTGCTATCGTTTCCTTGCGCAACGCGGTCACAGATAGGTTGGCAGGGTTTCCTGCCAGCATTTCCAGCGCTTCAGCCGCATCAGAGGAAACTTGGAAGCGCGGACCGGGCACATCGCGTTCCCGGCGAAACAGCGCGCCGATCACAAATTTTCCGTTGCTTTCATTGCGAATAATCACCCGTTCCGGGTCTTTGGCCGAGGCATGCGCAACCCAGACACCGCCCAGGCTTGGGCGCCCGTCCCAAAGGCCGGTTTCCGACATCTGGAACACCTCAGGCGCTTCCACATCGCGTTCCACGGTGCGGCTGGTGGTCTTAGCCGCCGCCGTTTTGTCGCCTGATGCGTTGTTTTTCTTAAGAAAACCCGGAAGGTTGGTGTCGTCGCACCCCGTCAACGCCAATGCGCCGGTCAGGATCATCGCCACTTTCAAAGTGGTCTTTTTCGCCATGATGTGCCCCTAAGTATCTGGTCAGCCTGTTGGCCATTTCCGCCCATTTGTCGACATACTAGCCGCTTGGAACTGTGGTGAAAAGTCCTGAGCGACGAATGGGCAAGAACCGGCAGGTGGATCGGGCGAAGGGGGTGGTTTAGGGGTTTTAGAATCAAATCCCTATGGTTATGTCTGCCCGGGTCGGAGGAGTGGCAGAGTGGTTGAATGCACCGGTCTTGAAAACCGACGTAGGTGAAAGTCTACCGTGGGTTCGAATCCCACCTCCTCCGCCATATGCTTAAATCAACAAGCACCTCTAAAGTGCTGAAGCTGTTCTTATATTTCGCCAACTCTTCTGCTTCAAAATTCTACCATCACTTCCATATGGCACCTAAATTGCCAAGAAAATCGCCTTGTGTAGCGCGTCACCACGAAGAGAGTAGAACATCCTAACCCAAGCTCTGGTGCAAAAGGGGTGGCTCTCGAGTGATCGTCATTTGGGAAAAACAAGTGAACAGGGTAAGCTGCGGCAAGATACAGGTCAAAAGGTCGTTGCAATCGCTCGCAGCAAAGCGAACTCAGAGATAGCAGTTGGCCTCAAGCTCAATTTCAGGGAATGGTGGGCGCAAGTGGTTTGAGGGTGGGCGTCTGGCTGCCGCCTGTGCCAGCAAAGATTTCACCCGAATAGACAAAGCCAGATCCGTTGGCGCATGGCAGCACACGCCAACTGGGCAACCCTGCTCATTATTCGTGACTACGACCCTTGTTCGCAGAACCTTAGGCGGTTGCCAAATGGATCATGGACCTGAATTTGAAGTCCCCAGGCAGTTTTTCCAGGCCGGGATGATTGAAGGTATATTGCTTGTCCGTCAACTCGCGATGAAACGCGCGCAGATTTGTTGTTGGGATAAAGGTATTTGATCCGGGGCTGGAATCGTTGTGGTGTTCTGACAAGTGAATTTGCAACCCGGCCCTCTGAATCGCCATGTAAAGCGGCGTGTCATCGGTTGGTCGATGTTCAAACGCCACCGCGAAGCCAAGGAAGTCGCAATAGAATTCCCGCGCTTTGGCTTCGTCGAATATCCGTAATATCGGGTTACATCCTGTGAATTGAATTTGGTCAGGCGCCGCATGTGCCAGCATCGCCGTCGCAGTATTCCAATCGGCAAAGCCGATGCTCTTGGCAATGAGCTCAAGGGACTTTCCATAGGAAATGTCGGTGGCGTCTGCGGCAAGGGCCGCGCGCAGTTTCTTGGCCATGGATTTGGCCTGATCTGAACTAAACATTGTGGTCTCCATACCAGCATATCTTCAGCGGAGCGCGCGTTGCCGACCGATTGCTGGTCGGAAAGTTCAAAGTGTGTGCAAGGGTGCTTTCACCGTTCCCGAGGGGTGCGCGCGGCAGGCAGCAACAACCAGCTTTTAAGGTGACGGATAATGTTTGGTTGTCAAGAGGGGCGGCGGGTTTCAAAGGCGCCATTCTAACCATAGAAGCGAAGGGTGATCTGCGATCAATCGACCACCTATTGTGTTGTGAGTGGTGCTAAAACATGTCTCTGGGGCTTCAAAAAAAATCTTTTATTTGAGCCCGTTTACGTCATGGAAAAGCCGCAAGGTTAAGTGCTTTTTTTCTCGGCACGACGTCTGGATAGTGTGGCCTGAATGCGTCATTTTTCACCGAGGGGATGGGTAAAAAACTGACCTATTTCAACCCAAAGCGCAGAAAATATCAAGTATATTCATAATGATGCACGATTTACAAAGCCCATCTTCATTTACCTGCATTGACATGAATAATTATTCACATTATCCAACCCGGGTCCGCAAAGGACACGCCAGGCGCCCCGCGCCAAGCCCTTCTCAAAATCGCTAATCCAGTGCCGCACCCAGGTCGGGTGTACGCCGTTCACTAATGCTTCGCGCAGGAGGTTTCTTTGACGCGTTTTCAATCCAAGTCGCTGTCGGCTGTGCTGATGATTTCGACCATTCTGGTCCCCGCCGCAGTTGCCGCGCAAGACGCCACTGAAAATTCCTCAGACGGGTTTCTTGGCACAATCGTGTTGCAGGCAATCAATGATGGTGGCGCAAATGTCAGCGGCGTTGAGGCAGCCAATACGGCCGGGTCGCGTGTGCCTGTTGACCCGGATGCATTGCCGCGTGCGGTTACCATCCTTCCGCGTGAGTTGTTTGAGGCGCAGGGCGCGCGCACGATGGAAGAAACGGTGGCTTACAGCCCCGGTATCGTGACCGAGACCTATGGTCAGGACAATCGATATGATGAGTATATTCTGCGTGGGTTTGAAGCGCAGATCGGGGGGGCGTATCGTGATGGCATGCCGCTGCGAACGGTGGATTGGGCGTCGTGGCGCACAGAACCTTTTGGGCTTGAAAGCGTTAACATCCTACGCGGACCAACCTCGGATCTTTATGGCACCAACCAACCGGGTGGCCTGATCAATGGTGTCAGCAAACGCCCGGAGTTTAGCTATGACGGCAAAGTGCGCGCGACGCTGACCAGTGAACAGGGTAAGGAGCTTGCATTCGATGTGACGGGTCCGATGTCCGATACGGTGGCGTATCGCCTGATTGGCCTTTGGAATAAATCCGGTACCAATTATGACGCGGTGGATACAGGGCGCGTTTACATTGCGCCATCGCTCACCTTTGCGCCGAGTGATCAAACAACCTTTACGATCTATGGCCAATATCAGAAGGATGATGTGGGCGACACCTATGTGAGTGTGCCCCGATTTGGGTCACTGGATCCGAACAATACTGCCACCTTTGGCCCCGGAACATATACCGGAAACCCGGATTACAACACAATCGAAACCACGCAGAACTATCTGGGTTACGAATTTGAACATGCGTTTGACAATGGGGTAACCGTGACCTCTCGTGCGCGTTTTTCTGACAATGACTGGCTGAACAATACGATGTTCCCGGGCGCTTTCGTCAATGCAAGTTATCTGCTTGGGGCACCTGCTGGCTTGCCCACTGATGTTGATACCGCACTGTTGGTGGCCTTCGATGTGGATCAGTCCATGCAGCAAAGCAGTTTTGACAACGCATTGCGCTTTGAATTTGATCGCGGTGCCGCCAGGGGGAATGTTGCTGTTGGGGTGGATCACTACACAATCTCGAGCGATACCGCTTTCTCATACGGGTATGGTGGGGATCGCAATCTGGTCACCGGAGCTGCGACCAATTACCTTGCGGGCCGTGTGCCAGCGCTCTTGCCGTCGAAAAGATCCACCGAATTGCGGCAGACTGGTGTTTATCTGAATGGATTTTCTGAGATTGGCGACAAATTTGTGGTCTCGGGCGGTGTGCGTCACGACTGGGTGGAATATGAAACCGCAGGTTTCAGCACGGGCCTGACCGGTGTTCAGCCGTTCAACAACAAACTGGACGAGACGATGACCTCGGCCAATTTGGGTCTTGGTTATAATGTGTCACCCTCGTTCATGCTGTACGGCTCGTTGTCGCGTTCCTTCAACCTGCCACCCAGCGGAATGAAGGCGGACGGCAGTGGGCTGGGGCTTGAAACCGCAAATGCGGCGGAGCTTGGCTTCAAGTACCATTCGCTTGATGGACGCAGCAGCATTGGCTTTGCGGCCTTTTCGATCACCAAGAATGATGTGGCAGTGGATGATCCCAACAGTGGGGATCCTATGGTGTTCACGCAATTGGGCAAAGTGACATCGCGTGGAGTCGAGCTGGAGGCAACCCATGACTTTGGCAATGGTCTGAGCTTGTTTGGCAGTGTGAATTTCGTTGATGCTAAAGTAGGGCAGGGGTCGCCATATGCGGGAAACCAGACGGCTCGGGCACCGAAATTCTCAGCGGCATTGTTTGCACAATATGAGGTGCAATCGCTTGAGGGGCTGGCTTTCAGCTTAGGCGCGCGCCACACCGGATCGCGGTATGCTGATATTGCAAACAACACCAAACTTGAAGCCGTGACCTTACTTGACGCGTCAATCAAGTATGAGGTCAAAGATTGGCAGATGTCACTTGCCGTTCGCAACCTGACTGATGAGCAATACATTGGCTACTGTTCTTCATCGTTCTTACCGTTGGGCAATGCAGCGTTGGACAGCGCGGCAGGATCTTGTGTCTACGGTGCAGGGCGTGAAATTGCTCTGAGTTTGAGCCACACGTTCTGAGCGTAGCCAACATGCGAATGATCCTTCCCATTGTCACCCTATGCATGGTTTCGCCCCTTTGGGCGGAACCACGTCTTTTGACACACCGGTATGGGGTGACAGAAATCGAGGGCTCCCCGCAACGGGTCGTGTCCCTGTCCTTCATCGGACATGACTTCCTTCTGGCGCTGGGGGTCAGGCCGATTGCCTTGCGCTATTGGTATGGATCTGGTGAACATGGGGTGTTTCCTTGGGCGGAAGCGGCATTGGGTGACGCTGAACCTCTGGTGCTTTATGGCGATATTGACATCGAGCAGATCGCCCTTCTGCAACCAGATTTGATTGTCGGTCAATGGTCCGGCATGACCGAAACCCAATACCAGCTGTTGTCGAAAATTGCCCCAACCCTTCCCCCCGCAAAAGGAGAGCTGGATTACTCCTCTTCGTGGCAATCGATGACCCGACAATTGGGATTGGCTCTGGACCTCTCGGATAAGGCCGAAGATGTGATCAACCGGCTGGAAACACGTTTTGAGGATGTGCGCGCAGCGCATCCGGAATGGATCGGGAAAACCACGGTTGTGGCATGGCCCGCACGTATCGGTGCCTATACCAGTGTGGATCTGCGAAGTCGTTTCATGTCTGATCTGGGTTTTGCCCCACCAACGACGGTTGATCAAATGATCAGCACCAACGCCTTTTATGTGATGGTGCCACAAGAAGATCTGACGCCCATCGATGTGGATGTTCTGGTCTGGACCGACACTGTGGATCTGCCGCAGGCACTTGACAATATCGTGTTGCGAAAAGCCATGCGGGCTTATCGTGAAGGGCGCGAGCTTTATGCCGATTACGACCTGACCGCGGCTTTGTCGCATTCGAGCCCGCTGTCACTGGATTATGCACTGGATCGTATGGTTCCCCTGATCGAAGCTGCCGTGGATGGCGACCCTACCACCTTGGTTGAAACCACTGCTGCCGAAGGAGTGGCCCCCCGTCATGACCCGAAAACCTTCTTCCCTGATCGTCATACTGCCGGTTATGGCCGCTACCGGCATGTCACTTGCAATGCTCTCGCTTTGGTTTGGTGTGCGCGCGTTGGATTGGGCCACGGTCTGGCAGGCACTTGTTGCCTTTGAACCCGGCAATTCCGATCATGCCATTGTGCATGAACTGCGAATGCCGCGCGCTATTGCGGCCCTCATCGGAGGTGGTGCGTTGGGGATGGCTGGTGCATTGATGCAGGCGCTTAGCAGAAACCCGCTTGCGGATCCGGGTCTGCTTGGGGTGAATGGGGCGCCGCCCTTGGGGTTGTGATTGCCATTTGGGGATTTGGTGTAGCCACGCAATCACAACTGGTGATCCCGGCCCTGACCGGAGCTGCCTTCGCCGCAGGTTTGGTCCTGTTGCTGGGGGGGCGGCAGGGTCACGTGGACCGGATCCAACCCGCCTGATACTTGCGGGGGCTGCGGTCGGAGCGCTGTTTCTGGCGCTGACTTGGGCGATATTGATCCTGAGCCGGGAAAGCCTTGATATTTACCGTTTCTGGGTGCTGGGCGGTTTTACCGGCATCACCAAAAGCGATCTTTTTGCGCTGTTGCCGCTTTATGCCATCAGCCTGCCCTTGGGGCTCGTTGCGGCTTTTCTATTGTCACCGCTGATCTTGGGGGATGATACCGCCCGCGCGCTTGGCGTGCGTGTGGGGGTGGTGCGCGTGTTGAGCGTGGTGGCAATTGTCGCCCTATGCGGCATCACGGTTTCGATGGCTGGACCAATTGCGTTTATTGGATTGGTGGTTCCGCATCTGGCGCGCCCTCTATTGGGGGCAGACATCCGCGTTGTCGCTGTCGGGTCTTTCCTGATCGGCGGTGTGCTGGCGGTGTCGGCCGATATTATTGGGCGTCTGATCTTGCCGGGGCAAGAGATTGAGGCAGGCGTAATGATGGCTTTGATCGGCGGGCCGAGCTTGATCATTCTTGTGCGTTTCCGCGGGAAGGTCACACTATGACTATGTTAACGCTTCGCTTTGTCGGTTGTTCCTTTCGTCTGCCACTACGGCGTGTCGCGGTGAATGTGGCGTTGTCTTTGGTGGTGAGCACCTTGATCGCCTGCGGCCTATTTGGCGGCACCTATCCTGTGGCTTTTGCCGATGTGATTTTGGCGATGAGTGGCAACGCCGACGCCGTCACCCAGATGATTGTCATGGAATATCGCCTGCCGCGCCTGTTGACCGCACTTGGTGTCGGGCTGGCTTTTGGCCTTGCCGGAGAGCTGGTCCAGACGCTGTTGCGCAACCCTTTGGCCTCGCCGGATATTATTGGGTTCACTGCCGGTGCGGGGGCGGGTGCTCTGTTTACCGTGGCGGTTTTAGGCAGCACAGCGCTGTTGGTGCCCGGCGCCCTTTTAGGAGGGCTGTGTGCCGCGGCGCTGGTGGTGGGACTGAGCTGGCGGCGGGGCATTTCCCCTGGCCATATCGTTTTGATCGGCATTGGTATTACCCTGACGCTAAGTGTGATCAGTGATCTTTTGATGACAGGTTTGGATGCAACATCTGCCTTTGAACTGATGAAATGGTTGGTGGGTTCCCTACACAGCCGCAGTTTTGCCGATGTGCAAATCATCTGGGGCGGACTTTTGGTGCTTGCACCGCTGGCCTTATGGCATCAGTTCACTTTGTCGCGCGCTTCCTTGGATGAACCCGTGGCACTTAGTCTGGGGATCGCCCTTAACCGCAGCCGGATGATCACCCTTGGCCTATCTGTTGGTCTTGTTGCCATGGCCGTGTCAGCTGCGGGCCCATTGCCTTTTGTCGCTTTTGTTTCAGGACCGATTGCGCATGGGTTGAACCGCGACAGCCGCCCGACCTTGCTGAGTGCGGCGTTGGTGGGGGCTTTCATCACGCTTGTCGCGGATTTCGCCAGCCAATCTTTGCCAGGTGGTCTAAATTTACCCGCCGGCGTTTTCTCGGCTTTGATCGGCGCGCCAGTGCTGATCTGGGTTCTGATCCTCCAATCAAGAAAGCAGCGCCTATGACCGCACATCTGTCTTGTGAAAACCTATACTTGAGCTACGGGAAAACCTCGGTGCTTGCGGATGTCAGCCTGGAACTGACCCAAGGGCAAATTACCGCCATTGTCGGACCTAACGCCTGTGGGAAATCTTCGCTGTTGCGTTGTTTGTGTCGGGTGCAAAGCCCAACCAGCGGCACGGTTTTGTTGGATGGTGAGTTGATCCACAAGCAAAACACCAAACAGGTTGCCCGCAAGGTTGCCTTTCTGCCGCAATCGGCAACTGCCCCTACAGGGATGCGGGTGCGTGATCTGGTGTTGCGCGGGCGCACGCCCCATCAGTCGCCGTTGCAACAATGGTCACACCATGATCAGGAGGTTGTTGAGACTGC
>JQGR01000166.1_pt1 | contig 9992 bp, 13 predicted proteins | sample 210181 | NCBI WGS metagenome assembly JQGR01 (sample SAMN02928655, study PRJNA255238) | bioreactor metagenome | biome: continuous culture; feature: L-culture metagenome assembled contigs; material: continuous culture biomass; isolation source: continuous culture inoculated with microbial biomass... | reverse complement strand
GATGCAGAAGTGCGCAATTCCGACATCCCGGTTGTTGTGGATTTCTGGGCTGAATGGTGTGGTCCGTGCAAGCAGATCGGCCCGGCATTGGAAGAGCTGTCGGCTGAATATGGCGGCAAGGTCAAGATCGTCAAAGTGAACGTTGACGAGAACCCGAATTCTCCGGCCCAACTGGGTGTGCGCGGTATTCCGGCCCTGTTCCTGTTCAAAGATGGCCAAGTGGTCTCAAACAAAGTGGGTGCCGCCCCGAAAGCTGCGCTGCAATCCTGGATCAACGAAAACATCTGATCCCAGCCTTACCTCAAAGAAAAGCCCCGCAGGTTGCGGGGCTTTTTTCGTTTTCGCGTTACTTGGAGGTCCGCGATTACGCAGGCAGCGCCCTTCGACCACGATGCCCGAGGTAAATCTGAATCATCGCACTTAAGTTCATCACCAAAGCATATAGCAGGCCCGGCACAGCAAGGGCAGGTTCTGCCAAGACACTGCCCGCAACAAACATCGCAACCGCCACGTTCTGCAAAGACGCTTCAACCATGATTGCGCGCCCTTGAACCAAAGACAAACCGGTCAGTCGGACCGCAACGGCCGCCAGTGCCATGGCGCCCAGATTAAGGATGGCCACCGCCACCCCCACATCGGTCAGATTAGACTGCATCGCCTCCCAGTTCTGCACAAAGGTCGCCAGCACCATCGCCGCAAAAATCGCCTTGGCCCCGGGTTCAAGCACCTTCAAAAGTCGCGCCTGCCAAACCTTAGACAGCGCCCCCAGCCCGAGCCCTAATAGCATCGGGACAATCGACACAGCCAGCATGGCGCCGCTTAGCTTGGCAATACTGCCAATACCGGCAAAGCCTGCCACGCCAAACAGTGTCAAAACTGCTGGAATAGAGACACATGCAAGCAATGTGGTGATCAATGTCATGCCGGTCGACAACGCCAAATCCGCCCGTGCCAAATGGGCAATATAATTCGAGGTCACCCCCCCGGGGGCGGCAGCAACAAGCACCAAACCCGCCTGCATCAAAGGCGGCAAGCCCAAGATACAGCCAATCAGGAAGGCAAGGATCGGCAAGCTTACCAGCTGCACCAACAGCCCGACCGCCAACGCCTTTGGGTGACGAAACACCACCGCAAAATCACGCGCTGACAATCGCAGTCCGACCACCAGCATCAAAAGCGCCAATCCAAGCGGCAACAACTTTGCCAACAGCTCTGTCATGACATCGCCCTTCCTGAACATGTTTCGCTTCACAATAGCCACGCTGGCACAAGCAACCATGACAAATATCAAGGTTTGCAAGGCCAATAGACGCTAATCAGAAACCAACCATGGAGATCCAATATGTATAGTCGCCGTTCCTTTCTGATCACCACCGCCCTTGGTTCGCTGGGCGTTGCCCTGCCCGGTTGGGCAGATACCAACCTACCCGCCGATACCGCCCAGGATGACCAACCCATGCGCCGCCGGTATCTAATGGAAGACACCTATGGGAACATCGTTAAAGACGAGGATTTGCAGGGTAAATTTGTGCTGATTTACTTCGGTTACATGAGCTGCCCCGACGTCTGCCCCACCTCACTGTCGACCATTGCCAATGTGATGGAAAAGCTCAGCCCGGAAGACAACGAAGGATTGGCAGTGCTGTTTGTAACGGTGGACCCTGATCGCGACACCCCTGAGAAACTGCGCGAATATCTTGCCTTTTTTGACGAACGCATCGTCGGGCTTCGCGGTCCGAAGGCCTATACCGACCATATGGTCAAAGCCTTCAACGCACGGTACGAATTTTATGTACCAGATCCGGAACACCCAGAAGATTACGGCGTGGACCACACCGCATCGATTGCCTTTGTCGCGCCCGACGGCACGTTGATCAAACGGTTCCCCCATGGGATGCACCAAGAAAAGATCCAAGCCTATATCGAGGCAGCCATGCGTTCTGCGCGTGAGATGCAGTGAGGCTGACGCGACGCCATACGTTGGCCGGGCTGGTTGCCTCTATGGCCACGCCAGTTTGGGCCGACCACAACAGCGCCAAGGGGCCGCTGCCGTTTGCGGTGGACCTGGCGGAAAACGTGGAAAACGGCCCCTCTGCGCTTGCGCTTCAGATCAGGGATGAAGAGAAGCAGCCAGTGGCGATGGCAGATTGGCTTGGCACCTGGACGGTATTGAGCTTTTGGGGGCCCTGGTGCAATCAATGCCGTAATGAAATGCCATCGATTGCCCGGATGAACCGACAACTCGATACCAATCATGCGCGGCTGCTCCCGCTTGCGTTTGACTGGCGTGGGCCGTATTTCGTACGCAAATTTCTTGATGAGATCGAGATCACCGATTTACCGGTTTACCTTGGCGATGGTGAAAATCTGGACGCCACGCTGGGCCTCTCCCGCCTGCCGACTACGGCGATCCTCGACCCAGAGGGGAGGCTGCGGTTCACCATTGCGGGTGAAGCGATTTGGGATGATGAAAAGACCCTAAACTGGCTGAATACGCTGTAATTCTGATTATTCTATGCAAATGACAAGGGGCGCCATGACGCCCCTTTTTTGTGTAACAAGCTATCTGCTTCAGACCAGATCGGACCGACTGAACCGCCAGTACCCCAGCGCCGCAAACAACAGCCCAAGCAAGGTCGGATACCCCAGCGCCCAAAGCACATAGCCAGTCACGCCGAAATTATCCAAGATCACATAGCTGGCGGGCCCAAGCAGGATCAATTGCGGATCAAACAGGATCATCGACGCGGTGCGGAAGCTTTGCAGAGGGTTGGCAAGCGCGATGCCAATCACGAACTCTGGCACAAACTGCGCCTTGATCAGGATGGACAAGAACAGGAGATCCAGAAGTGCCACCAGCATCAGCCAGATCAAAAGACTGGCCCCAAGCGCAATTTCGGTAGAGCGGGACACGGCGGACAACAAAAATCCGAGGCCAAGAAAACAGGTCGCAAGGCTGATGTCAGGGCGGAATAGAGACCAACATGGCGCCAGGGGATCTCGTGGCCTTTTACTGCGCCAAACACCGCAGCAATTGCCAATGCGGCCAGAACCGGCACCAAAATCAGAGCCAAACGCGCCAGAAAACGCCCCCAGAACCACGTGCCCAACCCAATCGGGAAGGCCAGCATATATTCAAGGTTTCCAGCTTCACGGTCCCCCACCATTGAGCGAGCGGTGACCACAATAATGAACAACGGCAAGATCGCATGGTGATCTGGATATAGGTCACCAGCAGGCGCGACAGACCGGTGAACCCCAACACGCGGCTTTCCGACACACCGGTGAAGATCAGCAACAGCATCAGGCCAATGGCGACCGCAGCATAAAAATGAAACCAGCGCGAGCGCAGGCTTTCCTGGAGCTCCAGCCGAAGCATTTGCCCCAAAGAGGTACGGATGGGTTTGTTCATTTTGAAGCGATCTCTTCCACTGGCAAACAACGGCTCGACAGGCCGCGAGACATGACGGCCTTCACCATTTCATCAAAGCGCACAGTGCCGGGTTCCGCACTTGGCACAGCGGCAAAACCGTAATCCATCGGGCTGACGGTATCCGGGTGATAATATGAGGTGCGGGCATCAAGCCAGTCTTCGGCGGTGTTACTGTCCATCACCCAAAACTCAACATCAGGGTCTTGTTTCCAATCCTGCATGTCAAGCCAGTGGATGGCGTCGCCAATGTCGTCAAATTTCGCCAGGCGTTTCTCCGGGCCACCCCGCACTTCCGCCCCATAGCGCGGATCGGAAATGATCATGCCGCAGATTTCGCAGGTTTCACGCCCCCAACGAATGGGCTCTGGCCCTTCCTTCTTCGGCTTGCACCCGGCGACGACAGTGGTGGCCGCCAGCATCGCCAAGACGACCCGCCGAGAATGATGATGCGGCAGGTGGCCCGCATGGTTATGGGAGCAACGACACATGTTTCAGTCCTTTCCCTGAGCGGCGTCCCTGTCATCCGTTTCCAGTGACAGACGATCCACAAGGCTTGCATAACGACTGAGCAATCCCAAAAACCGCAAGGTCTCACCGGTGGGGACCTGCCCTTCAAACAGGGTGCCCTCGGTAGTGACAAATCCCCATTCCGCAAGCGCACTTGCAAATGTGGGGTGCGGTTCCGACAGGCCAATGCGACAGGAACGGAATTGCCCGGCCTTAAGCCTGTCTACCACGCTGTCGTCCAGCACAACTTGACCCCGGTCAAGCTCGATCACACGATTGACCAAAGGCGCCACTTCTTCCAACCGGTGCGATGCAATCAGCATTGAAGCGTCCTTACGGTCGGCCAAAAGATCGATGAACACAGCGCGCGCCGCAGGATCAAGGTTGGCGGCGGGTTCATCAAAAATCAACAGATCCGCAGGACGGGCCAAGGCGATGGTCACCAATACCTTCTGCTTTTGGCCGCCAGACAGGCGATAAAACGGGCGCGAGGCGATCTCTTTCAAATCAATGCCCATTTCGCCGGCAATTTTGTCCATCTTGCCAAGATCCGCACCTGATCCCTTGGCCGAAAACGCCAACAACTCGCCCACGGGCATACGCAGGGGGGCGGCATTTGCGGCACAAAGGCCACCCGCGACAACATGTCGAGGTCACGACGCGACTTGCCCGCCCCATCAAACCCCACTTCACCGCCAAAGCGGTAATGGCCCAAAATGCAGCGAAACAGGGTCGTTTTCCCGGCACCGTTGGAACCGATCAGGGCGATCCGGTCACCAGCTTCGATCGACAGGGTAAGCTCATCCAATACAGCGCGTTTCTCGAACCGTTTGGTCAGCTTGTTGATGCGAATCATGCCCATGAGGACCTCTCGTTAAATAATGTTGTCCAAGCCACGCAGCTTGAAGCTCAGCGCACCTTGCGGACAGGCATCGACACACAGGCCGCAACGGGTGCAATCTGGCGCGATATATTCCTCGGCGTCCTGCGCATAGCCCATCTTGGTGATATCCAGTACGTGAGGCACAAGGCACACGTCGCGACATTCCCCTTCATGCACACATTTATCGAGGTCGTATTTGATCTGGATCGGTGCAGCAGTACCAATCACGCCATAAGTAAGCCCCATCGGGCAGGCATAGCGACACCAGAACCGACGCGAAAAGAAGATCTCGACAGACAGCAGGAACACCACCCAAAGGATGGCCAGCGTTGGCCCGTAGATCAGCGCGCGCGAAACAATACCAACGGGGTTGATATATTCGAACACGGTGTAGCCACTAACCAGCGCCATTCCCATGAAAACAAACCACAAAACAACGCGCATGCCGCGGTGAAACGGATGATCTTTGACCCATCCTCGTTTGGCAAGAAACAGGTGGATCGCTTCCGCCCATTCCGCCAGAAGGTGATAGGGGCATGCCCACGAACAGAACGCCCGGCCACCAAAGAACCACCAGATCAGCACAACAGTAATCGTCCCAATCAACAGGTTCAACATCACCTCTTTAAACGCCAGCATAACCTGCATCGCCGCCGTCGGGTCCGCCATGTGGAAGCCCAGGAAACGCGACGCCGTCAGGGCCCCCTCAACCAGTTGGACATCCCATGCAAAAGACACAATGAACATCACGTTAATCACGATAATCGAGGTCCACCGCGCGTACTTCCATTTCCGGTTCACCACCGGGTATTCCAGTTCATGCGCAATCAGATCCTTGCGAATCTGTGTCTGTTCCGGCGTCTTTTGATGTTTTTTCAACTCGCGCGCCGCATCAGTTTCTTCATCTTTGGTAGGGCGACGACTTTCGGCGCCAAACATCATGGCGAGCTTATGCAGATACCATTTCATGCTCATGACAACGCTCCTTCCCGAGCTGCCGCTTGTCGCGCAAGGTTAAGTTCGGTGTCGATCACGATGGCCGCAGGTTCAGTTGGGCACATCATCTCGCAGGTGCCGCAGCCAACACATTTATCGGTGACAATCGGCTGGTGGCGTTTCTCATCTGGCGCATCCGACAGGGGCTCTAGATATATCGCATCTTCAATTGGGCATTCACGTACGCAGAGATCGCAAAGCTCCAGATCATAGGGGTGATCGGCCACTTTGATCGGGGTCCAGCGGTCAATTTCGCGGTAGCGCAGCAGGCCTTCAAAATCCTGCCCGCGCACGTGGCCAGTGAAACCAAGCCCCTGCATCGCAAGGCAAGACGCGGGGTCTGCCAGCCGGGCAAAGCCGATTGAGACCTCTTCTTTCATCGAAATATCATGCGACAATGCGCCGGTTGGGCAGGCCAGCACACATTGCACCGCATCACAGCTGAAATCACAAGCCTGGCCGCGCGCGTCGATATAAGGCACGCCAAGGCCATATCCTTCATCACCATCCGCGAGCTTGATCGCTTCAACCGGACACACCTGCACGCATTGGCCGCATTTAATGCAGGCCGCGAGGAAATCATCTTCTGGGATCGCACCTGGCGGGCGCAAGCGGTCATGCACGTTGGCCGCCACCGGATACCACCCAACAAGGCCGGCGGCCACGGCGACCACGCTGGCAGCACCAGAGCGCACCAACATCCGCCGTCGTTCCAATTCTCGGCGGGTTAGTCTCTTTTTCTTCGATTTTTGCGGCTGTGCCTGGGTGTTATCCTGGGTCATTGCGTCAACATCTCTAAAGCGGATTTCGGGCGGGATTTTACGGGGGTTTCGTTGAGGATCTGAGCCGCAGCCTTGTCCATCAATGGCACTTGTTCGCGCACCAACAGGCGGGGTTCGGAAAACGGAGCGAGGCGTTCGACAAAATCAAGCGCTGCCAGCGCAAGACCACCACGGAAGAACGAGGCATCGGGCACCTCCATCCAAATCCGATCGGCGTAATTGTAGATCTCGTACGGCACGTCCCCTTTGGTATCGGCATCTTTGTCGAACCCAGCGTAATCATCCCAGAAGTTGCCTTCCCACCCTTCACGCAGCGCCGTACCGCGCCCACGTACGGAAACCTGGGTAAAATTCGACATCATCGCGTTGCCGGTGAAATGGTTGCCGGTCCAATCGGTGTGAAACTCAATCCCGATGCCATTATAGGCGATCACATTATCGGTGAAATAGTTGTCCATATCCGGATCCCAGGGCGAGGGATCAAGGTAGATACCGGCGGCATTGCCGATGATATTGTTGCGCTCGATCCGCGCGCCCGAGCTTTCTTTGAAGCCAACACCGACGCCAGAGGCCCCCACGCACGCAGGATCTGATTGTCACGCACAATGGTGTTGTTGGCGTACATCAGGAACACACCCACCACACAATCCGAGATTTCATTATCTTCGACGGTATTTTTATGGGCATACATAAAATGGATGCCATACCGGCTGTTGCTGATCTTGTTGCGGCGAAACATATTGCCTTCGCTGTACCAGATCACCACATCACGGGCGTCGCTAAAGCTGCTGTCTTCAACCTTGTTATTGTTGGAATAATAGATCCGCATCGCATCGCCACGCAGCCCCATCGACATGTTCTTTGAACTGATGTCCACCCGGCGGATAATGTTGTTGTCGGCCTGGTTCATGTCGATGCCAAACAGGGCATCTTCGATGATCACATCGCGGATCACATTGAAACTGCTGTTGATGCGCAGCCCGGCGTCAATCTTATTGTGCAACCGTCCAGAGTTGCGCAATGTGAGGTTCTTCAGCGTAACACCGTCACTTTCAAGAGTGACAATCGTACCGGTGCCAGCCCCATCAATCACAACCCCTTCGCGCCCATCAATCACAACTGGACGGGTCAGGACAAGCTGTTCGTGGTACACCCCTGCCGGGGGCACGATATCAACACCTTCGGGTGCGGCATCGATTATCTCTTGCAAAGTTTCGGCAACGGCGGGACCCAGACAGAACGTGTAGGCCACCACCAGAAGCATTGCCAAGAACATGTTTCGAACCAAATCAGCGACAGCGTTTTGGTGCGAAACACCGGTAGGTTTCTTAGGCCTTACCGGCGTTTCGATCTTTTGCTGAGCGGATTGAGAGCCGAAACGCCTTTGGGAACGGAAACGTGGCATTGCTCTTATCCTTGTGTTGGTTACATTTTGGCAGCGTCCGGACCAGCCAGGCGCACCTGTTTCAGACGGATCAAGGCGGCCAGCAGCAGCAGCGCCGACGCGCCCAGCATCAAGAAGAAGCCTGTCGCCGGATAGGAATGGGTGGTGAACTGCGCCACTTTACCATCACCGAACACGGTCGGCATGAAGGGTTTCAACGTAAACGCTCCCATCGAGTTCAAGCTGTGCCCATACCACCAGAGCCAGCCTGCGTATTCTGCCAGGAACCCAACCGGCAGCGCCATCGGTGCAATCACCAAGATCCAATGGAAAATCGAACGCACTGACCATGCCGCCATGATCAACAGCAGCATAAAGGCCATGACCACCGCGTAGAGGATCTGCGCCACACCATCCATGGTGCGCACCAGCGGGTCATTGCGTTCGGGTTCATTGAACCAGCGCGCCAGAGACTTCGCATAGTGCCACTTGAACACCTGCATCAGCGACCCGTTCCATTCCTCGCGTTTGTAGGAAGGAATTTTCTTCTGCTCGGTCTCATAGGCGTATTTGACTGTGGCCAGTAAAAGCTCGCGTTTGCTTCCCTCAACATCCAATTCGTTGTCAGCGCGTTCACTTTCGTCGAGGCTTTCCTTCAGCATCTGCACAATCGGCGGCAAATGGCTTGAGGATGTGCTGTCATTGGCGTCCTGCCCCAACGAAACCACCATGCCATCGAGGTAATTCGTCGTCGTCAGCCTGATCCCGTTTTCGCCGTACATGGCGAGGGTCATCCAGGTTGCCACGGCACCAAACCCGCCAACCGCAAAGACCATGCGCGGAACACGCCCAGGGGCGGCAAAGGTCAGGGCCATCACACCGAGCATGGCGAAAAGGAAGGGTGAAAACGCCTTTTCAACCGGACCGCCCGAGGCGATAGGATACATGCCAACATAGTGGTTAATCGTGTCCATCTCATGCACACAATCCAACGCTTCGGTTTCCCGCACCTCCTCACTGTCACGGATTTCACAACCGTTCTGCACCGAATCCATATGAAACAGAATACGGATACCTTGCGGGAAAGTGGCTTCGGGATAATTGGGTGCAGTCAGGGATACCCACCAACCGGGTGAGAAAAAAGACGCGCCAATCAATGCGACGGCGAGAACGGTAAGCACGCGGTAAATGATACCACGGCGGTCTTTTTGTTGGGTGTTGGTCATCGGGTTGAGGCCTTTTGGCATGTCTTCAGGAAGGTTCGGGCGACCGATTGGCCGCCCGAACAATTCACTTACCAGTCAAAGTCGGGGTTGACCCAATCCGGATCACCAACCATCTCTGCTGGCGGTTTCAGACGGGACACATAGTCAAGAACGGCTTTGGTATCGCGCTCGGTCATCCATTCGATCTGTTTGACCATTTCAGGGTTGGCATTGCGACGTTTGCCTTCCTTGATCCAGTTGTACTGGCGTTCAAGGTAGTTGTAGTGCTGGCCATAGATGGCCGGGTAGAACTTCTCGTTCGAACCCTCACCAATTTCGCCATGACATTTCACGCAGTTTTCCTTGTACAGCTTTTCGCCGTGCTCAAGGTCATCACCGGCACCCACACCCGGGTTCGGGTTCATCGGCAATTTCGAGATATAAGCCGCAACGTCAGCAATCGACTGCGAGCCACCGATTTCCTGCGGCAGAGCAAACGGGTACATGGTCGGGTTATCACGGTTCAGCGCGCGGATGTCCGCCAGCTGTTTGATGATCACATTCGGGTGCTGACCCGAGATCTGCGGGAAGGTCCCGTCGGTCAGGCCCCAGCCATTCAACTGGTGACAGGCTGAACAGACCTCATACACATAAAGACCGTTTTCCAGATCCGGGGTCAGGGTCAGGGCTTCATCCTGTTCGCCGCCCCCCTGGTTCCAACCGTCTGCCGGGGTGTGGGATGAATCTGCCACGGCTGCCGTGGCACCAAGGGCCAGGGTGGCTGCGAAAATTGCTGAGACTG
>JQGR01000165.1_pt1 | contig 10175 bp, 15 predicted proteins | sample 210181 | NCBI WGS metagenome assembly JQGR01 (sample SAMN02928655, study PRJNA255238) | bioreactor metagenome | biome: continuous culture; feature: L-culture metagenome assembled contigs; material: continuous culture biomass; isolation source: continuous culture inoculated with microbial biomass... | reverse complement strand
AAAAAGAAAGGATAAGAACAAAGCAAAGCATGTAGACATTTAGGAAACATATCACAAGAGATACTAATCTATTGATTTAAAAAACTTAAAAGAATGAAAATATAAGAAATATAAAAGAGTATAGTGACAAAAACAATTCTTCTTTTAGAAGATAGAATTCTAATAAAAAGAATTGAAGATTATTTAAATAACTTAATAAATCTAGATAAAACTGCCCATGATAGTAGTAAAAACATGGTATGTATAGTAGATAAAAAAGGAATAGATTTAGTTATGTGTTTAAATAAAAATTTGAAAAAAGTATAATTACTTTATTTCAAATTTTGTTTCATAAACTTTATCTTGATCTTTTACTTTAAAAGTCCAAATACCTTTTTTCTTCCATCTACATACCTAAAATCATAAATTGAACCATGCCCAGCAGGTATAGTCATCTCTCGACTTCTTGATATTTCCTCATCTGGATCAATCCAAATAAAAGTAACATTTTTATCAAATTCAACTCTTTCTTGAATATATTTACAAATTATAGAATTTTCATCTTTTAAAATAACGCAATCTACGTTTTCTATCTCTTCTTGTTCACTAGCAATTGCAAATGAAAAAAGAGATATAAATAATACAACAATAAACTTTTTCATAATCTATTCCTTTTCTTCTTGTACATCCATATACTTAAAAAGTAAGTATTTAATTGGTGCATAAAATGTTGTCATTGACACTATGGCTATAATTAATTGAACTATTTTAAATAAAGAGTTAGTCTCTTCAAGAAAAAATAAACTTATATAATGACTAGCTAAAAGTGATATTACTGCTGTAATAGTAATAGCTATTAATGCAACTACATTATAACTCATATTTTTCCCAAATTGCATCTTCTTTTAAAGAAGCCCTATTTTTTAATATTTCAAAAGGTTTATAATTAACTTTATATCCCATTGAAAAATGATCTTTTATCCAATACCCCAAATAAATATAAGGTATTTCTAACTCTTTTGCTATTTTTATTTGTGCTAAAATAGAAAATTTACCTAAAGACAAATCTGCATATTCATGATCATAAAAACAATAAATTGAAGAAATAGATTCAGGCAAAATATCAACTAATGCAACTGCAACTAACTCTTCACCTTTAAAATATAAAAACTCTTTTGTAAACTTATCTTTTCCCTCAACATAAGACCTTGAATAATCATCAGGACTTATTGGAAAATAAGGCCATTGTTTTTTATCATGCATAAACTTATGATATTTATCATAAAGCTTCAAATGATCTAAACTTATACTTGGTGTTTGTATATAAAGCTTTGTATCTTTATTTTTATTTATTACTCTTTTTCAGATTTAGAAAATTTATAATTTTTAACATCAATTCTCATACTTATACACTTTGTACAAGTTTTACACTCTGGAACAAAGTGCATTTTTCCAAATCTTCTCCAACCATGCTCTAACATATTTTGATAATCTTCAACGGTACAGTGGTTTATGTACCTATATCTCATATCAGATATCTCATTATTAAAATAAGAACACTCTCTATTCTCTTCTACAAACTCTAAGTCTTCATTTATAATTTGCATTAACTACCCGTTGATTTTCTCTTTTATCTCTTTTGAAATTTTACATATTTTATCAATTTTTTCATTATATGACAACGAATCATCAATTATATGTTTTACAAAAGCACTTCCTACGATTACGCCATCAACTCCAACTGATTTCTCTTTACATGTGTTTTCATCAACACCAAATCCAACATATAAAGGAGTTTTTGTATTCTCTTTTACAGTTTTAATAACTTGTGTTAAATCTTCACTTTTACCACTTCCTGTAATACCTGCATAAGCTACCATATATATAAATTTTGTAGCATTTTTAACTACTTGTGCAATTCTTTCTTTACTATGAGTTGGAGAGACAAATGTAATAATAGATTGTTCATATTTTTTTGCTAACTCTTGATAAATAAAAGTCTCTTCAAAAGGTAAATCAGGAATAATTTCACCTGTAATACCAAACTCTTTTGCTTTTTTAAAAAACTCTTCAATTCCATAATGATAAAATGGATTTAAATATCCCATCCATAATGTATCCATTTGTGGGGCTATCTTTGATGAGACTTCAAATAAGTCTTTTAATTTAAATCCGTTTTTCAAAGCTAAAAGATTTGCTTTTTCTATAACAGGGCCATCTGCAACAGGATCTGAAAAAGGAATACCTAATTCTAATATATCAACACCTGATTCTTTCATATTTAATGCTAAGTCTATTGTAAAATTATTGTCAGGATAACTGGCTGTTATATAACCTACAAGTTTTTTCAAAATAAAATCTATATTTAATTAATTTGATATAATATAACATATTATAACAAGGTTATAGATTAATATTAAAAAAATAAAACTTGATTTTAAGGAAGATTTATATGAGTATAATTAAAAATGATTTTGAAAAAATGTCAATTACTAAAATATTAAAAACTAAAAATAATAAAAAACTAACAATGATTACAGCTTATGACGCACTTTTTGCAAATTTGTTTGATGAACTTGCAGATATGATACTTGTAGGTGATAGTTTAAATATGAGCTTTGCAGGAAAACCTGATACATTAAGTGCAACACTAGAACAGATGATTTACCATGCAAATGCCGTTTGTACAGGTGCACCAAAAGCTTTTGTTATTTTAGATATGCCTTTTGGAACTTACACAAATAAAGACATAGCACTTAAAAATGCAGTTAAGATTTATCAAGAAACAAATATAGCAGCTGTAAAAGTTGAAGGTGGAGAAGACAGAGCTGATATTGTAAAACATCTAACATCAAACTCAATTGCTGTTATGGGACATATTGGACTTATGCCACAATATGTTAGAAGTGAGGGTGGATACAAAGTAAGAGGTAAAACTAAAGAAGACGAAGAACAACTTATTCGTGATGCTATTGCTATTGAAAAAGCAGGAGCATTTGCAATTGTTGTTGAGGGTGTTTTAAGCAGTGTTGCAAAAAAAATCACAGAAGCAGTAAATGTTCCAGTTATTGGAATTGGTGCTGGAAATGTAACTGATGGTCAAGTTTTAGTTTGGTCAGATATGCTAGGCTTTTTCAATGAATTTAAACCAAAATTTGTTAGAAGATATTTAGATGGCGCAACACTTGTAAAAGATGCAGTTTTAGAATATAGAAATGATGTACAAACAACACAATTTCCATCAAAAGATGAAGAGTATTAAAAGTTTAGGAAAATAATAGTGGAAAGATTAGTAGAAGTTGAGCAAATATCATTTGAAGAAGATAAAAGTGAAGTAAACTTAAGACCCTCTTCTTGGGATGATTACATCGGACAAGAAAAAATTAAAAAAAATTTAAAAGTTTTTATTGAAGCTAGTAAAAAAAGAGAAGAAGCACTTGATCATATACTTTTTTATGGGCCTCCAGGTCTTGGTAAAACTACGCTTTCTTATCTTATTTCTAATGAAATGAATTCAAATATAAAAATCACAGCAGGACCTATGATTGAAAAAGTGGTGACTTAGCTGCCATTTTAACAAACTTAGAAGAAGGTGATATTTTATTTATTGATGAGATACATAGATTAAGTCCAGCAGTTGAAGAGATTTTATATCCAGCAATGGAAGATTATAGACTTGATATTATTATTGGAAGTGGTCCAGCTGCACAAACTGTAAAAATTGATTTACCAAGATTTACACTTATTGGAGCTACAACAAGAGCTGGAATGTTAAGTAATCCTTTAAGAGAAAGATTTGGGATGCATTTTAGAATGCAGTTTTATGACAACGAAGAATTAGCAAAAATCATTCAAAAAGCTTCTGTTAAACTAAATAAAATTTGTGCAGATGATGCTGCTTTAGAAATATCAAGAAGAAGTAGAGGAACACCAAGAGTTGCCTTAAGACTTTTAAGAAGAGTAAGAGACTTTGCAGAAGTAGAGAATGAAGAAACTATTATAAAACAAAGATGTAATTATGCTTTAGATGAACTAGGCGTAAATGATAGTGGATTTGATGAAATGGATATAAATTTACTTGAACTTCTTGTATCAAATAAAGGTAAGCCTATGGGATTATCTACAATAGCAGCTGCACTTAGTGAAGATGAGGGAACAATTGAAGATGCAATTGAACCATATTTACTTGCAAATGGCTTTATAGAAAGAACTGCAAGAGGAAGAGTAGCTAGTGTAAAAACATATGAAATGTTTAGATTATCATACCCAGAAACTGAAAAGGTACAAAAGGAGTCTTTGTTTTGAAGCCACAGCATTTTTTGATTGCTATTGCTATTGCTATTTTATTTTTTTTATTTCAACTTTTCAATCCATTTTTAAAAGCAATATTTGTAGCTTTACTTTTAACAGTAGCTACTAATACTTTAGATTTATTTATTACACATAGAGTAAAAAGCCAAACTATCTCAGCAATAATTATGACAATAATACTTGCACTAATATTTTTTGTTCCTGTTATGTACTGTATTTTTTCATTTGCTAATTACATAAATCAATTAGATCAACAAGCTTTGATGAAAAATTACTCACAAATAGAAACTTGGATATTAAATATTCCAAAAGAGTATGAGTTTTTTAAACAACAACTAATTTTGATTCTTGAAAAAATAGATATTGCAGAAAGTATAAAAAACATACTCTCAATTGGAGCATATTTAGGTAAGAATTCTGCTTCATTTATGATAGATATGTTTATGATACTTATATTTTATTTCTTTTTTACACTTTATGGAACAAGTCTTTCACACTATATAAAAGATATTCTTCCTTTGAAAAAAGAAGACTCAATTACACTATTTTATGAATCTTCAAATGTAATGAGTATTGTTTTATACTCAATACTTGTTACTGCAATATTTGAGGGTATGCTATTTGGCTTTTTTATATCAGTATATGGTTACAATGGATTTTTATTAGGTGTTTTATATGGTTTTGCTTCATTAGTTCCAGTAGTTGGTGGTATAATAATGTGGCTTCCAATAGCTTTATATGAAATATATTTAGGTGATTTTTATGATGCTATAATCATTAGTGCTTATTCAATAATCATCATATCAGTAGTAGCTGATACATTTATAAAGCCTATAATTATAAAATATATAAATCAAAAAGTAGTAAAAACTCCAAGTAAAATAAATGAATTATTGATTTTTTTCTCAATTGTTGCTGGATTATCAACATTTGGCTTTTGGGGAATGATTATAGGTCCTGCAATGGTTACTTTTTTTATCTCAATAGTTCAATTATTAAAAAAGTATAGTAATGATATGTTATAATCAAAAAAATTTAAAAAAGTGGTGTGTTTATGCAAATTGATTTAAAAGAATTAAAACAAGTAACAGTATTATATGTTGAAGATGATGAAGTTATTAGAGCACAAACACTTTCTGTATTTGAAAAAATCTTCAAAAAAGTGTATGTAGGAAAAGATGGACATCAAGGAATAAACTTATTTAATAATCACCAAGATGAATTAGATGTGATTGTTACAGATTTAAATATGCCAAAGATGACAGGGCTTGAACTAGCAGAAGAAGTACATAAAGTATCAAAATATATCCCAGTAATTTTCACAACTGCTTTTACAGATGAAGAATCACTTATAAAAGCAATCACATTAAATATAGATAGTTATGTAACAAAACCTTTAAAAATACAAGATTTAACTGCAACAATTTTAAAAAGTAGTTAAAAACTACAAAAGAGAAATAGTAAATTTATAATAAAACAAACAAAAGCTTTAGCAAAATGAGATGCTAAGTACAAAAAAAGATTATGGACAACTAAAAGACAATTGTGAATTATTAGAAAAAGAAGTATCTTTTTATAAATTCTTAGCAGAACATTTTATAGCATCAATAAAACTAGATAAATTTGGAATAATAGAAAATATATCAAACCAATTTAGCAATATTTATAAGTACTCTTTAATGGATTTAAAAAATAAACCTATAAACTCAATAACACCAAATGCAGCTAATATTCAGAAAAAAATGTTAGAAGCTTTAAAAGTAAAAGAAGCAGTAGGATTTAATGAAAAGTTCATTACAGCAGACAATGAAGAATTAGAGTTTCATAATATTTTATATCCACTTTATGAAAATAAAGACAATTATGCAAGTGGATATATGCTTTATCAATCATTGGAAAGATGAGTTAATTACTCATCTTCACCACTAATAGTACTTCCTTTATATGTCATAATCCCATAATCTAAATTTGATACACACTTAAAACCTAAATCATACATAACTTTTTGACAATATGCACTTCTACTACCACTTAAACAATAAACAATCACAGGTTTTTCTTTTTGATTTTGCAATTGTTCGATACTTTGATAAAATGAAGTAGTTGGAACTAAATAATCACACCCTTTAATTCTTTGTCCTACCCACTCCATCCACTCTCTTGTATCAACTAAATTAAAATCAATATATTTTAATGTTCTAGCTTCAAGAAGTGATTCTAACTCATCAGCATCAATTTGTTTTTTTTTCAAAAGCACTTCACACTCTTGTTTAGTAAGACCTCTTGAATGAGTATGAGTAACCTCGCTAACCTCATTTTTTACAGCCTCATTTTGAGCAAATTCAGGAGTACAAAAAATTCCACAGTGGCACTTTCCATCCCTTGGTATCTCAACTTCAAGTGCAGGTTTACATGGGCAAAGTCTATTATCTGCTTCTTTTTGTTCTTGCTTTGTTTGACCTATTACCATAAAACAAGGACAGAATCTTTTTCCATATATCATCTTATTTCTACTAAGCCCTTGCTGAACAGATTCATTTACATCATTTTCAGGATTATAAACAAAACCAAACCTATCTAAAACTTTGTCTGTAAACTGCTTTGTCAATTCAAACTGAGTTTGGAATTCAGTAGAGTTCATATCAATCTTTTTAATCATTATTTACCTTAAATACATAATTTTTGCGTATTATAAGTAAAAGTTTTTTTAATCTATTTAAAAGAGCTTATTATAAGTTTTTCTTAACTTATATTTAATCAAAACCCAAATTTATTCAAGTCATTCCATACCACATGCTTCAATCAAAACTCAATTTTCGGAAACCCGAATTCATTCGGGTCATTTTCTATATATTATATATTGTGGTTGAAAAATCACTTATAATATTTTAAAACTTTGGAAAGTTTTCTATGGATTTTGCTAACTTATCTAAGAACTCATCTCTACTGATACATTTTGCACCAAGTGATTGTAAGTGTTCTGTTGGGGTTTGGCAATCAAGTAGGCTAAAACCTTTTTGCTTTAATCTTTGTACTAAGTGATATAAAGCAACTTTTGATGCATCGCTTTTTTTTGCGAACATTGATTCGCCACAAAACATATCACCAATTACTAAGCCATATCCACCGCCTACAAGTTCACCCTCATAATAACTTTCAAAAGAGTGTGCATATCCAATTTCATGCAGATGTGTATAAGCTTGTATTAATTCATCTTGAAGCCATGTACCATCTTGTGTAGGTCTAAATATATTTTTACACTCTATCATTACTTGTGTAAAGTTCTCATCAAATTTTACTTCAAATTTTTCTTTTTTTATTGCTTTTGCTAAACTTTTAGATACTTTAAATTCATCTAATTCCATTACTAATCTTGGATTTGGACTCCACCAAAGTATAGGTTCATCTTCATTGTACCAAGGAAAAATTCCATTTGCATATGCACTAATCAATCTTTTAGCAGATAAATCACCACCATATGCCAAAATACCTTCATTGCAAGCTAATCTTGGGTTTGGAAAAGTATAAATATCATCAGTTAAAGGAAATATTCTCACAAAAATCCTTATTGTTTTTTTGTGATTATAACAAGGCTATCTAAATAGATATCTTAATATATTCTCTTGCATTTTATTTGCTTGTGCCATAGCAAACATGCCAGCTTGTACTAAGATATTTAATCTACTAAATTCAGCTGCTTCTTTTGCATAATCAACATCTCGAATAACAGATTCACTTGCTTTTAGATTTGTTTTTAAAGTTATCATATATCTAACAGAAGACTCTAGTTGATTTTGAGTAGAACCAAATTCAGACCTAAAAGTATTTAATGTAGTTAGTGAGTTATCAATATCATCAAGCCAATCTCTAGCAACAGTTATATCTAAACTATTTGCTCCTAGATTTTTCAAGGTATCCAATCCTAAACCAATTGTATTTGATTGTACACCTTTAAGCTCTATTGTATTAGCAGCTTTTTCACCTATTTGAAAAACTTTATCACTGGAAATATCTGTATTTGAGTGATTGTTTTGTAAAAGGTAGTTTCCATTGTAGTTTGTTTGAGAAGCAATATTATCTAATTGTCCTAAAAGTTTTGAAATATCTTTTCTTATAGCTTCTCTTCCTGCATCAGTTGTAGTATCTGTTGAAGCTTGTATAAGTTTTGTTTTTACAATATCAATAATATTTGATTGTTCAGCCATTGCTTTATCAGCTATTTGGGTCATTGCTATTGCAGAATTTGCATTTTCAATACTTTGTTGGACTGAACTTGCTTGTGTTCTTAATTTATCAGCAATTGCAAGTCCAGAAGGATCATCACTTGCACTATTTATTCTAAGTCCTGTTGATAGTCTTCTTAAAGATTCAGATAAGAGTTTGCTATTATTACTATAGCTTTCATAAGCAATTAAGCCAGCTACATTTGTATATAATCGCATAGCAAACTCCTTTTTAAGTTAGTGGTATTATAAAGTAGATATATACTCTGCTAAAGCTTCAATCTCTGTTTCATTTAGTGATAGAACTTGGCTTTTCATAACACCTTTTAATGCTTTTCCATAAGTATCATTTTTATATCCATTTAATACATCAATAGTTTTTTGTTTATCCCAACCTTGAATAACTTCAGATTTTCCAAGTGCTTTTATTTCTCCATTTTGTCCATGACATCCAGCACACTTTAAAAATAGTTGTTGTCCTTGATTTGAGCTACTACTTTTCATGATATCATCAATACTTTTCTCAATTTTTTGTGTTTTATCTTCTACTTCTTTTTTTACTTGTTTTGTTATTTCATCACTTTTTTTCACAATATCACTTGTTACTTTTGATGCATCTTCTCCAACTTCTTTTGATGTTTTTTCTATTATTTCACCTATTTGTTTAGAAGCCTCACCAACTTTATTTGAAATATTAGTACTTGCATCTTTAATCTTATTTACTAATTCATCATTTGAATTACTTACTTCTTTTTGTGTCTTTTCTACATTTGAAGATGTTGTTTTCTCTTCTTCTGTTTTTTCTTGACAGCCTGTAAGTAACAAAATCGCCACAAACGAACTAATTAATGCACTTTTCATAAAATAACCTCTTTTTATAATAATGTTTATATTATCCTATAATTTTATTAAAATCAGTTTAAAAACCATTTCTAAAAATTAGTTTAATGCTATAAATATTTAAATGTAAAATCATCTTTATACAAAATCAATTTTAACTTCGCCACCTTTTTTAAGTTTTCCAAATAGTATTTCATCTGTTAACTTATCTTTAATTTTCTCACTAATTACTCTATTTAAAGGTCTTGCGCCCATTGTTTTGTCATATCCTAATACTGCAAGCTCTTTTTTAGCTTTTGCACTAATAGTGATTTTAACTTTTTTCTCAACTAATTTTGCCTCTAAATCTTCTATAAATTTACCTGCAATTTTTGCAACAATATCTAAACTTAAAGCTTCAAATGTAATAGTAGCATCAAGTCTATTTCTAAACTCAGGTGCAAAAAATTTATTTATTGCTTTATCTTCATTTAGGTTATCATCTTTAGCAAATCCCATAACATTTGCTTCACTAGAACCTAAGTTTGATGTCATAATTAATATTACATTTTGAAAATCTGCTTTATTTCCATTGTTATCTGTCAACTCAGCATTGTCCATAACTTGTAAAAGTACTGACATTAAATCAGGATGAGCTTTTTCAATTTCATCAAGTAAAAGTACACAATGTGGATGTTTTCTAATAGCTTCTGTTAATAAACCACCATTTTCAAATCCAACATACCCAGCAGGTGCACCAATAAGTCTAGAAATTGTATGAGCTTCCATATACTCACTCATATCAAATCTTTCAAAATGAATTCCTAATTGATTTGATAATTC
>JQGR01000164.1_pt1 | contig 10211 bp, 11 predicted proteins | sample 210181 | NCBI WGS metagenome assembly JQGR01 (sample SAMN02928655, study PRJNA255238) | bioreactor metagenome | biome: continuous culture; feature: L-culture metagenome assembled contigs; material: continuous culture biomass; isolation source: continuous culture inoculated with microbial biomass... | reverse complement strand
CGATGCGCGGGATTTCCCGCTCGATCAGCCGTTCCACCGCATCAAGGTTCTTCTCGTCACGGGGTTCGCAAATCATGATCGCTTTGCCGCTGCGCCCGGCGCGCCCGGTGCGGCCAATACGGTGCACATAGTCTTCGGCGTGGCCCGGCACATCGAAGTTGAACACATGGCTGACATTCGGAATGTCCAACCCGCGCGCGGCAACGTCAGATGCGCACAGGAAGTTCAGTGTGCCCGCGCGGAACCCATCCAGCACTTCCATCCGCTTAGACTGGTCGAGGTCGCCATGAATAGGGGCAGCGTTATAGCCGTATTTCTTCAGCGATTTTGCAGTGATATCCACGTCCGTCTTGCGGTTGCAGAAGATGATCGCATTGGTGCAAGCATCCCCTTCGCGGTCAATCAATGCGCGCAGAAGGTTGCGTTTTTGCGATGAAGCGCGATCCTTGCGGGTCGCCTTGAACATGCAAAGTTCCTGTGTGATCGTTTCCGAGGTGGTGGCCTGACGGGCACTTCGATCCGCTCGGGATTAGACAGGAAAGTATTGGTGATCCGCTCAATTTCCGGCGCCATGGTGGCCGAAAAGAACAGGGTCTGGCGGGTGAACGGGGTCAGGCCAAAGATGCGTTCGATGTCGGGGATGAACCCCATGTCGAGCATCCGGTCAGCTTCATCCACCACCATGATCTGCACGCCAGTCAAGAGCAGCTTGCCGCGCTCGAAGTGGTCAAGCAGACGGCCAGGGGTGGCAATCAGCACATCAACGCCACGGTCGATCAGCGCATCTTGTTCCTTGAAACTTACACCGCCAATCAGTAGCGCTTTGGTCAGCTTCACATTCTTGGCGTAGACATCAAAGTTCTCGGCCACTTGTGCAGCAAGTTCACGGGTGGGGCAAAGGACAAGTGAACGTGGCATCCGTGCGCGCGCCCGGCCACGCGCAAGCGCGGTAATCATCGGCAGCGTGAAAGAAGCAGTTTTCCCGGTGCCGGTCTGGGCAATGCCCAAGACGTCGCGGCCTTCCAATGCGGGCGGAATCGCGCCGGCTTGAATGGGGGTCGGGGTTTCGTACCCAGCTTCGTCAATGGCCTTCAGGACCTTGGGGCTGAGTTTCAGATCAGAAAATTTGGTCATATGTGTCCATATTTCACGGACGCATCAGGCCCGCGCATCTAAGAAAGGAGGCCCGGTTGGCCGTAACGCAATGGGAGTAAGCTCCCTAGCGCCCTTTCGGATGAGGAAGGGGTAAAGAAAAATCGACGTTTGGTCAACGCGTTCGCGGTGAATATGCATAATTCGCGCAATAAGTTGCGACTGTTGCCGCTTTTACATGGGGGTTTCAGACCTGTATGACGTGGGGCTACCGCGATGACAGCTGCGAAGGGTGCAACAAGGGGGCGTACCCCACGTTTAACACCCGCAGATTGGGCTGCGGCGTCAGTACGGTGACCGTGCCTGTGGGGCAGGAAAGAGGGGCACCATAGTGATCTGGGAAATAGGGCCAGAGCTGGCTGTCGCTCAAAAGATGTGGCTGGTCCTGCCAAAGAAGAAATGCGCCATCGGGCAGTGAAGAAAGTTCTGCGGTATGTCGGACTTGCTGGCGATCTCGTGTGACCCTAGACCGATGCAAGTGGCGATCCATTGCGGTGTGATCTGCCGCGCCCATCGCCTCGGCCCAACAGGATTTATAGTTTTTATAAGCCTGAGGGCGGCAATAGGCGCAAGGGCGGTGCCCCGCCCCCAGACCAACCGCTTCATCAAGGAAAAACAGCGGGGTCCAGGCGCGCAGTGGCATCGGCCCATGATAGCGCCCTTTGGGGTGGGTTAATGTGCAAATGATCCAATGCGGGTGCTTCCAGCGTGACCGCCCCAATTGCCCGTTGGTGAACCCCAGGATGCCGCGATTGCCAGTTAACATCCCGCGCGCGGGATCCGCCACAATCTCACCCGTGGGCAAGATGCGGTTTTGTAGGGGGGAGGGGCGTGGTGTCACCTGTTTCCCCTCCGCATGAGCTGTTGATCAGAGTTTGAGGATCTGGGCTTTATCCAGTTTGGCTGCCTGCCATGTATCACTGTCTTCGACCCGTTGCAGCGTGCCGGACACTGTGATCCGTGCACCATCTTCAAACCCCATAAGCGGGGTGTCCAGGGTGACCTGCAGCGTGGCATTATGGTCAAAACCGCCGCACAGCGGGCAGCTGCCACTATCCGAGGTCAGGATCAGGTCGCGCACTTCGCCCCCGGGGATCATGGCCACCGCGTAACCGGTGATTTCGACCCCTTCGAGATCCTCGCTCATTTCCCGCGGCCAAGACTTGCGCACTTCATAGCTGGTCTCAGAGACGATCTCGTTGATCTGGATTTCTGAAAGCACCCGCCAGACGTCAAGCGCGGGGGTGGTCTCTGCTTGCACAAAGCTGGGCGCAAGGGTGCCAAGGGCTGCAGCAATTGCGGCAGAGCTGGTGACGGTTTTCGAAATCATAAGGCGGCTCCGATCTGAGAAATTCGTAACGACACGAAAGAAACTACAGGCGCAGGGTATCGCAAATTCCCCCCTGCGCCCATGCTTTTTTTGTCACACCGCCATTTCCTTGGTGGCGGTCAGCTTCACGCCCTCAAAATCACGCTCAACCCGGTCAATGTCCCACTGGAGACGCGTCAGGAACACCGGATCGCCATCATGATCATGAGCGATATGTTGCTTGTTGGTGTTGATCAGCCGGTCCACTGTGTCTTTATCACCTGACACCCAGCGGGCCGAGGTGAATTGCGACGGTTCAAATCGCACCGGCAGCCCGTATTCCATTTCGATCCGCGAGGCGAGCACTTCAAATTGCAGCGCACCAACCACGCCCACGATAAAGCCGGAACCGATGTTGGGTTTGAACACTTTGGCAGCACCTTCTTCGGCAAATTGCATCAGCGCCTTTTCCAAGTGCTTGGCTTTCATTGGGTCGCCCGCCCGCACGCCTTGCAGCAATTCCGGCGCAAAGCTGGGAATGCCAGTTGCGCGCAATATCTCGCCTTCGGTCAACGTGTCACCAATGCGCAGTTGGCCGTGGTTTGGAATGCCAATAATGTCGCCGGCCCAGGCCTCTTCGGCAAGTTCCCGGTCCGAGGCGAGGAACAACACGGGGTTGGAAATTGCCATTGGCTTTTTCGACCGCACATGGGTCAGTTTCATACCCCGTTTGAAATGCCCCGAGGCAAGGCGCACAAAGGCCACCCGGTCGCGGTGCTTCGGGTCCATATTGGCCTGAACCTTGAACACAAACCCAGCCACTTTTTTCTCTTCAGGAGAGATCGCGCGCGGATCGGCCTGTTGTGCTTGCGGTTCTGGGCCGAAATCGGCGATGCCGTTCATCAGTTCCTGCACGCCAAACGAATTGATGGCCGAGCCGAACCAGATTGGCGTCATATGGCCTTCCAGCACTGATTGCGGATCCAGCGAGGGCAATAGCTCTTTCGCCATTTCCACTTCTTCAAGGAATTGATCCAGCAGGTGTGCGGGCACATGTTCCGCCAGTTTCGGATCATCCAGCCCAGAGATCTGCACCAGTCTCAGCAACCACATTGCGGTCGGCGCGGTCCATCAGTTCCAGCCGGTCATTCAAGAGGTCATAGCACCCCATGAAATCACGACCCACGCCAATCGGCCAAGAGGCAGGCGTTACGTCAATTGCCAGCATCTCCTGGATTTCGTCAATAATCTCAAATGTGTCGCGGCTTTCGCGGTCCATCTTGTTACAAAACGTCAGGATCGGCAGGTCGCGCAGGCGGCACACTTCAAACAGTTTCTGTGTCTGGCTTTCCACACCTTTTGCCCCGTCAATCACCATCACAGCGGCGTCCACAGCGGTGAGCGTGCGATAGGTGTCTTCAGAGAAGTCCGAGTGACCGGGGGTGTCGACCAGATTGAACCGGAAGTTCCTGAAATCGAAGGACATCGCCGAAGCCGACACCGAAATGCCGCGATCTTTCTCCATCTGCATGAAGTCCGACCGCGTCCGCCGGGCTTCCCCTTTGGCACGCACCTGACCGGCCATCTGAATAGCACCACCATACAGGAGGAATTTTTCCGTCAGCGTGGTCTTGCCCGCATCCGGGTGCGAAATGATCGCAAAGGTCCGGCGGCGCGCAATTTCGGGCGGCAATACGGGGTGATTTGTCTGTGTGTCCAACATGGCCCCGCTATAGCCGGGGGCGCGCGTGGGCGCAATGGTTTGCGCGCTTTGGCCGCCAAAGGTGGATGCGTAGGCCGAGGTCAGTTCAGTCGTCTTGTGGCTTTGCACCTTTGATGGCGCGCAAAGTGCCAATCATGTCCGACCGTATCAGTGCGTCCTTTCCCACTTCCTTTGCGTGTGCGCCGCGCCCATGGGAGGGCAGTTCGCCAGGGAGAGCGGGACGGTTGATCTGATCCACAAACAGACTTTCTGCCGGGATGCCTTCGGCGTAGATAATCTCATGCTTGTCAAAAAGCAGCTGATAATACTCAACAAAACCGCCTTCGCTTTGGCGCGCGTCCGGCCCGCCGACCAAATCTCGGGCACGCACCAGCAGCTCTTTCTGGCCCGCCTTCAGCGCGTCCACCCGTTGATAGATGAACAGGCGGTGGCTGGGGCTAAGGGTCAGCTCTGCCTCATTGTTCAGGGCGCCGGCGGCAATGGTAATGGGGGCAAATGCCCCCGTGGCCCGCACGGTTTGATGCCCAACCCAGCGGATCGGTTGTGGGCCGCTGTCGCGGGTCAGAACCCGGTCCCCCGGGGTGAGGGTTTCAATTGCAGCCTGACGTCCGTCCGCCATGGTAATCCGTGTGCCGATTGTGAAAGACACTGATGCGGTTTCTGCCAGACGCGCCCGCGCGTTGACGGTGTCGATTGTGACCAGCACGTATTGGATGCCCGGCTCCATCGGGGTGAGCGGATACAGGTAGATGGCTGCAATGCGGGTTTTGTCTTGGGTGGTTTCCACCAGCACAATCGCCTCAAGGGTGTCACCGTGTGGCGGCATGAAGGTCAGCACGCAATCCAGAAAAACAGGCGCACCTGGGGTGCCGGTGGCAGAGTTCTCTGCCACGCAAAGCACCTCGTCATTGTCTGGGATCGACAAGGTCAACAGGTTGGCGTCGGCGCTGCGCAAGGCATAGGCATCTTCCAAAATCAGCTCAGACGCATCGCCAAGCGCATCCCCTTCATTCACCCCCTGAATCACCCGAAAGCCAGCGGCCCCATGCACAGGTAGGGTCAAAGAGGGCAGCAAGGCAGGCGCTGGGGGGTGTGGGTCGGACATTGTGGGAGTTACCTGAAAATCATTTACCGGGAACGCGGTAGCAAGGAAGCCTAGGCGCAAAGGCGCTCGGGTCAATTGCAGCAAAGACGCAAAACCGTCAACAGATTGTCGCTGATGCCAAGGACGCACCGGTCCTGCCGAGGTGGCCTTGGCGGCTTTCCCCCGGTGGGCAGGAATGCTAGATCAGGTGCAAAGGCGATGGCCAAAGGGAGATTTGGAATGGATTTCGGAATTGCAGGCAAAAAGGCCCTGGTGTGCGCTTCGTCCAAAGGGCTTGGATTCGGATGTGCACAGGCGTTGGCGCGTGAAGGGGTGGATGTGGTGATGAATGCCCGTTCTGTCGAAGCGCTGGAGGCCTCTGCTGAGGCGCTGCGTCGGGAAACAGGTGTGACCGTCACGGCCGTCGCGGCGGACATCACCAGCGAAGAGGGCCGCGCGGCGGTTCTGGACGCTGCCGGGGATGTGGACATCCTTGTTACCAACGCGGGCGGTCCACCGCCCGGCATGTGGCAGGATTGGGCCCGCGAGGAATTCATTGCAGCACTCGATGCCAATATGCTCAGCCCGATTGCGCTGATGCAGGCACTTGTGCCTGGAATGATGGCGCGTGGTTGGGGCCGGGTGGTCAATATCACGTCGCAATCGGTGAAAGCACCCATCCCGGTTCTGGGGCTGTCCAATGCTGCCCGTACCGGCCTGACCGGGTTTGTGGCTGGCACGGCTCGGCAGGTGGCGGCAAAGGGCGTGACCATCAACAACCTGTTGCCCGGCATCCATGACACGGATCGCGCCACTGCGCTTGATAAAGGCGTAATGGACATGCAGGGCATTTCTCGCGATCAGGCCCGCGCCGCGCGGATGGCCACAATCCCTGCAGCACGCTATGGCAGCCAGGAAGAGTTTGGTGCCACCTGTGCCTTCCTCTGCTCGCAATATGCTGGTTTTATTGTTGGTCAGAACGTGCTTTTGGATGGTGGTGGTGTGAACGCGACGATCTGATGTGTCATGGCCGAAAACATCCAAGTTTAAAATATCTCGATGAGATCAGGAGAAAACACCCATGAAAATGAACAGCTTGGCCGGTGGCGCACTTGAGGTCAGCACGCTGTGCCTCGGCTCGATGACCTGGGGCAGCACCAACACCGAAGCTGAGGGGCATGCTCAGATCGACATGTTCCTCGATCACGGTGGAAATTTCATCGACACGGCGGAAATGTACCCGGTGAACCCGATCAAAGCGGAAAACTGCGGGAAATCCGAGATGGTGATCGGTTCGTGGCTGGCGCAGGGAAAGCGGCGCGACGATGTGGTGATTGCGACCAAAGTATCCGGCGTGAACGGTGGGTTTATCCGCGAGGGGCGTGGGTTTGACGGGGCCATTATCCCCGGTGCCATCGACGACAGCCTGCGCAAACTGGGCACGGATTACATCGATATCTATCAGCTTCATTGGCCTGATCGCGGCAGCTATGCCTTCCGTCAGAACTGGACCTATGATCCGACCGGGCAGGACCCGGCTGCAACCGAGGTGCATATGCGTGAGGTACTGGCCGCGATGAAAAATGCGGTGGATGCGGGTAAAGTGCGCCATTTTGCCCTGTCCAACGAAAGCGCCTGGGGCACGATGCAATGGCTGCGGCTTGCGCGTGAAATGGGCGCACCAGAGGTGGTATCGATCCAGAATGAGTACAGTCTGATGTACCGTCAGGCCGACACCGACCTGGCTGAGATGTGTCACAATGAAGGTGTGCGCATCTTGTCGTATTCGCCGCTGGCCACTGGACTTTTGACCGGCAAATACCAACACGGCGCCGTTCCGGATGGATCACGCATGCAGGTCTATCCCGATCTGGGCGGGCGCAAGACACCGCGCGCCTTCACGGCGGTTGAGGCCTATATGCAAGTTGCTGAAAAGCATGGTCTTGATGTGGTGCAAATGGCGCTGGCTTTTGTGATGTCGCGGCCGTTTATGGGCTCAACCATCTTTGGGGCCTCCAGCACCGCGCAACTGGCACATATTCTGGCGGGCAAAGATCTGCAATTGTCGGCTGAGGTGATGGCGGATATTGACGCGGCACATCGGGCGCATCCCTTTCCATATTAAGCTTTTCCCGTCATTAAGCTTTTGCCGTCGGGGGCGTTGAAATGCTCTATGCCACCGACGGCGAGTTTTGTCTAAAAATCAGGACGGATCAGCCGCGTTTGCGAAGGTTGCTGACGCTTTGGCCGTGGGCCTGTTTGAAGGCGCGGGCGAAACTGGCAGCCGACCCAAAGCCGGTCCGCAGGGCAATCTCGGCCACCGGCATCGCGGTGTCGCTTGCCAGCCGGCGCGCCTCGTCCAGTCGTCAGGGTCAGGAAATAGGCACCGGGGGAGGTGCCAAGGGCCGTTTGAAACCGTGTCTCTAAGCTGCGCTGGCTGAGGCCAAGCCGCTGGGCCAGGGTCTTGCTGGGCAGCGGGTCTTCCAGATGCTCTTCCATCAATCGGATTGCCTGTGCCACTTTCGGGGCGCGGGCCTGTAGGCGGGCAGGTGATGTGACGCTTTGTGGGCGCGCGCCGGAAGGGTCGGGCTCGTAAATCAAGGCGCCCGCCACCCGCATCGCCAGCACTTCGCCGTGGCGGCTGCGGATCAGGTGCAACATGAGATCAAGCGCCGCTCCGGCACCGCCAGTGGTCATCCGATCGCCGTCCACCACAAACCTGTCGCGCGCTACGTCGATTTCGGGGAAGGTGGCCGCGAAGGCTTCCATATCTTCCCAATGTGTTGTCGCGCGGTATCTGTTCAGCAGGCCAGCGCGTGCAAGGATCCATGGCCCGCCGTCTACGCCCCCCAGCGTGACGCCGCGCTGTGCCAGATGGCGCAGGGTGGCAGACAGGGCAGGGGTGACCTGCTGTTCCAGTTCGAACCCGGCAATGATGATCAACACGTCGACAGCGGTGTGTTTGGAAAGTTTGGCACCGGGCACCGGCAGACCAGAGGTTAACGTAACGGGTGCGCCATCAGGGGTCAGCCACTCCCATTGAAACAACGCGCGCGCCGCCCGACGATTGGCCGCGCGCAGCGGGTCCACGACTGCTGCAAGCGACAATGTGTTGGCGGCATTCAGGTTCAGCAGCCCAAATCGAAGTGGCGTGCCGTCTGGTCGAAAGATATTTGCGTTTTTCATTAACTATACATCGTTAAATGTATATCCCGAAGCGTCAACCCCCGCATTATGGAGGAAACGAACAGGGAGGCCATCATGCCGCTTCAAATGAACCGCGAAGTTTTCATCACTGCCGCCGTGACCGGATCTGGTGGCACGCAGGACCGCAGCCCGCATGTGCCGCGCTCGCCCGAACAAATCGCAAACTCCGCAATTGACGCCGCCCGCGCAGGCGCCGCGATTGTCCATTGCCATGTGCGGGATCCAGAAACAGGCGCGCCGTCGCGTGATCTGGCGCTTTATCGTGAAGTGACCGACCGGATCCGCGAAAACGAGGTGGATGTGGTGTTGAACCTGACCGCTGGCATGGGGGGAGATATTGTGTTCGGCGCCCCGGAAAGCCCGTTTCCGGTGAATGAAGCCGGAACCGACATGATTGGTGCGGCCGCCCGGGTGGAACATGTCAAACAATGCCTGCCCGAGATTTGCACGCTTGATTGCGGCACGATGAACTTTGCCGAAGCCGACTATGTGATGACCAACACGCCCGGCATGCTGGAGGCGATGGGCCGTATGATGACCGCCTTGGGGGTGAAGCCCGAGATCGAGGCTTTTGATACCGGTCATCTGTGGCACGCGAAAACCTTGTAGAGCAAGGGGTTCTGGACAGTCCCGCTTTGGTCCAACTGTGCATGGGGGTGCCCTGGGGCGCGCCGAACGACATGAACACTTTCATGGCGATGGTCAACAATGTGCCGTCTGACTGGACTTGGTCGGCCTTCTCACTGGGGCGCGACCAAATGCCTTACGCCGCGGCTGCGGTGCTGGCGGGTGGCAATGTGCGGGTTGGCCTGGAAGATAACCTCTGGCTGGAAAAAGGCGTGCTGGCCACCAATGCGCAATTGGTTGAACGCGCCGCCACGGTGGTGTCGAACATGGGGGCTCGGGTGGTTGGCCCTGATGAGGTGCGCGCCAAGCTTGGCCTTGTTAAGCGGGCGCCGGGCAGCGCATGAGCGAGTCGGTGAACCAGCTTGTGAACCAGCGCGTTGTGATCACTGCAGGGGCGGCCGGGATCGGCCGTGCGTTGGCGGATCGCTTCCATCAAGAGGGCGCGCAACTGGCTGTCTGTGACGTGGATGAGATGGCCGTCGCCCAGTTCAAATCAGATTACCCTGAAGCCATTGCCGATGTGGCGGATGTCACCGATGAAGCACAAATGGCTGCCTTTCTGGAGGAGATCGAGGCCAAATGGGGTGGTGCGGATGTGGTCTGTGCCAATGCTGGCACAGGCGGGCCGGCCGGTCCGATCGAAGATCTGGACTATGACGCATGGCAGGGCTGTGTGGCAGCCAATCTTCATGGGGCTTTCCTGACCTGCCGCTGGGCCGCCAGAGTGATGAAGGCGCAAAAACAGGGGCTGATAGTGCTGACGTCGTCTACCGCCGGGCAGTTTGGCTATCCCATGCGCGCGCCATATGCCTCGGCAAAATGGGCCATAATCGGATTGACCAAGACGCTGGCGATGGAGCTTGGCCCTTTTGGAGTGCGGGTCAATGCCATTTGCCCCGGTGCCGTTGAAGGTCCGCGAATGGAGCGTGTGCTGGAACGTGAAAGTGCTGCAACCGGACGCAGTATCGAAGAAACCCGTGCGCTTTATGTCAAAGGTGTCAGCCTGCGCAGTTGGGTCACGATGGGGGACGTCGCAGATACCGTATCGTATTTGGCCTCTCCTGCGGCGGGGAAAATATCGGGGCAGGTTTTGGCCATTGATGGCCGAC
>JQGR01000163.1_pt1 | contig 10286 bp, 12 predicted proteins | sample 210181 | NCBI WGS metagenome assembly JQGR01 (sample SAMN02928655, study PRJNA255238) | bioreactor metagenome | biome: continuous culture; feature: L-culture metagenome assembled contigs; material: continuous culture biomass; isolation source: continuous culture inoculated with microbial biomass... | reverse complement strand
GGGGTCTTGCCATCGCCCTGAAACTGCTTGTCCCCCCTGGGAGTGAACCCAAGGTCGATCTCATAGCTTTTCAGCACTTTTTTCTGATGCAACAGATACATTTTCCGTTTGCTTTTCGACACAATAACCTGCGTCACCGCCGGCCCATCATAGTGCCGCATCGTTTTGGTTTTCTTGGCACAAGACGCCGTGCCCATAAGGCCGACGACTGCCAAAACCGCAAATATGAACCGCATTGCTCTTGCCTGTATTTGTTTTTGGGCTGTTTTCCACCCAATACCGCATTGCCCCTTGGTCAGGCAATGGCGTTTCACAATTGTGATCGGATCACGTCAGTCCTTGCTGAATGAGGCCGCCAGTTCGACATGGGCGGACCAGCGGAACTGATCCACTGGCAAAACCCAATTCAACCGATATCCGGCCGCCACCAAAACCTGCGCGTCACGGGCAAAGCTGACCGGGTTACAAGACACCATTGCCACATGCGGCACGTTGCTTCCGGCGATCTGTTCAACCTGCGCCTGCGCCCCGGCGCGCGGCGGGTCAATCACAATAGCATCAAAGCGGTTCAACTCATCTGGCAACATCGGGCGACGGAACAGATCCCGCGTTTCACTGATCACCTGCTTCATCCCCGTTGCCTGTCGCCATCCCGCATCAAGTGCCGCCGTCATCGAGGCAATCCCCTCGACCGCATGCACCTGCGCCGTGTCTGCCAACGGCAGGCTTAGCGTGCCACATCCCGCAAACAGATCCACAATTGACGAGGCCGCTGGAATGGCTTTGCGCACTGCCGCGACCAAAGTTCGCTCACCCTGCTTGGTGGCCTGCAGAAAGGCTCCCGGCGGAGGGGTTACCTGCGCCGCGCCAAATTGCTGCGCAGGTGGGGTTTCGCTGGCAATCACCTCACCATCCCAACTGAGCCGCGCAAGACTATATTCATGCAAAACCTGGGCAAGGTTGGTCTCTAATTCCCGATCAAGTGGCTTGCCACCGCTTACCGAAACATCAACCCCACCAAGGGACAGCGCCAGATTGACCGAAAGCTCACCTTTGCGCGAGCCCCCCGCCATGGTCAGCGCCTCTACCGCAGGAACCTGCGCCAACAGTTCGGGCGCCAGCAAACGGCAGTCATCAATGGCGGAGATCACCCCGGAACGACGCCCGTGGAAGCCAACAACCACGCCTTTCTTACCCCGTCGCGCCGACAGGGTCGCGCGCCGACGCGAGCGCGGTGGCGATGTTACGATTGACCTGATATCAGTCTCTAATCCGTGGGCATCAAGGGATTTGCGCACCACATTTGTCTTCCACTCGGCAACAAATTGATCCGAAGCATGCATCAAGGAACAACCGCCGCAGGCATTGTAATGCGGACACGGGGCCTTTACCCGATCCGGCGAAGGCGTCACAATCCGCGGCGCTTCAATCCGATCGCCCGACAACTCACCACTCACCTCTTCTCCGGGCAAGACCCGCGGCACAAACAGCGGACCAGCAGCAATGCCATCTCCAAGATGGCCAAGTCGTTCGATGGTATGAGTGGCGGTGCTCATTTCAGCAGCTCCTCACGGGTAAGAGTGAAACCTGACGCAATCCAACGCGCCTCTAGTGCCTTGAGGTGATTGCCCAGCGCCAGGCCAGAATAATCGGGCATCAAATCTGTGGGTTTGACAGGGAAAACAGCAGAGGTACCGGCGGAAATTCCTGCTTCAACGGTAGGATCCATCGGCATCCCCATAACCGCCGCCCATAAAAGAGCAACGTCATAGGCCACATCCCTCCCTTCGCGATACGCCAGCTCGGCTGCGGGCGTCATCCTCCCCATTTCCGCCCTCAATTGCGCCAGCTGCCGCACCTCTTTGCGGGAAAGGCGTAGACGGTCAGCGGGGTTTTCACCTCCAAGCAACGCAAGACGCCGGATCGGCTTCGCCGTCCGTCCATTTTCCAAATGCACCAGAACAGCAAGTTTGGTGGCATCCGCACCGGGCAAAACCTTGTCTAACACACCACAGCTGGCCATGGTTGCCACAGCAGGCGCGGGATCAGGAGCAGACAGAAGTTTGAGCATTTCTGCGCCGACACGTTCGCGAGAAAGTGTCTCTAATCCATCTAAATTCACAGAAATTGCCGCAAGAGCATCCGCATCAGGCCCCTCGGCATTATTGCCGTACCAGGCCTGAAAACGGAAAAACCGCAGGGTGCGCAGATAGTCCTCACGTATGCGGGCATTAGCATCATCGATAAAACGCACACGGCGGGCACGCAGGTCTGGAAGGCCATTCAGGGGATCAATCACCCGTCCCTGCGCATCGGCGTAAAGCGCATTCATGGTAAAATCGCGCCGATGTGCATCTTCTTCCATGCTATCTGCAAAGGCGACCACGGCACGGCGACCATCCGTTTCCACATCTTTGCGATATGTGGTGATTTCAAAGCCTTCCCCATCAACCACCACGGTGATTGTGCCGTGATCAATGCCGGTTGGCACAGCCTTCAGCTCGGCGCTCTGCGCCAGTTCCATCACTTGCTTCGGTCGCGCGTTGGTAGAGAGATCCAGGTCAGAAATCGGTTCATCCATCAGATCATTGCGCACACACCCGCCGACAAAATGCAGTGCAAATCCAGCGTTCGAAAAGACCGCGGCCAACCGTTGAACCGAAGCGGCTTGATACCAATCCCCCTTCAATACGGTCATACGTCCAACCTTTCCGCAAGCGCACGCAACATACGAGCGGTAGCGCCCCAGATATAATAGGGACCATAAGGAACGGTTTCATAATAACGTAAACGGCCCTGCCAGATCCGAGCCTGACGTGAGAATTGAGCAAGATTAGAGACATTTTTGAAGGGAACGCAGAAGACCTCTTCCACTTCACCAATCTCTGGCGTCACTTCAAACGGGCGCGTCACCAGACCAAGGATCGGCGTCACCGCATAAGAGGTGACCGTTTCATGGGGAGGCAATTCGCCCAGGACATCAACCGCCTCCGGGGGAAGTCCAATTTCCTCCCAGGCTTCGCGCAGTGCAGCCGCTTTCGGGTCAGCGTCTACGTCGTCAATCTTGCCGCCGGGAAAGGCGATTTGGCCAGGGTGGTGCTTTAGATGTGATGCGCGCTTGGTCAAGATCAACTGCAGGTTATCATCACGATAGATCAAGGGCACCAAAACAGCAGCGGGGCGCAAAATGCGCCCCGTAGGTGGTGTGATATCCGGGTTCAGATCAAAATCCGAACTGCCCGCACCGACGTGGCTCAAGGCGGTTCGAATTCGGTCAATCTCAGCTGTCACTATCTGGTCCTTTAGCATCTTTTCCGACGGTCTTGGGGTCCAGATCATAATGGGCACTACAGAATTGACAATCGGCGGTCACACGCCCTTCGTCGGTTGTCATGTAAGCAATGTCTTTCTCAGAGTAGATCGACAGGCTTTCACGCACGCGTTCTTCAGAGCAGGTGCAACCAAAGCGAATCGCCTGCGCGTCAAAAATCCGCGGCTCTTCCTCGTGAAACAGGCGTGTCAAAAGATCAGTCGGGGCAACTGAGGGGCCAATCAGTTCCAACTCTTCAACCGAAGACAGAAGGATATTGGCACGGTTCCAGTTTTCTTTTTCGTCGTCGCCAATCAGATCATCAGCAAGCAAAAGACCTTCATCACCCGAACCGCCATCTTGCGCGACATGTTCCCCCGCCTTGGCATATGCTGCAACATCACGCCGCCGGCGCGCCAGCTTTCCTGTCCGCCAGCCCAGGTGGATTTTCCGAAGGTCAGGTGGAACCGGGTCGGCAATTGCTCAGATTGGGCAAAATATGTTTGCGCACAATCGGACAGAGAGTTTCCCGCCAACGGGGTCATACCAGTGTAGGGTTTATTGCCATCGCCCTGATCGATCAGAACGGCAAAGAACCCTTTTCCGATCTGGTCAAAGGCGGGGGCATTCTGATCCAGACGCTCCTCATCGAAACTGGCGTACGCGCGGACCATTCCCGGCTCGCCTTCTTTGGTGGGCGCGTAATAGTCGGTCGCAATCAAACGGGCTGGGCCATCGCCGCGGATCTGCAGGGATAGCTTCCAACGCAGCTTGATGGTCTGGCCAATCATCGCGGTCAGCATAGCAGCTTCAGCAACCAATGTTTCAATCACTGGGGGGTAATCATGCTGGGACAGGATCGTGTCGAGCACACCATCCAAGCGCAACACGCGTCCACGCACGTCGCTTTTGTCCAATTGGAAGGGCAGGATTGTATCATCCCAGGCGATCAGGTTTCCTAGTGTCATCTGGCTATCCACGGCTGTGCTTGCGGCAATTCATTTGCATACCGCGTCTATATGGGCGCGGCAACCGATGGAAAAAGGGGGAAGCGCGAATTATTTTTCAGGTTTCGCCGGAGGACCCTTATATTCGATCAAAGCCATCGACAGGTCGTCACCAAATTCCTTGTTGCCGCAGAACTTGTCCAAATCCCAAACCAACCCATCCAGAAACGGCTGTTGGGTCAATCCGCTGTTTTTTGCAATGACCTTTTCAAACCCGTCTTCATCCAGCATTTCACCCTTTTCATTTTCCGCCTCAGTGAAGCCGTCAGAGTAAAACATCAGACGGTCCCCCGGCGAAAGCGCGATTTCAAACCGTTCATAGTTGCTGCCGCGAATCAACCCGATTGGCAGCCCCCCCTGACCGACGTATTCCACGCTGCCATCCCGGCGCAACAGAACCGGATTCGGATGCCCGCATTGGGTTAATTGCAACACACCGGTTCGCAGGTTCAAATACGAAAGAATCATGGTGAAATAATGCTCGGTTGGCATGTCTTCGAGCATCATGGTGTTGAGCAGGTAAGCCACTTCCTCGGGGTCTCGCAGCCGTTTTTGGCCACGCAAGCCTGACGCCATGGTGATGTTTTGTTCCGGCGCACCATCCGAGAGGTAAGACGCCAAACGTGCGGTCAAAAGCGCGGAAGCAATACCGTGGCCGGACACATCAATGGAATAGATCGCCACCGTCTCCGCATCGGGCTGGAACATGCCAACCAGATCACCGCCCACATGGCCGCAAGGCTGCAGCAACAGGCTGACTTCTGCACTGGCGTAATCGCGGAACCGCTCTCGCACCAAAGACTGTTGCATATTACGCGCTTCAATCAGGTCACGATCAATGGAATCGTAAATGGTCTGAATTTCAGACAAAGTGGCGGTGACCAGCCTGTTTTTCTCCTGCAGCTCCCGCTCCATCGACATGATGCGCGCACCCGCATTGATCCGCGCGCGCAGTTCCTCCGCATTGACGGGTTTGTTCAGAAAATCATCAGCGCCAACATCCAACCCCTGCGCAACCGCGCCTTTTTCACTTTTGGAGGTCAGCAGGATGAAATAGCCGTATTTATCCCGCTCCATCGCACGAAATGCCTGGCAAAGCTCCAATCCGTCCATGCCTGGCATCATCCAGTCCGAGAGAATCAGGTCGATATTTTCCGTTTTGATCTTTTCAAGCGCCTCTTGCCCCGAGCCCGCTTCAACCACAGTAAACCCCTGCCGTTTCAGCGTCGAACAGACAATCATGCGCTGTGCACGACTGTCATCCACCACCAAAATGGTATCGACTGTATCAGCCCCAATAGCCGGTCCATCCACGTCAATGGTATTGATGCCAGCAAGATTTACAGCAGATTTCGCCACGGGATACCCTTTATTGCGGTTCTGACTCACGATTGTGAGCACCAGTCATAGGCCCCAGACATTTAACGGTGGTTTAAAGCTAAAATTTGCAAGGAATTTAGGGTTTCAATAATAAGATCTTAAGCCTCCCCCCTACCAATTCGTATAGGAATTCATGGGTATTGATTTTGAGGTACATGATGATCAGTTGGGATCGCGTCGCAGAACTGAAGGAAGAAATCGGCGAAGAAGATTTCGCCGAAGTCGCTGAAATGTTCCTGGAAGAAGTCGATGAGGTGATTGAACGCCTGCGCATTTCCCCAGACCCTGACCTTTACGAACAGGATCTGCACTTCCTCAAAAGCTCGTCCCTGAACCTCGGCTTCGAAGCCCTGTCGAAACTCTGTGGAGAAGGCGAAAGACTGGCCGCACAAGGCAAGGCAGCTGCGGTTGAACTCGGCCCCGTCTTCGACACCTATTCTGCCTCAAAAGATGTGTTCGCCAGCCGCTGAACGCAACCGGCGATCAGATCACAAATTCCGCCAGCATCTCATCGTTGGTGATGTCGGAATAGGCAAAGCCATTTCCATCAAGGGCAGAGAAGAGCACATCGAAGTTTTCGGGCGCATTGGTTTCAATCCCGATCAACACCGAACCAAAGTTGCGTGCGCTTTTCTTCATGTATTCAAACCGTGCGATATTGTCGTCGGGGCCAAGGATTTGCAAAAAATCCTTAAGCGCACCGGGCCGTTGCGGAAGGCGCAACAGGAAATATTTCTTCAAGCCGGAATAGCGCTGTGCGCGTTCTTTCACCTCAGGCAGACGCTCAAAATCAAAGTTCCCACCAGAAGTCACACACACCACGGTTTTCCCTTTGATCTGCGTTCTCAGATCTTTCAGGGCGTCCACCGACAGCGCACCAGCAGGCTCCAGCACCACGCCTTCGACATTAAGCATGTCCAGCATGGTGGTGCAGATCCGATCTTCGGGAATCGCATGTACCTGTGACAGCGGTATGGTTTTCAAAACCTCAAATGGTTGCGCTCCAATGCGCGCAACCGCGGCCCCGTCAACGAAATTGTCCACGCTGGCCAGCGTCACCGGGTGGCCCTGAGAAATTGCGGCCGCAAGCGATGCCCCCCGGCGGCTCAACATAATGCAGCTGTGTATCTGGCGCGACCTGATCAAGGTATTTGGTGATCCCTGCCGAAAGCCCCCCGCCGCCCACGGGCAACACCACGAGGTCCGGCGCACGGCCCAGTTGCGCGGTCGCCTCGGCGGCCACACTGGCCTGCCCTTCAATCACATCCTTGTCGTCAAAGGGCGATAGGAAATGCCCGCCAACCTCAGCGCAATACGCCTGAGCGGCAGCCAGCGTGTCGTCGAAATAGTCGCCAACCAGACGGATCTCGATCGCATCTCCGCCGAAAATGCGGGTTTTCTGGATCTTTTGCTGCGGCGTGGTCACCGGCATGAAGATCACGCCCTTCACTCCGAAATGGCGCGACACAAAGGCCACGCCCTGCGCATGGTTGCCGGCAGAGGCGCAAACAAACACGTCCTGTTCGGGGTTTGCCGCCAGCGCCTTGCCCATTGCATTCAGCGCACCACGGATCTTGTAGCTGCGCACTGGGCTCAGGTCTTCGCGCTTGAGCCATATGTCGGCCCCATACATGGCGGACAGGTGATCATTGCGTTGAAGTGGCGTCGCGGGGAAAAGCGCCCGCATCTGCTGTTCTGCACACGGGCTTTTTTCAGAAAATCGCTCATGGGGAATATCTGACCCAAGGGCAGCCACTTGGCAAGGTTGTTTGCGGCTTTTTTCAGACACCTAAAGCGACAGCTCACGCCCTTCGACATAGACCCCATAGATTGTGGTCATCATGCTGATCTGCAGCAGGGTGAGCAGCCAGCCGCCAAACAGGTAAGCCGGGGCAATAATGCCGATGGTCAGGATCGTCAGGCCTGTGGACGCCAATATGCCAAAGACAATCCCGAACACGATCACAATCCCGAAACAGATGAGAGATAAGATAAGGAACATCCTGAAAATTGCGCCGCTGGAACCGCGCGTTGCCGCCCATGCCTGCTTGATCCCAAGCCGCTCCCCCATTGCGCGCGACACCAAGACCGGAGACAGGCGCATAAAGGCAATCAACACAAACACCATCAGGACAAAAGCTCCGACGCCCCAAATCAACATCAACGGGATATTTGGGGAGGTTCCGGACTCAATATCCATGATGATGGGAACAAGCGCCAGCATCAGCGGGAAGAGAGCGAACATATAGGCTATCAGCATGAAAAAGATCCACAGCGCGTAGGACCCCACTTCTTTCCCGTGCAAACGGGGCCACCATCCGCGTGGGGCTTCGTTCAGCAAAACGTAGCGGTGCCAAGTCACGGCGACCCAAGCCCCGAGAAAGATCGAAAGGACGTTCTGCAGCAGTTGGAAAAACAGCAAAGTGAACACAGCGGAGGACCCCATGCTCATCACGACCTCAGCGAGAAGCGCCTGAACGGCAAAGCTGACGACAATCATCACCACCAGTAACACCACAGAAATGCGCGCGGCATCCATCTTGTTGCGCCAGACCATACCCCAAGAATGTTTTAACAATGCAGAACCGGTCATCTTATTACCTCAATCAATACAAATCTCACCGCCCACAGACCACGCAGGACAAGATAATGCAAGCCGCCAGCGCCCCCGATACTTGCCCCTCGGCGCAAAACCAGATAAGCGCGCGGGGACACGCTCGTGAAAGGGAATATGATGATTTCGTCCAACACTGCACCGCAAAAGGCGCCCAAGAAAGTTGTGCTGGCTTACTCCGGTGGTCTTGATACCTCGATCATCCTGAAATGGCTGCAAACCGAATATGGTTGCGAAGTGATCACCTTCACCGCTGACCTTGGTCAGGGCGAAGAGCTGGAACCGGCCCGCGCCAAGGCTGAGATGCTGGGCATCAAGCCGGAAAACATCCACATCGAAGACCTGCGCGAAGAGTTCGTGCGCGACTTTGTGTTCCCGATGTTCCGCGCCAATGCGCAATACGAAGGCTGTATCTGCTGGGCACTTCGATTGCCCGCCCGCTGATTTCGAAACGTCTGGTTGAGATCGCCGCCGAGCATAACGCCGACGCCGTGTCCCATGGCGCCACCGGCAAGGGCAACGATCAGGTGCGGTTTGAACTTGCGGCCTATGCGCTGAACCCCGAGATCGTGGTGATTGCACCCTGGCGTGAATGGGATCTTGGCTCGCGTACCAAACTCTTGGAATTTGCCGAGCAGAACCAGATCCCGGTGGCCAAAGACAAACGCGGCGAAGCACCGTTTTCGGTTGACGCCAACCTGCTGCACACCTCGTCAGAGGGCAAGGTTCTGGAAGATCCGGCAGAGGATGCACCCGATTACGTTTACCAGCGTAGCGTGCATCCCGAAGATGCGCCGGACACCCCGGAATTCATCGAGATCGAATTCGAAAAGGGCGACCCCATCGCCATCAACGGCGAGAAAATGTCACCCGCAACCATCCTGACCGAGCTGAACGAATATGGCCGCAAGCACGGCATTGGCCGCCTCGATCTGGTTGAGGGTCGTTATGTGGGCATGAAATCGCGCGGGATCTATGAAACCCCCGGCGGCACCATCCTGCTGGACGCACACCGCGGCATCGAAAGCATCACCATGGACCGGGGCGCGATGCATCTGAAAGATGAGCTGATGCCGAAATATGCCGAGCTGATCTACAACGGGTACTGGTATTCGCCCGAGCGTGAAATGCTGCAGGCCGCCATCGATGCGTCGCAAGATCACGTCACCGGTACAGTGCGCATGAAACTTTACAAAGGTCTGGCCCGCGTGGTTGGCCGCTGGTCCGATCACTCGCTGTACTCGGAAGAGCACGTGACATTTGAAGAAGACATGGGTGCCTATGACCAGACCGATGCGGCAGGCTTCATCCAGCTCAACGCACTGCGTCTGAAACTGATCGCCATGCGCAACAAACGGTTGGCAAGTGAACTTCGACGACGACGATCTCGGCGACGACCTCAACGATGAACTGGACATGTTCATCGAAGCTCAGGACACCGTATGGAGCGATGTCCTGAGCGAGCTGCAGGCCGGCAAAAAGACCAGCCACTGGATTTGGTTTGTCTTCCCGCAGCTGGCCGAGTTGGGTCAATCGGACATGTCACAGCTATACGGGCTTGAGGATCTGGATGAGGCCACCGCCTATCTCGGTCATGAAGAGCTGATGCGCCGGTTGATGGTGGTGTCTGCCCTTATCCTGGAACACGCAGGCACGGATCCGGCTGAGATCCTTGGGGATGTGGATGCAAAGAAACTGCAATCGAGCATGACGTTGTTTGGGGCGGTGCCAAACGCACCGGATGTGTTCCGCAAAGTGCTTGATGTCTTTTACGCAGGTCAGCCCTGCCCCCGCACCATCGAGGCGCTGGCCCGCGCCTGATAGTGTGGCCTGCACTTCGGGGCAGCCCCTGCGTGCCCCGAAACCCTGCGTCACAACGCGGGCTCCCCTTTGGTCAACCTTGTCTGCGCATTTGTGCTGCCCGTATCGAGGAAAAAACGGGAGGAACACAATGCCACTACAGAAAATGGCCGAA
>JQGR01000162.1_pt1 | contig 10316 bp, 11 predicted proteins | sample 210181 | NCBI WGS metagenome assembly JQGR01 (sample SAMN02928655, study PRJNA255238) | bioreactor metagenome | biome: continuous culture; feature: L-culture metagenome assembled contigs; material: continuous culture biomass; isolation source: continuous culture inoculated with microbial biomass... | reverse complement strand
CCCCTGGGGGCGGGCGCGCTGGCGTGGGGCGAGGGCACAACCGTCTTTGGTTTTGGAGGCGGCCCTGCAAGAGGGGAGGTAAATGACCGTGGAAGGTTTTGTGTGTGCTGGCAATTTTGGCTGGTTGCGGTATCGTGCGAAGAAAACGGGGACATGCAGCCCTCACCGACAAAAGGCCGCCCATGCATCTTGATGTGCAAGACCTTCGCAACTTCTATTATCGCAGCACGCTGGGGCGCTCTGCGCAGAAAGCGGTGCGCGACAAGGTGGTGGCGTTGTGGCCGCCTGAACGCAGCAAAGGCCAGACCGTGGCGGGGTTTGGGTTTTCGGTGCCGCTGTTGCGACCTTATCTGAAAACGGCGCGTCGGGTGATTGGGATGATGCCTGCGCCCCAGGGGGTGATGCCATGGCCGGCGGGCCTGCCGAATGTTTCTGTTCTGGTTGAGGATACGATCTGGCCATTGGAAAATGGGGTGGTGGATCGGCTGGTACTGATGCACGGGCTGGAGACATCCGAGAACCCGGCGTTTTTGCTGGACGAATGTTACCGGGTGCTTGGCCCCGGTGGGCGGGCGCTGTTTGTGGTGCCGAACCGCGCCGGGTTGTGGGCGCGGTCAGACCGGACGCCGTTTGGGTATGGGCGCCCCTATTCGGCTGGGCAGCTTGAAGGACAGTTAAAGACCTATGGGTTCAACGTGGAGCGCCATCTTTCGGCCCTTTACCAGCCACCGTCCTCGCGCCGGTTCTGGTTGAAGACCGGGGCGTTTTGGGAACGTGCTGGTCAGCAATTGCCGGTGGTGATGGCGGGGGGGTCTTGATGGTGGAAGTGTCAAAACAGATCCCCGCACCGCGTCGGCCGGGACTGGCGCAGCGGGTGCGCCAGCCGCTGAAAGTGCTTGAGGGGATGGGGGTGCCGGAACCCAGCGCTTCGAAAACCTTTCGCCAAATCATTGGCCAGCAATGACCGCAAGGGTGCGTATCGCCACTGGATGCGCTTGCCGATTGAGATCAAAGGCTGGCGATGCAGGTCAATAATCCGTCTCGAAGCTGATTAGGGTGACCTCCATGTCACCGGCGGAAATCGCGCCTTCCAGATTTGGGTAAGCGGCGCTCTTTTCTGTTGCTTCGGTAAGTTCAATCGTGGCGATGAGGGTGTATTGGGCCCCGTTGGCCTGATCTGTGCCGGGATCAGATGCGTCCTCCTCTGGCACAAAGTAAACGTCGGCGTCATGCTTGTAATAGCCCTTTTCGTGGTATGCGAAGCTTTTCACCACCACGACAGAGCCTTTTGTCCCCTCTGGGAAGTTCAGGGTCAGCCAACCCTCTTTCACCTCTGATATGCTTCGAAAATCCGATTCATAGTCATAAACGCTCACATAGGTATCATGAGAGACCCCGTTCAGGGGCGCATCCACATTGATGATGTTTGCTTCACCTGCATAAAAATGGTCACCGGACCGCCCGATCAGCGTGTCGTTGCCTTCACCGCCTCCCAAGACCACATGTCCATTGTCGCCGTCGTTATGGATCAAAGTGTCGTCCCCGGCACCGCCCTCCAGAACCGGGGTTGGGGCAGAGAAATACCATGGGGAGTCGGGGGTGGTGATTTCATCGTCTGAATTGGCGGTGAGCGTGTCATTGCCTGCGCCACCATCCACGCTGAAATCGGACCCGAAATCTCAGCCACATCATCGCCCCCTTCGGTGTAGATCGAGGTGCCGCTCACGCCCCCGGTCACCGTGTCATCGCCGTCTCGGGTGAGGATCAGGGAGTTTTCGGTGTCTTCCAGGGTCACATCGTCGGCGTCATGCCCGCCCATCACCACGGTGTCGCTGCGGGCAAGCAGGGTGCCGTCGGTGTCAATCTGGATCGGTTGCGGGGCGGCGTCGCTGCCCTCTTCCGGCGCGATCAGGATCTGAGAGGGATCAAAATCATCCAGCCCCCACAGGCGAATGCGCAGGATTTCGTCGGTACGGTAGGATTCGGTTTCGAATGCGTGTTTGTAGGAAAGTTTAGGTGGGATATCATAATAAGTTTTTATGATATCCGCCTTGAAGACGACATCGGTATAGCTGCCGCCCTCGGCCGGTTCGACAGAGATTTCGTCAAACGGGTAGTCTTCACTTCCATAGGTGCTGCCTGTGTCAACAGCAAACAAACCGAGGGAGAACGAATGCTTTCCCAAAAAGGCGTCTTTGGGGATGATCAGCTGGTCTTCTGCAGGATTGAAATCGGTGATCTCAAAAGCTTCGGACGTATCTCCAAAGTCAAATGGGCCAGACGTCGGCCAGTGTTCCTTGTCAATATCGATGAATTCATTGTCTTCATCAAGCGGTTGTTCGTGCCAGTATCTTTCGCCTGTGAAGGTGTGCGGGTCAAATGTGTAACGATCTGCCCCTTCACCGCCGGTCAGCACGGGTCCGATCCGACCCTCTGCAGGCTCTTCATAGTCGACACCCGAATGGTACCCAGATGGGCCTCCCTCATGGTAGTAGGCTTGCTCGCCTCTCAGTGCAAAGGTGTCATCCCCGTCGCCAGCATCAAAAACTGCGGAATTCGACATCACCTCAACAACGTCATCCCCCGCAGTGCCTTCTGTTGCAGCATCTTCCTGATCGTTGAGGAAGTACTCCTGGCCACTTACCTCGGTGTCGCCATCGGGGGTGTCCGTGCCAGTATCAGTATCAGTATCAGTATCAGTCCCGCTTCCCTCTCCGGACGTCGGCGTGCCCGTGTCCTTGTTGTCATCCTCACTGTTGTTGTCGTCACCGTCGTTTTGTCCCGAAAATATATCGGTGATCAGAAGCCCGGCCCCAACCGAGAAAAGTGACGCAAGTAAAAAGAACCCCATGGGAACACCTCAAATCTTGACGAAAGCGTTGCGATTTTCATCTGAGACAGGGCAAACCGAAACGCCGTAAAAGACCACAGAGGAGTGGGCGTTTCGGCATAGTTCTCAGGCCTATGGTGAAACGCTTTTGTCGCGGAATTCGACGACTCAACCTATGATCACTCAAATTATGGGGCAGTTGCATCATACAACTGCCCCCTACGCAAGCGAAAACCGCCCACAAACGAAAACGTTTGCGTGCGAGAGCAGAAGGCGCCGAGAATGGGGCCCGGCCGCCTCCTGCAGCAGGCGTCGCAATTTGCATGCATTATGACGAGAATCACATTTGCGCATTGGCGGAACTTGGTGCGGAATGCGTGATGTGACAGGGCGGTCCGGAGGGATTTAACCTGTGAAACGGTTTTTGTATGCAATTGTATTCCAAAAACCACACCCCCGGTTATCCAACTTGTTTTTCCAGATTATCCCATGCCCATAGGGGTCTGGCTGCAACAGAATGTGCTGCAGCGCCGCGACAGTGCTTTATGTTGGCGTTAAACCCAAGCAAGCCTGTTGCGAGGAAGGGAATTCCTTGCTACATCCCAAGCCGATTTAGATGACACGCGACAACCGCGGCATCTGTAGGCCGCCCCGATGTGCTTCACGGCACGTCACAATGGGGCTCAAGACATCGGAAGGGTGGACGTGTCCGAACCAGTCTCGATCTCTGCTGGGATTGCCCAGCGTTATGCCACAGCCGTTTTCGAACTGGCTAAAGATGGCAAAGATCTGAAAGCCGTTGAAGGGGATATTGATGCCCTTGATGCGGCTCTCGCCGATAGTGCCGATTTGCGCAATCTGATTTCTTCACCGGTTGTCACCCGTGAAGAGCAGGCTGTTGCTATGGGCGCCATCGCCAAGAAAATGAAACTTTCGCCAATGGTGACAAACACGCTGGGTCTGATGGCCCAGAAGCGTCGTTTGTTTGCACTGCCTCAACTGATCGTTGCGCTGCGCGCATTGATTGCTGAGGACAAGGGCGAGGTGACCGCTGAGGTGACTTCGGCCAAAGCCATGACCAAGGCGCAACAAGACAAGCTTGCCAAAGCGCTGAAAGGCACCATTGGCAAGGATGTGAAAGTGAACGTGGCCGTTGACGAAAGTCTCATCGGTGGCCTCGTCGTCAAAGTGGGCTCGCGCATGATCGATACCTCGATCAAAGCCAAGCTCGATGCATTGCAGAATTCCATGAAAGAGGTCGGATAATGGGTATCCAAGCAGCAGAAATTTCTGCGATCCTTAAGGACCAGATCAAGAACTTTGGCCAAGACGCCGAAGTGGCCGAAGTTGGCCGTGTTCTGTCCGTTGGGGACGGTATCGCGCGTGTATATGGTCTGGACAACATTCAGGCTGGTGAAATGGTCGAATTCCCCGGTGGTATCCGCGGAATGGCCCTGAACCTTGAAGCGGACAACGTTGGTGTTGTTATCTTCGGTTCGGACCGCGACATTAAAGAAGGCGACACCGTTAAGCGGACCAACGCCATCGTTGACGTTCCCACCGGTGACGAACTGCTGGGGCGCGTTGTTGACGGCCTGGGCAACCCGATCGACGGCAAAGGCCCGCTGAACGCGAAAAAGCGTGGCGTGGCTGACGTGAAAGCACCGGGCATCATCCCGCGTAAATCGGTTCACGAACCGATGGCAACCGGCCTGAAATCGGTTGACGCGATGATCCCGATTGGTCGTGGCCAGCGCGAGCTGATCATTGGCGACCGTCAGACCGGCAAAACCGCCGTTGCCTTGGACGCGATCCTGAACCAGAAATCCTACAACGAAGCCGCTGGCGACGATGAAGGCAAGAAACTGTACTGCGTTTATGTGGCCGTTGGCCAAAAACGTTCGACCGTTGCTCAGCTGGTGAAGAAACTGGAAGAAACCGGCGCGATTGAATATTCGATCGTTGTGGCGGCTACCGCATCCGACCCGGCTCCGATGCAGTTCCTTGCACCGTATGCGGCAACCGCAATGGCCGAGCACTTCCGTGACAATGGTCGCCACGCTCTCATCATTTACGATGACCTGTCGAAACAGGCTGTGTCTTATCGCCAGATGTCGCTTCTGCTGCGTCGCCCGCCGGGCCGCGAAGCTTACCCGGGTGACGTTTTCTATCTTCACTCGCGCCTCTTGGAACGTTCGGCCAAGCTGAACGAAGATTACGGTTCCGGTTCGCTGACCGCGCTGCCCGTGATTGAAACCCAGGGTGGTGACGTGTCCGCGTTTATTCCGACCAACGTGATTTCGATCACCGACGGTCAGATCTTCCTGGAAACCGAACTCTTTTACCAAGGGATCCGTCCTGCTGTGAACACCGGTCTGTCGGTGTCGCGCGTTGGCTCCTCGGCCCAGACCAAAGCCATGTCTTCGGTTGCTGGCCCGGTGAAACTGTCGCTCGCTCAGTACCGCGAGATGGCCGCCTTTGCTCAGTTCGGTTCGGACCTTGACGCCTCAACCCAACAGCTTCTGAACCGTGGCGCACGCCTGACGGAACTGATGAAGCAGGCCCAGTATTCGCCGCTGACCAACGCCGAGATCGTTTGCGTGATCTTTGCAGGCACCAACGGCTATCTGGACAAGGTTGACGTGAAAGAAGTTGGTCGCTTTGAAGCCGGTCTTCTGAACCACCTGCGCTCCAAGCACGCCGATCTGCTCGACGATATCACCAACAATGACCGTAAGGTTAAAGGTGAGCTTGAGGACAAAGTTAAAGCTGCGCTGGACGCCTTCGCCGCTGACTTCGCTTAAGGGGGGCTCTGAACGATGCCGAACCTTAAGGACCTCAAAAATCGGATCGAGAGTGTTAAAAACACTCGGAAGATCACGAAGGCCATGCAGATGGTGGCCGCCGCAAAACTGCGGCGGGCACAGGAAGCTGCCGAAGCAGGTCGTCCCTATGCAGAACGGTTCAACGCCGTTCTGGGTAGCCTGGCGGCCGCATCGGCTGGGGGCAATGCGCCCAAGCTTCTGTCCGGCACCGGCAGCGACAAGGTCCACATGCTTGTGGTCATGACCGCTGAACGGGGTCTCTGCGGTGGCTTCAACTCGTCGATCGTGAAAATGGCCCGCGCCAAAGCTGATGAGCTCATTGCTCAGGGCAAGACGGTGAAAATGATCACCGTCGGCAAAAAAGGCCGCGAACAGCTGAAGCGCGAGTTTGGCGACGTCATGGTGCACCATGTCGATCTGTCCGACGTGCGCAACGTTGGCTACGGCAATGCCCAGGGCATCGCCAATGACCTTATCCATCGTTTTAACGAGGGTGAGTTCGACGTGGCGACGATCTTCTACAACACGTTCGAAAGCGTGATCAGCCAGGTCCCGACCGAAACCCAGGTTATCCCTGCCAGTTTCGATGCCCCCGAAGAGGGTGCAGATGCGTCGGTGGTCTATGATTACGAGCCGTCGGAAGAAGGTATTCTGAAAACGCTGCTGCCCTCGGGCGTGGCCACGCAGATCTTCTCGGCGCTTTTGGAAAACGCTGCCTCGGAACAGGGCGCGCGGATGTCCGCAATGGACAACGCAACCCGCAACGCAGGCGACATGATCGACAAGCTGACCATTCAGTTCAACCGGTCGCGTCAGGCAGTGATTACCAACGAACTTATCGAAATCATTTCGGGCGCCGAGGCGCTCTAAGGAAACCGGAGAAACAACAATGGCTAACGCTAAAGGTAAGATCACCCAGGTGATTGGCGCCGTTGTGGACGTTCAATTCGAGGATGCCCTTCCCGAAATTCTGAACGCGCTCAACACCGACAACAATGGCAACAAACTTGTGCTCGAAGTGGCCCAGCACCTCGGTGAAAACACCGTGCGCTGTATCGCTATGGACGCATCCGAAGGTCTGGTCCGCGGTCAGGCCGTGGAAGACACCGGCGCGCCGATCGCAGTGCCGGTTGGCAACGCAACCCTCGGCCGTATCCTCAACGTCATCGGCGAACCCGTTGACGAAAAAGGCCCGGTTGAAACCAAAGAAGCCCGCCCGATCCACGGTGACGCGCCCGCTTTTGAAGAGCAGTCGACCGAGACCGAGATCCTGACCACCGGCATTAAGGTTATCGACCTGCTGGCCCCCTACACCAAGGGTGGTAAAATTGGTCTCTTCGGCGGTGCCGGCGTGGGCAAAACCGTTCTCATCATGGAACTGATCAACAACATCGCAAAAGTGCACTCGGGTGTGTCCGTGTTCGCAGGTGTTGGTGAACGGACCCGTGAAGGCAACGACCTTTATCACGAGATGATCGAATCGGGCGTTATCGTTCCCGACGATCTGGAGAAATCCAAAATTGCGCTGGTGTACGGCCAGATGAACGAACCTCCCGGCGCACGTATGCGTGTTGCTCTGTCGGGTCTGACCCTCGCAGAACAATTCCGCGACGACACCGGTTCGGACGTGCTGTTCTTCGTGGACAACATCTTCCGCTTTACCCAAGCTGGTTCCGAGGTGTCCGCACTTCTGGGTCGTATCCCTTCCGCTGTGGGCTATCAGCCGACCCTGGCCACCGACATGGGTGCCATGCAGGAACGCATCTCGTCCACCAAATCGGGTTCGATTACGTCCGTGCAGGCCGTGTATGTTCCCGCGGATGACCTTACCGACCCCGCACCGGCAACCTCGTTTGCGCACCTTGACGCCACCACCGTTCTCGATCGCTCGATCTCGGAAAAAGGCATCTATCCGGCGGTTGACCCGCTGGGCTCCACCTCGCGTCTGCTTGACCCGCTGGTGATTGGTGACGAACACTACAAAGTGGCCACCGACGTTCAGGAAATCCTGCAGCGCTACAAATCGCTGCAAGACATCATCGCCATCCTTGGCATGGACGAACTGTCGGAAGAAGACAAACTGACCGTGGCACGCGCTCGTAAAATCGAACGCTTCCTGTCGCAGCCGTTTGACGTGGCAAAAGTATTCACCGGTTCGGACGGCGTTCAGGTGCCGCTCGAAGACACCATCGCGTCGTTCAAAGCGGTTGTGGCTGGCGAATATGATCACCTGCCCGAAGGCGCCTTCTACATGGTTGGCGGCATCGACGAAGTGATCGCCAAAGCCGAGAAAATGGCCGCTGACGCTGCTGCTTAAAGTGTTTCGCCTTGCGCCCGAGCAGGGGGTAAGGCGAAGCGCGGCAAGAGATAGACTTGTTTCGAGGCGTTTCGCGCCAAATCTGAACATCAGATTTTCACGAAACGCTTTAATCTGGGACAGTGACGGGGTGGGGCAACCCACCCCCGACCATCCTGAAAGGAGACCCTAAATGGCAGATACGATGCAATTCGACCTGGTATCGCCCGAGCGCAGCCTCGCTTCGCTTCAGGCCACAGCCGTTCAGCTGCCCGGGGCCGATGGCGACATGACCGCCATGGCAAACCACGCACCGACCATCACGACCCTGCGTCCGGGTGTGGTGCGGGTGGAAAGCCCGGCTGGCAATGCTGAATTCGCCGTGACCGGTGGCTTTGCGGAAATCACCGCAGAGGGCACCTCGGTTCTCGCTGAGCGCGCCGTGCCGGTGGCAGAAGTGACCCAAGAGGTGCTGGACAGCTTTGTTCAGGACGCCGCTGACGCAAGCGAAAACGCCACCGCCGAAAACCTCGACGAACTGGCAAAACGCACCGTGGACATCGCCGCCATGGCCAGCGAACTGGGCTTTTCGGCCCGCTCGTAAGCCAAACGGCATCCGGCAAACGCCCGGTAAACGACAAAGAAACCCCGCCCAAGTGGTGGGGTTTTTTGTTGGCCGGTGCCCATCTCGCCTCTGGTGGCCCGCCTCAGGCCGCGCAGCTCATGTCCTTGCCGCAGCACATCGGGGATTTGATCTTGCCGTCACATTTTGGACAGCGCGACACCTGCACCTCACTGCCATCATCCAGCTTCAGCATGTCATTGACCAAAGGCTCCTTGCAGTCCGCACAACGCGCATCCACGCCCATGCCGCAAACATCACATCTATAAGTCGCCATCTTCATCCTCCCATTTCACCCCCTTCAGGGTGGCCGAAAACGGTGGATCGGTCAAATTTGGCCCCTGCATCACCCGGATAACCCCGCATTCAGGCCGCAACACATATTGCGCCTCCGGCAAAGACAAAGAAACCCCGTCCCTGAGGCGGGGTTTTTTGTTGGATATCCGGTTTGAACATTGTCTTACATCTCGAGTATTTGGTTGGTAACTCATGAGAAAGATACGCAATTAATATAGAAGGTTGTGAGATGTACTTAGATATTGAAAGAATTAAATGGGGGCTTGAGGAACTGTCCGACAAGGCGATGCAAACTCGGCTGTGGATGAACGCCGGTGGAGAAGCTTCATCTTTTGAGGAGGCCGTTTGCTGCATATTTGATGATAGTGGGTTGGGAAAGCTACTAGACAGTGACAGCGTTCCAATGTGCATTCCATCACATCAAATCGACAAACTAAAACGATTGTCAAAGATTACTGGCTTGTTCCCGGTCCAAAACCACCCGGAAGATATAATCAATCATCCTGATATGAAGGATATTCGGTTTCTGGCTTCAGAGATTCTAATGAATTGGGACATGCAGTAAACTTCACCAATGGCCGAATGCAGCACTGAAGCGCTCCTCAAAACTTTAAACACTCCGTCTCCCACCCTTTAAAGAGTTTAAAGTTTCGCCACTCCACCCTTTAAAAACTTTAAAGATTGCAACCCGCAGCACTTCCGGTCAGAACTTGACCCATTGGTAAATGTTCCCCCGGATTTTCGCCGTATGAAAAATCGCTCCGCCCTTTGGTTCATTCTTGCCACCCTGTTCCTTGATGCGATCGGGGTCGGGATTGTGTTTCCGATCATGCCGGATTTGATGGTGAAAGTGGGGGCGGAAAACACTGCGGATGGCGCGTTTCTGGGCGGTATCCTGATGGCGTCCTATGCCGGGATGCAATTCCTTTTTGCACCGATTATTGGTGGTTTGTCAGATAGTTACGGGCGTCGCCCGGTGCTTCTATTGGCGCTGGTGGCGCTTTGTGTGGACTATGTGATCATGGCCATGGCCACCACGTTTAGCTGGCTGCTCATCGGCCGGGCGATGGCAGGTGTTGCCGGTGGCACCTATATTACCGCCACGGCCTATCTCTCGGACATATCGAAACCCCATGAACGCGCTGCCAATTTCGGTCTGATCGGTGCCGCCTTCGGCATTGGTTTTGTCATTGGTCCGGCCATCGGTGGCGTCGTTGCCAGCTGGCATATTACCGCTCCGTTCTGGCTGTCGGCAGTGATGGCTGGGGTGAATGTGATCTTCGGAATTTTCGTTTTGCCAGAAAGCCTTAGCAAGGAAAAGCGGCGCCGGTTTCGGCGCCGGGACCTCAACCCGTTCGGCTCGATCCTAGATGCGTTTCGCCTGCCCGGACTGGGGCTGCCGCTGGTGCTTTTGTTCCTGTTTGAGTTCGCCAATATGGTCTACCC
>JQGR01000161.1_pt1 | contig 10366 bp, 12 predicted proteins | sample 210181 | NCBI WGS metagenome assembly JQGR01 (sample SAMN02928655, study PRJNA255238) | bioreactor metagenome | biome: continuous culture; feature: L-culture metagenome assembled contigs; material: continuous culture biomass; isolation source: continuous culture inoculated with microbial biomass... | reverse complement strand
ATGCGATCTGATGGCGACGGCGAAGACAGCTCAGACACCTGAAATGAGGATAAGACAGACGATAAGACCAATCGTCCCTTTATTTTCGCACGCGCCGGGCTAAAAACGCCGCGGAAAATCGCGACACCACCCGACATTAAGGGCAAAAAACACCCTTTCCCGCATTCCCTCTTGCAAGAATCCAGAAAATCCGTATTTTCCCGGCTTCTTCCTGCAAGATGAGTTGGACAGCGCCCGCGAGATCGCGTATGACGCGCCGAGACTCAGGAAACTGAACATGAACATGGGCGCGATCGCCCCACACACACCGGGCCACGCGCCCCCAAACAAAGGTTGAGACGATGGCTGTCCAGCAGAACAAAGTTTCGAAATCGCGCCGCAACAACCGCCGCGCCCATGACGCTCTGGTTGCTGCCAACCCGAACGAATGCACCAACTGCGGCGAGCTGAAGCGCCCGCACCACGTGTGCCCCTCCTGCGGTCACTATGACGACCGCGAAGTGGTGGCCATGGCTGGTGAAGCTGACTTCGACGACGAAGACGCAGCGTAAGGCACTTGCCCTCACGGGGCGGGCATGTCAGGAACGTCCCTAAAGCACGGGTAGCCCACAGGCAGGGCCCCAGCGCCCAAGGGACAGAAGAATGACAAGCAACGCCCCGAAACGCACCATTATTTCGGTTGACGCCATGGGCGGCGACCGTGGACCGGCAGCTGTGGTTGCCGGTCTTGCATTGTCTGCAGATAAGAATTCGGACATCGGATTCATCCTGCATGGCGACAAACCCACCCTTGAGCCACTGATTGCCCGTGAGGCGAATCTGATCGACCGGGTGGAAATCCGTCACACCGAAGAGGTGGTGACGATGGATGCAAAACCCTCTTACGTGATGCGCAACGGCAAACAGACCTCGATGTGGTCGACCATTGACGCGGTGCGCGACCATGAGGCCGATGTGGCGGTCAGCTGCGGCAACACCGGCGCGCTGATGCTGTTGTCGATGGTGCGCCTGCGCAAGCTGCCCGGCGTGAATCGCCCAGCCATTGCCTGCCTCTGGCCTTCGCGCAATCCCGGCGGGTTCAACGTCATGCTCGACGTGGGCGCGGACATTCGCGCTGATGACACCGACCTTCTGCAATATGCGATGATGGGGCCTCTTACGCGCGCAATGGGCTGGGCATCTCTCGCCCCCGCATTGGACTTTTGAATGTCGGCACGGAAGAACATAAAGGCCACCCGGTGCTGAAATCCGCGCATGAGCTGATCACCGACGCCGCCGAGGCGGCCAATATCGAGTTCGTTGGCTTTGTCGAAGGCGTTGATATCCCCTCTGACAAGGTGGATGTGATTGTCACCGATGGGTTCACCGGCAATGTGGCGCTGAAAACCGGCGAAGGCACTGCAAATCTGATGGCAGGCTTTATCCGTGAAAGCTTTACCGAAACGCTGATGGCCAAGCTGACCGCCCTGATTGCCAAGGCCTCGCTTGGTCGGCTGAAGGTGCGCATGGACCCGCGCCGTTCAAACGGTGGCGTGTTTTTGGGGCTGAACGGTACGGTGGTGAAAAGCCATGGGTCCGCCGATGCACTGGGTGTGTCTTCTGCCGTGAAATTGGCCTTTACGCTGGCCCAATCCGGCTTCAATCAGAAACTCGCCGCCCGGGTTGCATCCTCCGGGACCCTACGTCAAGATGAAGCGTCAACCAAGGAACAAAAACAGGCATGACAATTCGCGCTGTGGTGAAAGGCGTCGGGCATTATCTGCCTGAACGCATTGTGGAAAATTCCTATTTCGAGGGCATCGTCGACACCTCGGACGAATGGATCCGGGCGCGCTCTGGCATTGAACGGCGTCGCTTTGCAGCCGAGGGAGAGACCACCTCGAAAATGGCAGGCAACGCAGCACGCGAGGCGCTTGAGGATGCGGGGCTTGAAGCCGACGACATCGACGCCATTGTTGTTGCCACCTCCACACCTGACCTCACCTTCCCATCGGTCGCCACCATGGTGCAGAACGAATTGAGCATGACCCGCGGCTTTGGCTTTGACGTGCAAGCGGTCTGCGCAGGCTTTGTTTTTGCCCTGACCAATGCCAACGCGTTGATTCTTTCGGGTCAGGCGAAGCGGGTGCTGGTGATCGGCGCGGAAACATTTTCACGCATCCTCGACATGACCGACCGCGCCACCTGCGTGCTGTTTGGCGATGGTGCCGGCGCGCTGGTGCTCGAGGCGCAGCATGGCAGTGGCGACAACACTGATCGCGGTATTCTTTCCGCCGACCTCAACTCTGACGGGCGCATGCGCGAGATGCTTTATGTCGACGGCGGCGTCTCGACCAACCAGAAATCCGGCTTCCTGCGCATGCAGGGCAACCCGCTGTTTCGCCAGGCGGTCAGCAAGTTGACCGAAACCGCCGAAACCGCTTTGGCCAAAGCCGGTTTCAGCGACGATGACGTCGATTGGATTGTGCCGCATCAGGCCAATATCCGCATCATTCAGGGCACCGCCAAGAAAATGGGCGTGCCGATGGATCGGGTGATTGTCACCGTGCAGGACCACGGCAACACCTCTGCCGCCTCAATCCCGCTGGCGCTATATGACGGGCGCAAATCCGGCAAGATCAAGGATGGGCAACTGGTTGTGACCGAGGCGATTGGCGGCGGCCTGGCGTGGGGATCGGTGGTTTTACGCTGGTAGCCCCCGGTCCACACCTGCATTTTCCGCCACAAGCCATTGATTTTGGTTGTGCTTATTGACAGGCTCCCCCAAAGCACTCATTCTCGTCTGCAACAACAATTCAGGGGGATAAACGATGAGTGAAAAGACTTTGACGCGCATGGATCTGAGTGAAGCCGTCTTCCGCGAGGTTGGCCTGTCACGCAATGAAAGCGCACAGCTGGTGGAAAGTGTACTTGGCCATATGTCCGATTCACTGGTCAAAGGCGAAAGCGTCAAGATCTCATCTTTTGGAACCTTCTCGGTACGCGAAAAAGCTGCCCGTGTGGGGCGCAACCCGAAAACCGGAGAAGAGGTGCCGATCAGCCCGCGCCGCGTGCTGACCTTCCGCCCGTCGCACCTGATGAAAGACCGCGTGACGGTCGGCAATAAAAGCTAAGTTTTCATAGCATTTACAGGGGCTAAAAGGCCCCCTGCTTGATTTCCCACCTGCAAATCCGGGCAGAAACACCATGGACAAAAAGTCACCCGACGCCTTCCGCACCATCAGCGAGGTGGCCGAATGGCTTGGCGTTCCCACCCATGTTCTCAGGTTTTGGGAAAGCCGCTTTTCACAAGTCAAACCGGTGAAGCGCGCAGGCGGGCGGCGGTACTATCGCCCCGCCGATATGGAGCTTCTGGGCGGCATCCGCAAACTTCTGCACGAAGATGGCATGACCATTCGTGGGGTGCAGAAACTTTTGCGCGAACAAGGCGTGAAACATGTGGCCGCTCTGTCCCCTCTGATTGATTCGCAACCAGCCCCTGCCACAGACCAGTCAAACGTGGTCAGCTTTGGCGCCGCACGCGACGACAGCGCGGAAGATCAGCCCACCACTGAACCGGCGGCACTTGCAGAACATCCCGCCGCACAGGATGCGATGCCGGCTCCTGAACAGGCGGCGGAACAGCCCGCCACTCAGGTTGGCGCGCTTTCGACCGCACAGCCTCTCTCACCGAGCGGCACAGGCGATGCGCCGGAGATACCAGTGGACCCGCTGGAACCGATCCCGCAAGAAGACCCAACCATTGCAGAAGCGATGGCCACCGCAGCATCTGAACAGCGCCCCCCTTTCCCCGTCGAAAGCGCCCCGATTGACGCGCTGTTTTCCGGGGAGGAGATGCCAGAAGCTCCGGCGACCACCTCCGCTCCCCTCCCCTCCGCGCCCCCCGTCCCATCGCAAGCGACCGACGTGCCGAGGATCAGAATGAAGCAACCGAAGAGCCGCAACAGGCCCTCGATCTTTTTGGCTTTTCGGGTGGCTCGGACCAGCCGGACGAGCTTGTTGTTACCGAACCAACAGCTGGACCTGAGCCCGATGGGAACATCCCGGCGCTCTCGACCGCGCAGGCAAGCAGTTCTGATGAGATCACAGAGGCCGAAGCGCTGCCCGTGGCAAGTGAGCCTGTCGCAGATATTTCAGTTGCTGGTTCCGATGTAGCGGAACCGCCTGCCCCGGTAGAAACCTCGCCCTCCGAGCAGCCAACAGAACCTGTGGCTCCTGTAGCGCCCTATGAGGACACTGCGGACATTGCGGCTCCGGCCGAAACCCCCGCCCCCGAAACCCTGTCCAACGACAGCGCACCAATGCCCATCGAAGAGCGCCCTGCCGCTGCCGATGTGACAGACCCTATGCCGCCCATCGACGCGCCAGCCCTTGACGCTGTGGAGGCCTCCGTTGAAGAGGTTGCCCCGACCAGCGCCGCAGATGACACACCACCGGAAGCACCTGTTTCTAATCAAGAAACCGAAGCATCCCCCATTTCGGCACCGGAAGAACCCACCGTTGAGCCGCCCGTGGCCCCCAAGGAAGCGCCTGCCGCGTTCTCTGCAGATGACACTCCACCGCAAGTGTCCGTGTCCGAGCCAGCAGCAACAGCGCCCCCTGCCCCTGAACAGCCACCGGAACCCGCGCCCACGCCCGCAGCGCCTGACCCCACACCGATCCCGGCGCCCATTGATGTTTCCCATATCGCGGCCGACCCCGCTCTGGAAAGCGAAGGCATAAACAGCGCGGATAAGATGCCCGTTGCAACCAATCTACGCGACGAGAGCAAGCGCGGCAGCGACGTTCACCTGCCGGTTTTGCAGGCTTTGGCCGACCGTCTGGATGCGCTTGCCGCCCAGATGGACCGCTCAAACAAGGGCTGAGAAAAGAAGTGGGGCAATCGCAACTTTCCTGCGTTTTCCGGCTTGCCCCGCCCGAGAAAATCACTATGTAAGGGCCTCAGTCGGGCTATGGCGCAGCCTGGTAGCGCGTCCGTCTGGGGGACGGAAGGTCGCAGGTTCGAGTCCTGCTAGCCCGACCAGAATACCCCACCCCACCCGCCTGCAAAGGATCGGTGTTGGGGGTCGAAAACGGCCCATCCCTTTTTGGGGTGGGCGTTTTTGTATCCGGGGATCAAACAAAATGGGAGGATGAGCAATGGCACCAGAAAGAACACCGGGTGTTCTGGCAGACGCACAGATCAGACAGATGATCGCGGATGGCGCAATTGCCGCAGCCTCACCGATTCTGAATGACCAGATCCAACCGGCAAGCCTTGATCTTCGCCTTGGCGAGCGTGCCTATCGGGTGCGCGCCTCTTTCCTGCCGGGTCTTGGCCGCACAGTGGCAGAACGGCTGGATGATCTGACCATGCATGAGGTGCCGCTTACCGGTGGTGCCGTTTTGGAAAAAGGCTGTGTTTATGTGGTGCCGCTGATGGAGCGCCTGTCGCTGCCGCAAGGCATGACCGCCGCCGCAAGCGCCAAATCTTCCATCGGCCGGCTGGATATGATGACCCGGGTGATCACCGATCAGGGCATCGAGTTTGACCGGGTGCCAGATGGCTATGACGGCCCACTTTATGCCGAGATCTGCCCGCAGAGTTTTTCCGTGGTGGCGCAACCCGGCCAGTTGCTGACACAGATCATTTTCCGGCTGGGACGCACGTTCCTGTCTGACGACGAGTTGCGTGCAGTTCATGCCGAGACCCCAATTGTATCCGGCACACCTGTGATCTCGGATGGTTTGGGGTTTTCAGTTGATCTGAAACCGCAGGCTGGGGATCTGGTCGGCTATCGCGCCAAACGCCACTCAGGCGTGGTGGATCTTTCGAAGCTGGGGCATTATGACCCGGCCGACTACTGGGAAGAAGTGCGCACCACCAAGGGGCAGATCATTCTGGATCCCGGAGCATTTTACATTCTTGTCAGCCGCGAAGCAATTGCCATCCCCCCCATTGCGCCGCAGAAATGGCGCCTTATCTGGCCATGGTTGGCGAGTTCCGGGTGCATTATGCGGGCTTTTTTGATCCCGGTTTTGGCTATGACGCCGCTGGCGGGTCAGGATCACGTGGCGTGCTGGAAGTGCGCTGTCATGAGGCACCATTTGTGCTGGAGCATGGTCAGGTGGTGGGACGTTTGGTCTATGAGCGCATGTCGCAAACGCCGAAGCGCTTTACGGGGTGGACATCAAGTCAAACTACCAGGGGCAAGGCCTGAAACTGTCCAAGCATTCAAGGCGTAACGGCAGACGTGATCCTGGGCGCCAGTTTGCTGCGCCCAGGATCATTTGCATGTCACTTTGCATCGGCTTGCATCGGCGCGTCTGCGCACCAGAGTAGGCACAAATCTGCGTCACCAATGCGATCGGTCAGAATAGTTTGCGCGACACACGCTGTGCTTGACGTGCACGTTTGGCCACTTGCTTGGCTTCGCGGGCGCGTTTGCGTTCTTCCGGCGTGCGCTCATTGTCTGCAGGCGCTTCACCGCGCCCCGTACGTTTGGCGGCCAGGTCAATGCCCGCATCCACCCCGCGATTGATCACCTGGCCGATCACCCGGCGCAGGATCATGTCGATGATACCATTGATGTTCATTGCGTTTTCTCACTTCTGCTCGCAGCTATATAACATGGGATTGCGACAATTTCACGGCCCAGATTGTTTTCACCACCTTATTCGGGGTCAATTTCGCGCGATCTTGCCGATACGCTCGACGCACGGCCGGGTCAGTCTTCAAAAAGTTCTGACTGACCGCTTGTCGGCTCATCCTCATCTTCATCAAGATCCGGGCCAGGCATCATGCCCGGGGGCGGGCGGCTTTCCAGCAGGCCAGCAGCGCGCAGTTCCTTCAGCCCCGGCAAGTCGCGCGCACTTTCCAAACCAAAGTGATCCAGGAAATGCGGCGTGACCACAAAGGTAACTGGACGACCGGGGGTCATGCGACGGCGACCAAAGCGGATCCACTCCATCTCGATCAGTTGATCAATGGTGCCACGCGACACAGAGACCCCGCGCACCTCTTCGATTTCCGCGCGGGTGGTCGGTTGATGGTAGGCAATGATGGCAAGGGTTTCGATGGCAGCGCGTGACAATTTGCGGGTTTCCACCGTTTCTTTCTGCATCAGATGGCCAAGGTCGGGCGCAGTTCGAATGGCCCAGGCATCGCCCACGCGCACCACCCGAACACCCCGGCCTTCATAGCGTTTGACCAGATGTGCCAACGCCTCGCCCGCGTCAGCCCCATGGGGCATCCGGCTTTCCAGATCCGCCACCCGAACCGGTTCGGTTGAGGCAAAAAGGATCGCTTCGACCATACGTTCCTGTTCGCCCATCGGCGGGGCGTCAAACAGGCTTTCTTCTTTAGGATCAATCGCTTGGTCAGTCATTGTGATTTCCTGCGAATTTCAATCGGCGCAAATGTGTCGGGTTGACGGATGTCGATCAGGCCGCGTTTGGCCAGTTCAAGCGAGGCCGCAAAATTGGCAGCAGTGGCCGAGCGGCGGCGCTTTCCATCCAGCACCCAGCCTTCAGGCAGGTAGGACGATAGATCGGTCCATTCTCCGGCATACCCCACCAGATCGCGCATCCGGTCCAGCGCTTGTTCCATCGTCATCAGGCTCTCGCGGTCCATCACAAAGGGTCGGAATTCATCTTTGGTGCGGATCCGCGCATAGCCCTGCATCAGGTCAAGCAATGTTGCGGTATAGGTGACGGTGCGAATGCGGGTCACATCTTCGGGCAGGCCGCGCGCAAAGAAATCACGCCCCAGCTGGTCGCGCGCCATCAGCTTGGCGGCAGCGTCGCGCATACCTTGCAAACGCTCAAGCTGGAACGCGAGGTGCGCCGCAAGGTCTTCACCACTTGGCCCCTCTTCTGTCGGGTCCGGGGGCAGCAGCAGGCGCGATTTCAGGAACGCCAGCCAGGCCGCCATGACCAGATAATCCGCAGCCAGTTCAATGCGCAGATGGCGGGCTTTTTCGACAAAGCCCAGATATTGTTCAGCCAGCTCAAGGATCGAGATCTGCCGCAGATCCACCTTTTGCGTGCGCGACAGCGTGAGCAGCAGGTCAAGTGGCCCTTCATAGCCCTCGACATCGACAATCAGTGCCTCCGCCGCCAAACGCTCGGTCACCGACATCACATCTTCCGCAAACTCTTCCTGCTCACCCATCTACGCGTTCAGCTTTCCGCTGTTTCACCTGTCATCAGGTTCTGAAACTCAACTGCCAGCGCCTCGGTGTCAATGGGCATGGGATCGGTGCGCCAGCCAAGCGCCCGGTCTGCACGGGCAAATGCGGCATCAGACAGCGGCCCGATGGCATCCGCCACCTCCTGCATTTCAGACAATTCACCATTGCAATGCAGCACCAGATCACAGCCCGCCGCAATGGCCCGGCGCGCGCGCAGGCTAAGCGGGCCATCCAACGCCTGCATCGACAGATCATCGGTCATAAGCAGCCCATCAAAGCCGATATCCTTGCGGATCAAGTTGGTCATAGTGGGCGATTGGGTTGCGGGGGCGGTTGAGTCGATGTCTTCAAACACGATATGCGCGGTCATGCCCAAGGGCAGGTTCGACACGCCTTCAAACGCCAGAAAATCGCTATGGTGCAGGTCACGTACAGGGGTCGCCACATGCGGCAATTCCAGATGGCTGTCCATCGTGGCACGACCATGACCCGGCAGGTGTTTCACCACCGGCAGCACACCGCCTTCCAATAGCCCCTGCGCCACCGCCTGCGCCCGTTCCACCACATGCACAACATCTTCGCCCAGACAACGGTTGCGCAAAACCGGGTGGGTATCGGCAAAGGCGAGGTCTACCACCGGGGCACAATTGCCATCAATGCCGACCTTCCGCAATTCATCCGCAATCAACCGATAGCGCAGAAACATCGCCCGTGTGGCGTTGGATTTGTTCAGCTGCGCCTGTTCCAACGCGGGCAGCCATTCGCGCCAATGAGGCGCAGTCATCCGCGCCACACGCCCGCCTTCCTGGTCGATGAACACCGGCGCGTCCCGCCCGACCGCGCCGCGCAATTCGGCGGTCAGCGCCCGGAGCTGCTCTGGGCTGTCCACATTGCGGGCAAACAGGATAAACCCCCAGGGCTGCACCTGCTCAAAGAAATCCCGTTCGGCCGGCAAAAGCGCCAGCCCTGCGCAACCGAAAATAAAGGCCCCCTGCCGTGACGACATGACAGCTCCTCTGCGTTGACGTTCCTTTGGCCCGTTAGCGGGTCACTACCGGAATGCAGGCCGCTTTGCCTGCCATCAAAGCTGAACAGAAACGACGCGCATCGGCAAGGTCTTTGAATCCCATGGCCCGAAGGCGGTAGAAAGTCTTGCCGCCGGATTGGGCCTTTTGGATCACCCGGGTCTTGCCCGGAAGATAGTCGTCAAAGCGGGTGGTAAGCTTGTCCCATTCGCTGCGCGCAACCTCGGCGCTGTCATAGGCACCAAGTTGCACAAGACGTGTGCCCGCGGCGATTTTGGACGGGGCGATTTCCTTGCTGCTGGTAGCCGCCGGGGTCGCCGATGGTGCAGGCGCGGTCAGGCGCAGGTTAGCCGGACGCATCAATGGGCGTGCGGATCTGGACAGGCCGGGCACTGAGGCCGGAATAATCTTGGGGCCACTTGCGATCTTCGGCAGGGTGACCGGGCTTTGTGCCGCACGTGCCACCTCGTCACCAGATAGCGGAGCTGCAAGTTTGCTGACCTGATCGGCGATGGCAAGTGCTGCGGCCACCGGGTCTGCCGGGAGAGTACTGATGTCCACGATCGGCGCTTCAACTGTTGTTTTTACTGCAACTTCAATGGGCTCCAGAACAGGTGCGGCATTGGATTTTCTGGTAACAGGTGCCTCAAGCGCCGCAGTATTTGCCGGATGATCTTCTTCACTCAAATTTTCCGGAGCAGGCGCAAGGGCAACCCGATCCGACGGCGCACTGGCTTCTCCATCGGCCTGTACCGCGTTGACCGCAAGCCCCTGATGTGCAGCAGATTGCCCGCCGGGTTCGCTGGGTTGAATACGCATCGGACCTTCAAGCGCACGCACCACAGGGATGCCGGTCACATCGCGCATGGCCAATTGATAGCCCCAGACGCCAAGACCAACCACCAGCGCAAGCGACACGGCCGCGCCAGCATAATTCACCAATGCGCCAAACCGCCCTACCCCGCCATTGTCTGGCGGGAACTGACCTGCGTCCTGCGGGATGACATGTGGCGGTTGCGCCGCATACCCACCATGGGCAGAAGGCGCTTGTTCGTGCTGCATATGGGAATGCGGATGAGCGGGATGATGCGCATATGCCGGAGGGGCACCAATCTCGCCGCCATTGAAATCGCTGCTGTGCTGATAGCCCGCATGGGAATATCCGCCTGC
>JQGR01000160.1_pt1 | contig 10472 bp, 12 predicted proteins | sample 210181 | NCBI WGS metagenome assembly JQGR01 (sample SAMN02928655, study PRJNA255238) | bioreactor metagenome | biome: continuous culture; feature: L-culture metagenome assembled contigs; material: continuous culture biomass; isolation source: continuous culture inoculated with microbial biomass... | reverse complement strand
GCCTTACCCCAAACCGCCCGAAGCCCATCCAAAACCGCACGCGGGTGTCACCCCCGGCAAGCCACTGGACGGACCGCATCTGGGCTACCCCATGGGACCCGAGCATCTGCTCTTGGACGATGACGGCAATGCAAAACGCATCGACAAGGCGTTCACCTGGGAAAACCCAATGTCCGCCCACGGGCTGATGCATATGGTGATCTCAAACGCACATGCGGGCGACCCTTACAAGATCGACACGCTGTTCATGTATATGGCGAATATGGCGTGGAATTCGTCGATGAACTCTTCCGAAGTGATGCGCATGCTCACCGACAAGGACGACAACGGCGATTACGTGATCCCGCACATCATTTATTCCGATGCCTATTCGTCAGAAATGGTAGCATATGCGGATCTAATTCTGCCCGATACCACTTATCTCGAGCGGCACGACTGTATCTCTCTGCTTGATCGCCCAATCTGCGAGGCTGATGGCGCTGCCGATGCAATCCGCTGGCCAGTGGTGGCGCCAGACCGTGACGTGCGCGGTTTTCAGACCGCCCTTATTCAACTGGGGGCCAAGCTAGGTCTGCCCGGTTTTGTGACCGAAGATGGCAGTGCAAAATTCGAAAATTACGCCGATTACATCGTGAACCATGAACGTCGACCCGGTGTCGGCCCGCTGGCCGGTTTCCGTGGCAAAGAGGGCAATGGTGATGGGCGGGGAGATCCTAACCCGGCGCAAATCGACCGATACATCGAAAACGGTGGTTTCTGGGTTTCTCACGTACCGGATGAGGCGGCGTTCTATAAACCGTGGAACAAAGCCTATCAGGAATGGGCTGTTGCACGGGGGATTTTCGACGCCGAAGCCCCCTATGTGTTCAACCTTTACGTCGAGCCAATGCGCAAATTCCAGCGCGCCGCCGAAGGCCATGGCGACATTCAGCCCCCAGAGCACCTGCGAGAGCGGATACGTCAGACCATGGATCCGCTGCCGATCTGGTACGAACCATTTGAAGACGGAAATGTCGACACCGAGGACTATCCGATCCACGCGCTGACCCAACGGCCCATGCATATGTACCATTCATGGGGTACACAGAACGCTTGGTTGCGCCAGATCACCGGCAAGAACTACCTTTATCTGCCCACCAAAATCTGGATGGAAAACGGGTTTACCGAAGGAGATTACGCCGATGTATCTTCGGTGCATGGCAGCATTACCGTGCCCGTTGCCCATCATGCTGCACTGAATGAAAACACCGTCTGGACATGGAACGCGATCGGCAAACGCAAAGGCGCATGGGCGCTGGATGAAGATGCGCCGGAAGCAACTGAGGGCTTCTTGCTGAACCACCTTATTCACGAACTGCAACCCCCAAAGGGACGGGATGAGATGGGCCAATTCAGATCCTGTTACAGGTCAGGCCGCCTGGTTTGACCTGCGCGTGAAAATCCGCAAATCAGACCCTAAACCAGCCGAAAGCCAACCTGCGCACCCACCAATAGTATCCCCCGTGGGCAAAGGCCCCCGCGTTGTCGCGAGGAAGATCTGATGACCTGCATGCCCACCACCACACAGAAGAAACTTGGCTTGGTCATTGATCTGGACACTTGCGTTGGCTGTCATGGTTGCGTGACCGCTTGCAAAGGTTGGAACACGCAAAACTATGGTGCGCCGCTTAGCGACGTGGACGCTTACGGCGCGAACCCCTCGGGTACTTTCCTGAACCGGGTGTTCAGCTATGAGGTTCAGCCTGAAGCTGGACCGGCCCAGACCGTGCATTTCCCAAAATCCTGCCTGCATTGCGAAGACGCGCCCTGTGTGACGGTCTGCCCAACCGGGGCCAGCTACAAACGCGCTGAGGATGGCATTGTGTTGGTTGATGAAGACCGCTGCATCGGTTGCGGCCTTTGCGCCTGGTCTTGTGCTTATGGCGCCCGTGAATTGGATCAGGACGCCGGGATCATGAAGAAATGCACGCTTTGTGTGGACCGGATTTACAATGAAAACCTGCCCGAAGAAGATCGGGTGCCGGCCTGCGTGCGCACCTGCCCTGCGGGCGCGCGCCATTTCGGCGATTTGGGCGACCCCACGTCGGACGTCTCAAAGCTGGTGGAGGAACGCGGTGGTTTTGACCTGATGCCGGATCAGGGCAACAAGCCGGTAAACAAATATTTGCCACCACGGCTGAAAGACCGGCTCGACACCCCTGCCCTTCCCTCAGTGACCGACGAAGAACCCAAAGGGTTCCTTGGCTGGCTCGACAAAGCTCTGGAGCGTATCTGATGCATCCCGCACCAAGTGTTATTATTTTCACCATCCTATCAGGTCTGGGCTTTGGGCTGCTGGCCTTTCTTGGGTTGGATGTTCCGTCCGTGCGGGGCACAACGGCACTGGCGTTTTTTGTGCTGGCTTATGCAATGGCTGTGGGTGGGTTGGTTGCGTCCACATTCCACCTCGGCAACAAGAAAAACGCGCTTTATGCCTTCAGCCAGTGGCGCAGTTCCTGGCTGTCACGCGAGGGGATTGCCTCGGTGGCCACGTTGTTGATCTTTACGCCTGTCGCATTGGGCAAGATCTTACTCGGGGCGCAAATGCCGGTTTTGGGTGGATTAGGCTCTATTCTGGCACTTTTCACCGTTTTCACCACGTCAATGATCTACAGTCAGCTGCGAACCATTCCACGCTGGCATCAACCGCTTGTGCCCGTGATGTTCGTGCTGCACGCGTTGTCCGGTGGTGCGCTACTGTCAGGGGAAAGCCTGTTGGCGGGAGCACTGCTGCTGGTCCTGAGCGGGGTCATGTTCTGGATGTGGCGCAAAGGAGACGCACGTGAGGCTGCGGGCGCTGATACGCTGGAAAGCGCAACCGGGTTGGGCGCGATCGGAAAGGTGCGCATGTATGAAAGCGCACATACCGCCCGCAACTATGTGATGGATGAGATGATCCACCGGGTCGGGCGCAAACACGCCGAGAAGCTGCGCAAGATCGCCCTGACCCTGATCGGCGTTCTACCCGCAGCCTTGTTGATCCTGTTGCCACCGGGCCATCTGATTAGTGCGGTGGCGCTTGTCCTGCATCTGGTTGGCATTGTGGTTGGCCGCTGGTTGTTCTTTGCCGAAGCCCGCCATGTGGTAGGGCTGTATTACGGGAAATAATCCAGAACAGATCCAAAAAACGCGCGAAGCCGCCTTCGCGCGTTTCTTTCTACGTCTCACCGATTAAGGAAAAGCGGGCTTATCCGCCAGTCACGGGGACCAGTTCAAACTTCGACGTCGCTGACAAATCCCCCATGTCCTCAATACGCAGGATCAGGTTACCATTTGCTGTGACGTGCAGTTCATCCGATGAGATTTCATACGAGATATCCGGCAATCCCTTTTGCGCATCATATTCGATGACAAGCTTATCCGAGCCTTCCATGAAATCACTGATGATAGCCGCATCACCCGTTTCGCCGGCGTGCACCGTAAAGGTGTCCGCACCTTTGAACGTGCCCTCCTCATCATCCCCCAGGCGATATCACCTGCATAGAGATCCAGATTGTCGTCACCAGCGCCACCAATCAACGTGTCCGCCCCATCTGCCCCTGCATCTTTTACAAGCGCATCGAAATCAACATCCTTGAAGATGGGGCTTGCCTTGATCTCCGCATCGGTGCCGCTTGCAATAAGATCGGGGTCTTCGCTCACGGCCTGCGCAGTGGCCTTAACAAAAGCTGCGCTCAGATCGGAGCCAGATCCATCGGCCTTCTGATCAAGGAAACCACCATTCAGATTGTCGTTGCCATAGCCACCTTTCAGCAGGTCGCTCCCAGCACCACCGATGATCGCATCATTGCCATTCTCACCCTCAAGTACATCATTGCCGTTATTTCCCAACAGCACATCCGCACCGCGACCACCCGAGAGCGTGTCATGCCAATTGCCACCTTCGATCAGGTCAGTGTCATCACCGCCATCAATCTCATCTTTTCCTTTTCCGCCGATCAGGGTGTCATTCCCCTCGCCGCCAGTGATCGTGTCATTGCCACCATCACCGCTGATGAAGTCACGCCCGTTGGTCCCGTTCAGTTGATCCGCAGATGAGTTACCATTGTCGCCTTCGCTGCCTTTCGGCGTGTCGCCATCGTCATCCGAATTGCCCACCAATCCAGAGATCGCCCAGCCGGCAAGGCCCAGCGACAACAAGATACCAAACATCATGACAATGTACTCCTAACCAAAAGGTCTTTCGTATTAATTTTCAAATATTTTTACCAGAAACAGGCGCTGCTTCCAATCTAACTTCGTAGAAACACTGTTTCCAATACCGGTATAGTCTGCAGTGCTGGCAAATTCAGATCCCTTCCCCAAAACCCCCTTTCCGATCCCCCCAGAAAACCGCTAGTAACAGGGGAACTGCATGGGGAATGATCATGACCAACACTCTTTACAAACGCGATTTGCCCGACGGGCTGGACCTGGGGCCGGTGGTGGCCATCGACTGTGAAACCATGGGGTTGAATCCGCATCGTGACCGGTTGTGTGTGGTGCAAATGTCCGGCGGCGACGGCAATGCGCATCTGGTGCAGATTGAAAAGGGCCAGACATCCGCCCCCAATCTGGAACGCATGCTGACCGATCCCAAGGTGTTGAAAATCTTCCACTTTGGTCGGTTTGACATTGCCGCTATGCTGAACGCTTTTGGCGTGGTCACGGCACCGGTCTACTGCACCAAGATCGCATCGAAACTGGTGCGCACCTATACGGATCGGCACGGATTGAAGAACCTGCTGGATCAACTGCTGAAAGTGGATATCTCCAAACAGCAACAGATGAGCGATTGGGGTGCGGAAGAACTGAGCGAGGCACAGTTGTCTTATGCCGCATCAGACGTGCTGTACCTGCACCGGTTGAAAGAAGAGCTGGATGCCCGGCTGGCCCGCGAAGGGCGCAGCGACATGGCGCAAGCCTGTTTCGACTTCCTGCCAATGCGCGCGCGACTTGATCTGGCTGGCTGGCCCGAGCAGGATATTTTTTCGCACTGATTTCAGCGCGTTACGAAAATGGCAACGCAGACACAGCAAGCAATATGGGGCCAGATTGAGGCTTTGTTAACCCTTTAGCTTTATCGATTAAGGCTAAGAGTTTAACATTTAAAAGCTGATATACTGATGTCCCATATTGAATTGCATACGATGTCTGATTTTTCAAAACTCAACGCCAAGAGCAAGGGGCGCAAAGAGCGTCGGTTTCGCTCTGGCTGGTGGGTTTTGCCTGCGCTCCTGCTTGCCATCCCCTTGTGGGTTGTACTGATTCGCGCGGTTTTATCCTTCTTCTAAGACCCTCATTTTGGGGAGGTTTTGCCAATGCACGGCAGGTCATTTGTCGCGCTGCCCGTAAATCCTACCGAACAGACACGCCATAAATTTGCCCGCGAACAACCAGCATCCCTACCTCAGGAAATAAAAATTACGTTCAACAAACAAGGCAAAGCTACGCCGATTGCTCTGCGGAACCTTGGCAACCCAGCTGAAATCGCTAGATAGGAGGGGAAAGGACACGTAATGCCCTCCTATAACAACAGTTATTCACGCATTGTCGCTTGGCTAAAGGTACTTTTGCCACTGATCGCGCTTGGGCTGCTGTCCACCATGTTTCTAATCTCAAAAACCATCGACCCAACCAAGTCGCTCACCTATGCGCGCGTGGATTTGGATGCGGTGATGCGGGAACAGAAAATCGCGGAACCCACATTCTCTTCGGTCACCAAAGATGGGGCCGCAATCACATTTTCCGCCAAAAGCGCCCGCCCCGAGGAAGGGACAAACACCTATTCCGCCAGCGACATGAAAGCGCGCATCGAAACCCCCGATGGCGCGACAGTTTTTATCGACGCCAAAACCGCCCTGATCAATGGCGGCACCAACCAGATTGATCTCAGCGATGGCGTCAGCCTGCTGACCTCCACCGATTACACCATTCAGACCGAACGCCTGTCCACCTCGATCGACGCAACCGACATCCTGTCGGACGGTCCAGTGACCGCCGAAGGGCCCCTTGGCACGCTGTCGGCCGGTCGCGCAAGCATCTCTCAACAATCCAATCAATCCGGAACCTATCTTCTTGTGTTTAAAGAAGGTGTAAAACTGGTATATGATCCCCACAAAAGGGAGGCGAATAGCGTTGAAACTCTTGAAACTGGCAACATTTCTGGTCGCAATTGCAGTGGCCGGACAGGCCTGGGCCCAGGCACAGGTCGCATTTGGCGGATTGAAACACGACAGCAGCCTGCCCATTGAAATTTCCGCCGACCAGCTGGAGGTCGACCAGGCCGACGGCACCGCAATCTTCAAAGGCAACGTGAAAATCGGCCAGGGGGCGATGCGTCTTTCTGCCAAACACGTACGCGTAGAATATACCACTGGTGAAAATGCCACCGGTGAGATCTCCAAGCTGGTCGCCAACGGAGGCGTCACGCTAGCCAACGGTGCAGAGGCGGCTGAGGCGAACGCAGCAGTCTACACCATCGACAGCGGCATGGTGGTGATGACCGGCAATGTGATCCTGACCCAAGGCCAGAACGCGCTGTCCTCGGACAAGCTGATCGTGAACCTTCTTGCCGGCACTGGCACCATGGAAGGTCGGGTCAAATCCATCATTCAGACCGAGGCCAACTGATGCCGGAACTCGCGGTGGACAATGCGCCGAAATCGGCGCCAAGCAAAGACACCTCCGGCGATCAAACCGGACTGCGCGTCGTTGGGCTGCGCAAAAGCTATCGCAAGAAAACCGTGATCCGCGATGTGACGCTGGAACTGGCCCAAGGCGAGGTTGTCGCCCTTCTTGGCCCCAACGGTTGCGGCAAAACCACCACCTTTTATTCTATCGCCGGACTGGTAACGCCCGAAGCAGGGCAGGTGATGATCGACGGGCGGGACGTGACATTGCTGCCCATGTATCGTCGCGCCAAATATGGCATCGGATATCTTCCACAGGAAATGTCGATTTTCCGTGGCATGAATGTCGAAGACAACATCATGTCGATCCTCGAAATCTCGACCAAAGGGCGCCACAAACGGCGCGAACGGCTGGAAGAGCTGTTGAACGAGTTTTCCATCAGCCACCTGCGTCAGGCCCCGCCCTTGCCCTGTCTGGCGGTGAACGGCGCCGGGTTGAAATCGCACGCTTGCTGGCGGCTGATCCGAAGTACCTGCTGCTTGACGAGCCCTTCGCAGGGGTAGATCCGATTGCTGTGGGCGAAATCCGCACCCTCGTGCATGACCTCAAGGATCGCGGTATTGGTGTGCTGATCACCGACCACAATGTGCGCGAAACCCTCGAAATCGTTGACCGCGCCTATATCCTTCATGACGGCCACATGTTGATGAGCGGGACAACCGACGAGGTTGTGCAAGATGAAAACGTGAAACGCGTTTATCTCGGTCAAAATTTCTCAATCAATTGATCAAATACCTGCCGAAAACCTTGCGATCTGCTTGACACCCCCGGCGATGTGGCATCGAATGGAGGGGATGAAAGACCTTTCGACTCTTCGTCGTGCCGCCTTGAATATCAGGCAAGCACCCAGATCGGCACCGGAAATCGGCGCCCCATTTTCTGCAAAACAAATGAATTTCCGCCTTATCCCAACCGGGGATACGGCCAGTTGTAACCTGCAAATACCATAGGAGGTAGGATGCAATATCAAATCAGCGGTAAGCAAATCGACATCGGTGATTCCCTTCAGGTTCATGTGAAGGATGAGCTTGGCGGCGTGGTTCAGAAATACGCTGAACGCCCCACCGACGCTCAGGTGATTTTCTCCAAAAGCGCACATGAATACGTCTGCGAAACCATTGTTCACCTGTCGACCGGGCTGACCGCCCAGGCCAAAGCGCATGCAACCGAAATTTACTCGGCGTTTGACCAATGCGCGGAGAAAATGGAAAAGCAGCTGCGCCGTTACAAGCGCCGGTTGAAAGACCATCACCGCGAACGCGTGGACCCGGTTGAAGTTTTCGGCGGCTCCTCTTATATCCTTGCATCAGAGGAAGGTCCGGAAGAAGCCGACAACGCGCAACTCGAGCCGATGATCATCGCTGAAATGGAAACACGTATCCCGTCGTTGTCCGTTGGCGAAGCTGTCATGCAGATGGAGTTGGCACATGCGCCGGTTCTGGTATTCCGCAATGAGAAAACCAATGGGGTAAACGTGGTCTATCGCCGTGATGACGGCAATATCGGCTGGGTTGACCCGCAAAACAACGCGTAAACCGCCCGAATTCTTGACGGGCGGGGAGTATTATTGATGGAGCTTTCGAGCATTCTTCAACCCTCGGCCGTCAAGGTCCTGACGAATCTCTCGTCAAAAAAGCGCTTGTTTCAAGAGCTTGGTGAGATAGCGGCCTCAAACTACAAAATCGATTCCAGCGCTGCATTCGCTGCCCTTCAAGATCGTGAAAACCTTGGACCAACTGGCGTTGGGCACGGCGTCGCCCTGCCGCATGCCCGCCTGCGCGGGCTGGAGACCGTGGTCGGTTGCTTTCTTCGCGTTGAGAAGCCGTTCGATTTTGATGCCGTCGACAAACAGCCGGTTGATCTTGTTTTTGCCCTGTTTGCGCCCGAGGACAGCGGTGTTGAGCACCTCAAAGCGCTGGCCCTGGTCTCGCGCACCCTGCGTGATCAGGCGATTTGCGCCAAGCTGCGTGCCAACAGTGATTCGGCAACGCTACATGCCCTTTTGACCGACAGCCTGTCCAACAAAGCAGCCTAAGACGCGACGTCAACTGCCGCGGTCGCAAAGATAAAAAACCCGCATTGGATGTGGGTTTTTCGCGTGTGCGCAAAAGCCATTCGACCTCAAAACGGGTTCAGTTATTCCGAGCGCGCGTAAGACGCACTAGCGATTCCATGGCCGAAAACCGAACATCATGTAATCACGCTGGTAAAGCTTGCGGATTTTTTGTTCGAGATCAGTGTCATAGACGCACGCCAATCCGTAAGGTACATCCTCCGGCTCGAGCGCAGGCATATCTTCTGCGCGCAAGCCAAGCTCTGCCATTACCCCTTGCAGGCCTTCTGCCAGCCGCTCTTCACGAAGCACATGATCCGGCAGGGCAAAGCTCGCAAACCCCTGCGCAACAGCGGCCTGAGACTGCCAAGGCTGCATCAACCCGAATGCCGGTTTGCCCTTTCAGGTTCTTGTCCACAAAATCAATAAACTGACCAAAGGCCCGCTTGTGGGCTTCAAGGGTCCAATCATCACCTGGTGCCTTTTCCGGCAGCTCGACACCATAGCTTTCGCGCAGCGCATGTTTGATCTCATGATAAGTCTCAGGGCCGTCATTCACCAAATTCCGGCAGAACACCGAGTGCAGCCGCGCCACCGGATGGCGCAGCACCGTAAAGCTGCGATGGCCTTTGTGCTGGCGCTTCCATTGACGCAGGAGCTTTTGGGTGAAATCCACTGTCGTGTCACCAAACCCATTCATCCACTCGACAATGGTCGATTTCGGCGCACCTTTTACCGGCATGAACACCAGCTTGGCCTGATCCGAAAGCACATAGGTCGTGACCGCAGGCGGGCGCAGGCTTTCAAAGTTTGGAAGCCGATAGAGATCAAAGAAGTCAATTCGTTGGATGGTTTTTTCAACCATGTCAAAGTTGGTGACTTTCTGCTCAACCGGTTCCGGATTTTGCTTTTTGAACTTGCCGGAAAATGCGCTCAGCTCGTGCTCTTCGCCCAAAAACCGCGCCAGACCATTTACCACATCCAGATCCTGCGCATCTTCATAATCGATGTAGAACGCAGTTTGACCACTGCGTTGCAGGCGAGCTTTGACCTGCAGCTGAAAATCCTTCATCCGATAAAACAGCCGCTCGAATTCCCAACCAAGAAAACGGGCGCGTTTCTTGATCACATCGTCAACATTGTTCAGCTGCCATTGGTCAGTTTCATTGGCAATCCGACGCGACACATAGGCATCCACGTGATTGCGGGTCAGCACCACTTTGGCGCAGCGAGGATCATCAATCAGCGCCTCAAACACACGAGGGTCGTGATCATGGAAAAACCGGAAACCAGGGATACCCTCAGCGCCCGCTTTCATTGCCTCCAGAAGGAACATCGGGTCACGGTCGCGTTCACGGGTCGAGACGCCAAACAGCTCTTTGGTTTTCGGTGACACCATCAAATAGGGGTTAAATGCTTCGCCATAGCACTTGAGGCCAGGGAACTGATCCAGGTTGCTTTCCAGAAAGTTGGAGCCCGTGCGCATCTCTGCAAAAATGATGAAACAATCAAAGTGTCGTGCCATATGCCTGCTCATTCAGCTCGTTGGGGTCATTTAATCAAATAAGGCTTGCGCGTATCGCGCGTCGGGGTTTTTGGATCTGCCCCCGATGGGTAGTCCCCCATCAAATAAGGCTGCATCCCCTGATTTTTCAGGTTTTGCAAAAACTGCCCAAACCCATCAAGCGGCTGCAGGCTTGGCACTTCT
>JQGR01000159.1_pt1 | contig 10489 bp, 13 predicted proteins | sample 210181 | NCBI WGS metagenome assembly JQGR01 (sample SAMN02928655, study PRJNA255238) | bioreactor metagenome | biome: continuous culture; feature: L-culture metagenome assembled contigs; material: continuous culture biomass; isolation source: continuous culture inoculated with microbial biomass... | reverse complement strand
CCCCGAAACCCCATTGGAAATTTCCGGACTTCCCCTTAAGTCTTTGTCTATGAAAGAGCTTATTACGAACCACTGACCCAACATTGATCCCCTACATCACAGCCCTTCTTGAGGCCGAGGATATACCCTTATTTGAGATGGACGTCCATATGAGTGCTTTGGAGGGATCAATAGGAATTTTACCTCGTCGCGCTATGGTCCGGGAGAAGGATTTGTTCCGGGCACGGGCAATCCTGCGTGATATTGGTATTTCTACAGAAGGTTAATGGGATGAGCACAATGCAAGTTGGTTTGAGTGATGATAAGTTTCTTGGGGGTGCGCTGGTCCTGACCCAGCCAATCAACGGCTATCGTGCCGGCGTGGATCCGGTATTCTTGGCAGCCTCGGTGCAGGCACATGCCGGGGAAACGGTACTGGACATGGGTTGCGGCGCAGGGGCTGCGGCACTGTGCCTCGGCTCGCGGGTGAAAGGTCTGAAACTTTTCGGTATTGAGCGCCAACCGCTTTACGCTGATCTTGCACGCAAAAATGGCGATCGAAATCGCATTCCGTTTGAAGTGTTTGAGGGCGATATCGCCACCCCACCTGAGGCGCTGAAAGACGCTAGTTTTGACCATGTGATCATGAACCCCCCGTATTACCTGCGCGAACGCGGCACGCCGTCGCCTGACGCTTTGCGCGAAGGGGCACTGGGTGAAGATCTGCCACTGAAGGACTGGGTTGATCAGGCCACCCGCCGCCTGAAACCACGCGGCTATCTGACCATGATCCAAAAGGCGGAACGCCTGCCGGAGATCATGACCGCAATGGACGACCGACTTGGCTCGATCATGATCAAACCCCTAAGCCCCAGAATCGGCCGGGTGACTTCTTTGGTCATTGTCCAGGCCCGCAAAGGAGGCCGCGGCGCCTTCCGCCTTGCAGCTCCACTGGTTTTGCATGAAGGACCACAACATGTAGGGGATATCGAACATTATACCCCCGAAGTTTCGGCCATCCTGCGCGACGGTCACGCCTTCCCCCTTTGGTGATCCCCTTATTAAATTTCGCGGGGCGCGGATTTTTGCCAAGAATTGCAACCAATTCGTGACAACCCCGCAATTTTATGCTGCACTTGGGGTGTAGATATTTTTCAAAGGAGGATCGCCATGAGCGTCAGTTCGCATGTGGAAGAGTTGCGCCGCAAACATCAGACCCTGGAAGGGGAAGTGGAGGCCGCACAACGCGCACCCGGAACCACGGACCAGGAGATCACCGAACTGAAAAAGCAGAAAATGAAGATCAAGGAAGAGATCGCCCGTCTGGAAAGCGCCTGACGGATTCCAATACTTCCGATCAATTTGACTTGATCCGATAAGACTTCCGCGCGCGCCGCTTTGATCTTCACCAGATTTGGCGAGACCCATCCATCTTAAATGGAACTGGCTGAACTGGAACTGGCGCGCGCTGCCATCACGGCCCCGGCTGTGATCAGGAGGCCTGCAAGCAAAAGTGCGATACTCGGCGCAGCTATCCCTGCCAAAATCAACACCAAGGTGGACAGCAAAGGTGCCCCGTAGGACGCGACGCCAAGCAGCTGAATGTCCCCTCGTTTGACGCCAACATCCCAGACATAAAACGCCAGCCCCACCGGGCCAAGGCCAAGCCCGAGAATGGCCAACCACCCAAAGGCGCGGTCGGGCCAGACGGTCTCTTCAAACAGCAGATGCGCCCCCAGTGCCAACAATGATGTGGTAAGGCAGAACACCACCACAGATGCGGTTGGCGTGCGACCCAAACGACGACTCAGGACAGAATAGCTCGACCATGTGAGCGCGCACAGAAAGGCCAGGCCGTACCCGGGCAGAGCTTCCACTGAAAACCCGGTCGCACCGCCAAGCACAATCAGCGCGGCACCCGCAAAGGACACCAAAGCGCCAATAACATGCATCGGGCGCAGATGTTCACCGGGCAGCAGGCCAGAAAACAGCACAATCATCAGCGGCCAAAGATAGGCTATCAACCCGGCCTCCGCAGCGGGCGCCATGCGCAGGGCAGAAAAATATAGCGCATGATAGCCGAACAACCCAAGCGTCCCGAAGGCATAGACCTTCCAGCCGATACCACGCAGCACTGAAAATCCGCCTGTCACCGCGATCCAGCCCGCCCCCAGGGCACCGCCAATGGCAAAACACAGCGCCGCCAATTGAAACGGCGGCACCGGGGCCGATCCCACGGTGAGCAGCGCCAGCAGCGCCCAAAGCAGTACGGCAATGAACCCAATAAATGTGGCGCGCGAGCGGCTCATGTAAGGGTTTCAACCGGGATCACGGTCATTTGCTCCGCAACATGCGCCGTCTTGTCCACCTCTTCCAGAACCCAGTCAAGCAAGGCTCTGATTTCAGGGCGAGTTTCGCGCCCCAACGCACAGAGAAATCGAAAATGCGCTCGGGTTGAAATTGCCACACCATATGGCGCCACCAACCGCCCTTCGAGCAGGTCTTTTGACACAAAAAATCGCCGCCCCAGCGCCACGCCGGCCCCCGAAAGCACCGCATCAAGCGCGTGATCCGGCTGTGAAAATGTCGAGGATATCCTTGGTTTTTCCGTCACTCCCACTGCACGAAACCAAGCGGGCCAGTCACAGGCCGGTTTTAGAAAATCATCATAGGCATTGTGAATAAGGGGGGCCTTCAGAAGACTTTGCGGTGTTGGATAGCGTTCAGCCATCTCCGGGGCCATCACCGGTGTAAGCCATTCTTCAGTCAACGGGTGGGAGAACAATCCGCCATCTGGTCCGTAGCCAAAGCGAATCGCCACATCCACCTCATCACGCGACAGATCAACCATATTCAGGCTGGCCGCAAACCGCAGCTCAACTTCCGGGTGGGCCTGGGCAAATGCATACATACGCGGCGCAAGCATTTTGAGGTGAAGGCCGGGCCGGCGGTCACCGTCAGCACATTGGTTTCAAGACTGCGCCGCGCCGCCCGCCAGGCCGCCGAGAGCGTTTCAAACCCCTCTTGCGCACCGGGGGCCAAAGCACGCCCCGCTTCGGTCAGTTCGACAGCACGATTGAGACGATAAAACAGAGGCCCGCCCAGATGCTCTTCCAGCGATTTAATCTGGAAGGAAAGGGCTGCGGGCGTGACGTGCAGCTCGCTTGCTGCTTTCTGAAACGACATGTGGCGGGCGGCGGCATCAAAGGCTCGCAGCGCGGTCAAGGGAGGCAAACGATCAGACATGCCAGTTTAATATCACTTAACTGAAGATGCGAAAAGTCTCGTTTGTTAGTTTCTTTCAACACCCCATATTAGAAACACACAAAGATTATTTGAAAGAAGAAAACCATGCTGGAAACACCAAGCCGCCAAGAAGTGTCCCGCTACTACGCCCGGGCCCGCGCCCTGCGTGCCCAAGCTTTCCATGACCTTTTCACCCTGCGCAAATTGCGTGAGGCCATGAAAAAACGGGCCGCCACAAAGCGCCCCGTTTCCACTAGCTGCCCCTGTTGAACGGGGCGCGTGCAATTGGTCTGCGGATCAGACGAAGAACTGAGCGCCATTGGCCGAGATGGTCGAGCCATTGATAAACTCAGACTTCTCATCCGCAAGGAAAGCCACACAGCGGGCGATCTCTTCCGGTTCGCCCAGACGGCCCGCCGGGATTTGACCGATGATCGACTCGCGCACTTTTTCCGGCACAGCCATCACCATTTCAGTGCCGATGTAGCCCGGGCAGATCGCATTGGCGGTGATGCCGAAACGGGCCCCTTCTTGCGCCAGCGACTTCACGATACCAAGGTCACCTGCTTTGGTGGCAGCATAGTTGACCTGAGCAAACTGGCCTTTTTGGCCGTTGATCGAGCTGATCACGATGACCCGGCCATATTTGCGTTCACGCATGCCAGGCCACAGCGGATGTACGGTGTTGAACACGCCGGTCAGATTGGTGTCGATCACTTCCTGCCACTGTTCGGGGGTCATCTTGTGGAACGGCGCATCACGGGTGATGCCAGCGTTGGCAACCACAACGTCAATCGGGCCAAGATCTGCTTCGACCTGCGCCAGTCCAGCCTTGCTGTCCTCATAGCTGCCCACGTTCCATTTGTAGGTCTTGATGCCGGTTTCCTCGGTGAAGGCCGCAGCTTTTTCGTCATTGCCCGCATAGGTGGCGGCAACCTCATAACCTTCGGCTTTCAGGTTTTTAGAAATCGCGGCGCCAATGCCACGCGAGCCACCGGTCACAAGTGCTACTTTTGCCATGTTCATATCTCCCAATTCGATATCATTTTCGTTGGTAATGTTATTACCGAGGGAAACGCCAAAGAGCAACAATGTTGCTGAAAGAAATTCTGCAATGCGGCTAGATCACTGCAAATGCAGCAGGATTTCCTGCAAGATGCTTAATTTCCAGCCTCTTTCTGGACGCTGCCAGAGCTAAATGGCTGCCTTTGACGAATCAATCACAGGATGCGTTGCCTGCGTAACCCCGCCATGACAACACATTCCCGGAACAGAAAAAAGGGCGCCGAAGCGCCCTTTTCCAACTGCGTCAGATCTGCGGTCAATTACGGGCGCTCAAGGCACATGGCCACGCCCATGCCGCCGCCGATGCACAGGGTCGCAAGGCCCTTCTTGGCTTCGCGGCGCTTCATTTCAAACAGCAGCGTGTTCAGGATACGACAGCCCGATGCACCGATCGGGTGACCAATGGCAATTGCGCCACCGTTCACATTCACAATCGACGGATCCCAGCCCATATCTTTGTTCACGGCGCAGGCCTGAGCGGCAAACGCTTCGTTGGCTTCAACCAGATCCAGGTCCCCCACAGACCAACCAGCTTTGTCCAGCGCCTTGCGCGAGGCAAAGATCGGCCCCACGCCCATGATCGACGGGTCGAGACCGGCGGTGGCGTAAGAGGCGACACGGGCCAGCGGCTCCAGCCCACGCTTTTCGGCCTCATCAGCCGACATCAACAGAACGGCGGCGGCGCCATCATTGATGCCCGAGGCATTTGCGGCTGTGACCGAGCCACCATCACGGACAAAAGCGGGGCGCAGCTTCTGCATCGCTTCCATCGTTGCGCCATGACGAATGTATTCATCACTGTCGACCACAGTTTCGCCCTTGCGGGTTTTCACGGTAAACGGCGTGATTTCGTCTGCAAATTTGCCTGCCTTTTGGGCCGCTTCAGCTTTGTTTTGCGACGCCACAGCAAATTCATCCTGCATATCGCGCGAAATATCCCACTGATTTGCAACATTTTCAGCGGTCTGACCCATGTGGTAGCCATTAAACGCATCCCACAGGCCGTCTTTTATCATCGAATCGATGAACTTCATGTCGCCCATTTTATGGCCGGCACGCAGATGGGCCACATGGGTGGAAAGCGACATATTCTCCTGACCGCCAGCAGCGACAATGGATGCGTCCCCCAGCTGGATATGTTGTGCGGCAAGGGCGACGGCGCGCAGACCGGAGCCACAAACCTGGTTGATGCCCCAAGCGGCCGATTCTTGCGGCAGACCTGCGTTGATGTGGGCCTGACGGGCGGGGTTCTGCCCCTGACCCGCAGCCAAAACCTGGCCCAGAATAGTCTCATCCACGTCAGACTTTTCAATCCCGGCGCGCTCCACGATGGCTTGCAGCACGGTTGCGCCCAAATCATGTGCGGGCGTATTGGCAAATGCGCCCGAGAAACTGCCGACGGCAGTACGTGCGGCTGATACGATTACGACATTGGTCATGGTCTTCCTCCACCTGATGCGTGTCGAGTTGGCATTTAACGCCTTTGATCGACCGCGTTCCTAACTGTTATATGCGGATCGGTGGCAACCGCCCTCCCCAAGACAGGCCAACCCAGACCGCGTGACTGTGATGCGCGCATCCTGTGCTGCATCGCAGAAAAAATCAAGCGGGGGAAATATTATGTTTTCAGGAAACCAATCGGCGCAACTTTCAACCGGCCTCGCCGGTTCAGCTAGATCTATGCACCACGGGTTCAGGCGGTTTTGCCCAGCAGTTCGTTAACGCGCCAATACGGGGTCAGCGTGGGCACACCAAAATAGTAGCCCTGCATACAATCCATGCCGATAGAGCTAAGGAATTCTGCATCCTCATAGGTCTCGACATTTTCTGCGACGACAAACATTTCGAACTTATGTGCCAGATCCAACAGCGCCTCTGTCAGCAGCTGCGCATCCGGGTCTTTGTGCACTCCGGTAATCAGCTCGCCATCGATCTTGATCATATCGAAATAGAAATCCTTAAGGTATTTGAACGACGTATAGCCGGCACCAAAATCATCCAGCGCAAAACTGATGCCTTTGCCCTGCATGTCGGTCATGAAATCCTGCAACTCCCCGGCCTTGGTAAGCGCGGTTCGTTCCGTGATCTCAATAATCAGTCGCTCAGCCAGCGTGGCATCCCCGGCCAGAGCTTTCAGCAGCGCCTCATTCCACGGCGCATACCCAATTGTTTTCGCAGACATATTGATCGACAGGCGCAAAGAAGGTTCCTCGGCCAACGCCGCCAGACCCTGCTCAATCGCCAGTGCATCCAGTTGGCGGCCCATGTCGGTGTCTTCCACCACGTCGATAAAATCTTTTGCCGGAATAATGCGCCCTTGTTGATCCGTCACCCGCAGCAACCCTTCGTAAAAGGCCATGCGTTCGGGTTGCGAGGTCTGTACCACCGGCTGAAACGCCAGCTTGACCTGCTTGTGCGCAAGGGCAATGCGGACCATATCCAAGGTCTCACTTTGACGCTTTTGCATCGCAATTTCAAACGGGCTGCTTTTCATCTTCTTGCTCATATCGTCCCCAACACGATCCGTGTGACCCAGTTGCTGTCAAAGCAACTAATTCAGGTCACACCCCTTACCCAACACTGTCATTTTGTCGGCAAACTCGCTAACAATATGTAAAAGCCCGGTTTTATCGAAAACTTGATCCAACCCGGCCAAGCGCTTGATTTCGGGGAAAAAGATGAGCCGTTGTTCCTGGTGTGGTGAAGACCCCATTTACCAAGAGTATCATGATCTTGAATGGGGCGTGGCCGAGCACGATGGGCGCGCGTTGTGGGAAAAACTGATTCTCGACGGGTTTCAGGCGGGCCTCAGCTGGATCACCATCCTTCGAAAGCGTGACAATTTCCGCGACGCTTTTGCAGGGTTTAACCCAGAGGTGATTGCGACATGGGGTGAGCCAGAGGTCAGCCGCTTGCTGCAAAACCCCGGCATCATTCGCCATCGCGGCAAAATCACCGCCACCATCACCAATGCCCAGGCCTATCTGGATCTGGGCGGCAGCGATGCATTTGCCCGGATGATGTGGGATTATGTCGAGGGACGCCCGCTGATCGGCCACTACCCGACGCAAGCTGACGTGCCAACCGCATCCCCCCTGAGCACACAGATCTCAAAAGACCTGAAAAAAGCCGGGTTCAAGTTTTGCGGCCCCACAATTGTCTATGCCTGGATGGAGGCCTGTGGGTTGTTCATGAACCACACATTGGACTGTGATCGTTACAAGGCGCTGTCCCCCAACCCGCTCAGCGCAGACGGTTAAGCAGGGCTATACTCGGCACGCCGGTTTGGCGCATTCCCTGCGCCGCCTCATACGCGCGAATGGCTGCGCGCCCTTTTTCGCCGATCACCCCATCAGCCCGGCCTGCGCCATAACCCAAAGCGTTCAACCGCTCCTGCAATGCCACCCGATCTGCGGTGTTCATCCCCCAAGGGCGCTTGGGAGAGCGGGTGCGAAAGGGCCCCTCCCCGGCGATCCGATCCGCCAGATGGCCCACGCTGATCGCATAGCTGTCGGCATAATTATAGGTCTTGATGATGTGAAAATTCGGGTAAATCATGAAGATCGGCCCCTCGGGACCGGCGGGAAGGATCACCGCCCCTTTGCGCTTGCCACTCAGCGCGCGACCGCTGGCGCGGGTCACACCCAACTTGGCCCATTGGTCCAATGTTCGGGGATAAATGCGCCCGGTCTGCGCGAGGTCAAACCCTTTTGGCAGGCGCAGTTCCTCGCCCCAGCGCGGCCCCGTCGACCAGCCATTTGCAGCCAGAAAGGCCGCGGTCGACGCCAGCGCATCGGTAGGGTCATCGCCCCAGATATTGCGCCACCCGTCACGGTTGTAATCCACGGCATGTTTTAAAAACGAACTGGGCATGAACTGGGTGTGGCCCATTGCCCCCGCATAAGACCCCTGCATCTTCACGGGGCTGACATCCCCGGCCTGCAAGATCCGCAGCGCGGCGATCAATTCCGCTTCAAACTGCGCGCGCCGGCGCCCTTCATAGGCCAGTGACGCCAATGCCGAGAGGTTGATGTCTTGCCACGAAAGCCCCCGAAACTGCTTTCCATCCCCCAGATCGCCACGATCACATAACGTGACACCCCATAACGGCGCTCCAGATCCGTGAGCAGACCGGAATATTTGCGCATCATTGCCTTGCCAGTCCGGATCCGCGACGTGGACGCGGCAGAAGAAATATAGAAATCAAGCGGTTTTGCAGTTTCAGCCGGTTTTCGATCCGAGGCCACCACTTTGGACAGATAAGACACAGACCTTAGATGCTTCAGCGTCGCGGGTTTGATTCCGGCACGCCGCGCGCGGGCCTCAAACCCTGACAGCCAGCCCTGAAACCCAGCATCTGCAAATCCGATCCGTGGCATCATAGCCGTCGCTGCAATCCCAGCCAAAACACTGCGTCGTGAAACCATGAAACCCTCCCAATCAACAGGCACACCTTAACGCAGCGACGCCCCTCCTCAATCCCTGAATACGAGAAAAGGCGGACCTTCGCCCGCCTTATTTTCTAGTTCGAATATTCCGGGGTGTAGCCCGCCCGAAGGATGGAGCCGGAAGGCAGCCCCCTCATGCCGCCAGCCGCTCACTGCATCCGCGACGGCTCAAATCCCGGCGTGCCTGCCTTTTCCGGGTGGCGCTTCACATCGAGCCGCTTGAGCATTTCGGTTGATCCACCCTTGCCGTCATGGCGCCATCCCGGCGGTTTAATGGCGTAATTCCAGCGGTCTTTCCAGCTTACACCCGGCTGGGTCCAGTCGCGAAAAATCGCCACCCATTCGTGAAATGCGACCCGAAGCGGATTAAAAGTGCCGAGGTTGTGCACCAGCCCGTAATCCACCGGTTCGCTCTCCTGCTCCGGCACAAAAGTGCCGAACATCTTGTCCCAAATGATGAAAACGCCCGCGTAATTGGCATCCAGATACCGGGCATTACGGCCATGATGCACCCGGTGGTGGCTGGGCGTGTTCATCACCGCTTCGAACCAGCGGGGCATCTTGTCGATCGCTTCGGTGTGGATCCAGAACTGGTAGATCAGGTTGATGCCGCCAACAAACAGGATCATCGCCGGGTGAAACCCCATCAACACCAGTGGCGCGCGCACCAGCATCATCAGTGTAAACGTCCCGGTCCAGGTCTGGCGCAGCGCGGTGGTCAGATTGTAATGCTGGCTGGAGTGGTGGTTCACATGACTGGCCCAGACCCAGCGGATCCGATGGCCAAAGCGGTGCACCCAGTAATAGCGCAGATCATCCAGCACAAAGCAGATCACCACCACCCACCAGGCGGTGCCCAGATCAAACGGGGTGATCTGCCACAGAAACATGAAAAACCCGAAGGCGATGAAGCCGACAAGGATACCGGACACCACTGACCCCACGCCCATCAACAGGCTGGTCATCGCATCCTGCGCCTCATAGCGCCCACCGCGTTTCTTGAAAAAGATCCACGCCAATTCCAGCGCAATCGCACCGACAAAAAACGGCGTCGCGTAATCAGTGACACTTGGATAATCGATTGCCATCAACGGACCTCCTCAATTTGTTTGCGCCAGATGAGCACTTCGCCCGGCGTTAGCTGCAAGACCACGGACGGTGAGGCGAAATCAGGTAATTTCAAATGCAGCCCTTTGGGATGATCGCCAAGCCGTGCGCCGATCAGGTCATGGCTGGCCGTGTCCAACCCCATCACCCACAAGACCCCCCATCCGCGGCGCGAACGCACCAATGCAGCCTGCCCGCTGGCAGCGACAATCACCTCTTGTGCAGGTGCTGTGGGGTTGTCTGCACTCCATTCAGCCCGCGCAACAGCGTCATCCGACAGCACGAGACAGCGATCAAAGTGCCATAGTTTCATCATCGCGTAGACGAGCACGAGCCCCACCACAACGATGGATGCCATGATTTCCAGCGGCATCCACTCCTCCCTGATTGTCACCGTTTTCCGGCGTTATTGCAGCATTGAAGGGAAGGGAGGGCGGATGTGTCAACGCTGCCGCGAAGTCAACATGGCAACTGAGCGATTGCTCCCGCGTAACGCCCGCACCTCGATGAGGCTTGGCATTGCTTGGGGGTAGCCTCGCTTCGCTCGGCAGGGGCGGTACCCTCGCGAGGCAAACTGGGCTCTGCGCTTATTTTCTAACCATAAATATCCCGGGGTGAGCGCGCAGCGCGAGGGGCAGCGCCCC
>JQGR01000158.1_pt1 | contig 10509 bp, 10 predicted proteins | sample 210181 | NCBI WGS metagenome assembly JQGR01 (sample SAMN02928655, study PRJNA255238) | bioreactor metagenome | biome: continuous culture; feature: L-culture metagenome assembled contigs; material: continuous culture biomass; isolation source: continuous culture inoculated with microbial biomass... | reverse complement strand
TATAATAATATGAAAAATAGTGATTGTGTTAAATATGATGGTTTAAAAAAATATTTTGATGTAGAAAATGCAAGACCAATGTGGGTTGCAGATATGGACTTTCAAACACCAAAGTTTATATTAGATGATTTAAAAAAAGTTTTTGACAAAAAGATACTTGGTTATCCAATAGTTAGTAATAAAGTACATGATAGTATAATTTCATGGTATAAAAAAAGACATGATTTATCTAATTTTACTGAAAATGATATCCTTTTGACAAGTGGCGTTGTTACAGCACTAAGTGCTTGTATTGAAGCTTTTAGTAATGAAAATGATGAAGTAATAATTCAAACACCAGTATATTTTCCTTTTTTCTCTGTTGTTAAAGACAATAATAGAAAACTAATATTAAATCCATTAAAAAATTCTGATGATTATTACACTATGGATTTTAAAGATTTAGAAAATAAAATAACTTCAAAAACAAAACTTTTAATTTTATGCTCACCACATAATCCAGTAGGCAGAGTATGGAGCAAAGAAGAACTTTTAAAATTGGCTAAAATATGTTATGAAAATAATATAACAATAATAAGTGATGAAATACACTCTGATTTAGTCTTTAAAAAATTTACCTCTTTTTTACATCTTGAAGATAAATATTTAAATAATCTAGTTATATTAAATTCTCCTAGTAAAACTTTTAATCTAGCAGGATTAAATAGTTCATATATTATTTGTAAAAATTCCACTTTAAAAAAGAGATTAAACAGTGTCATTAACAAACATCATATTGGTTCTGTTAATATATTTGGTCTAGAATCAATTATATCAGCATACAATAAAGGTGAAGAGTGGCTAGAGTTTTTACTTCAATACTTAAAAGACAATATAAATTATGTTGATGATTTTTAAAAGAAAATAATAACAGTATAACTTTTAATAAACCAGAAGCTACATATTTACTTTGGTTGAATTTTTCAAAAATAAAAGATTCTCACAAAAATATTTTTGACAGACTTTTACATAATGCTAATCTTGTATTAAATGATGGTTCAACATTTGGAAAAGAAGGAAAATACTATTTTAGGTTAAATATAGCATTAAGTAAAAATGAATTAATTAAATCACTTTCATATTTAAATAATGAATTTAATTGACATATTTAAGTTAGAAAAAATGTTATTTTTAAAGTATTACATTTTTTCTCACTATTTTGACGAATGTGTAAAATAATCTTATAATACCTTTATACTTACTACAAAATATTGTACAATCCAAACATAATTAAACTATATGGGAAGAAGTATAATGTCAACAGAACTACTTTTAGCGTCAAGTGTCTTTATCATTATGGGATTAGTATTAACGAGTGTATTTGTACTCACTAGATACTTAGGCCCTAATAATAAGGATGACAAACAAAAAAACACAGTATACGAAAGTGGGTTTCAAACCCAATAGGTACTACAAATCTTAGATTCTCAATAAAATTCTATTTAGTAGCAATTCTTTTTGTGATTTTCGATGTAGAAATTATTTTCATGTTTCCTTGGGCAGTAAATATTAGAGAACTTGGATTTTTAGGTCTAGCAGAAATGTTTATGTTCATGGCATTACTATTTGCAGGATTAATTTATATTTATAAGAAAAAGGCGTTATCATGGGATTAGGAGCAGAGTCATCATTTGGAGATTCAATAATCACAACAAAGTTAGATCACGCAGTAAATTGGGGTAGATCATACTCTTTGTGGCCGATGGTATTTGGTACTGCATGTTGTGGTATTGAGTTTATGTCTGTAGTTGGTGCAAAATATGACCTTTCTAGATTTGGTGCAGAAGTTGTGAGATTTTCTCCAAGACAAGCAGATTTAATGATAGTAGCTGGAACTATTACATATAAACAAGCACCTATCTTGAAAAAATCTATGATCAAATGTGTGAACCTAAATGGGTTATATCTATGGGAGCATGTGCATGTTCTGGTGGTTTTTATGACAATTATACAACAGTTCAAGGAATTGATGAAATTATTCCTGTAGATGAATATGTATCAGGTTGTCCTCCAAGACCAGAAGCTGTATTAGATGCAGTAATGAGAGTTCAAGAAAAAGCTCAAAGAGAAACAGTGCTTGAAGATAGAGCGAAAAGAGAGTACAAAGGAATTTTAGATGCATAAAAATGAACTTTTAATTAATGCAAACGAAATAAGAAATACAATTTCTAAATTAAAAAAGATGGCTATCCTCTTTTATTAGATATAACTGCTATTGATTATTTAGAATATCCAGATGTAACTCCTAGTAGATTTGCTGTTGTATATATTTTAAGAGATCATACATTTAAAAAATTTATAACAGTAAAAGCTTTTGTTGATGATATAACTTTAACAGTTGATTCTATTTCAGATATGTATTATAGTGCAGATTGGGGAGAAAGAGAAGTATATGATCAATATGGAATAATTTTCAAAGGTCATAAAAACTTAAAAAGAGTTCTTAATCACCATCAATTTAAAGGTCACCCTTTAAGAAAAGATTATCCAGTAACTAAAAGACAATTATGTACACAAACAGAAGACTTAATGGATGAAATGATTCCATTACTTGAATCTTATGGATATAGCAAAGAAGATCATGAAGATTTGATGTTTTTAAATGTTGGACCATCTCACCCAGCAAGTCACGGTACAATTAGAAACTTTTTAGCAATGGAAGGCGAGTCAATTCAGGCTTGTGTAACAGAAGTTGGATACTTACATAGAGGATTTGAGAAATCATGTGAGACACATAATTATTCACAAGTTATTCCTTATACTGATAGACTTAACTATTGTAGTGCTATTTTAAATAATATTGGATATTCAAAAGCAATTGAAGATATGTTAGGAATTGATATAACTGCCCGTGCAAAAATGATTAGAATTATCATTGGTGAATTAAGTAGAATAATTGATCATTTAGTATGTAATGCAGCAAATATGGTTGACCTTGGAGGACTTACAAACTTTTGGTACTTATTCGCACCAAGAGATAAAAGTTATAACTTATTATCAAAATTAACAGGTGCAAGATTAACAAACTCATACACAAGAATTGGTGGTTTAGAATTTGATTTGTATGATGGTTTTGAAGAAGATTTAAATGAAGTATTAAAAGATGTAGAAAATGGGATAAATGATGCTTTATCATTAGTAGAGCATAATAGAATTTTTCATGACCGAACACAAGATGTGGGTGTAATAAATGATGAGTTCGCAATTAGTGCAGGAGTTACAGGGCCTAATTTAAGAGCATCAGGTGTTGCTTTTGATTTAAGAAAAGATGCTCCTTATTATGGTTATGAAAACTTTGATTTTGATGTAGCAATTGGAAGCCATGGTGATGTATATGATAGAGTAATGGTTAAATTTGAAGAGATTAGACAATCAATGAGAATAATTAAACAAGCTATGAAAGAGCTTCCAGATGGACCATTAAATGTGGATCATCAAGGAGTATTACTTCCTGATAAAAAAGATGTATATGGAAATATTGAAGGTTTAATGAATCAGTTTAAACTTACTTTTGAGGGTATTAAAGTTCCAAAAGGTGAGTACTATGGATATACTGAGGGTGCAAATGGAGAGTTAGGCTTTCATGTAACAAGTGATGGAACAGGTACACCTTATAAAGTAAAATGTCGTCCACCTAGCTTTTATTCTCTTGGAGCATATGCAAGAATTGTTGAGGGTGGAATGTTAGCAGATGCTGTTATTACAATGGCAAGTATGAATTTTATTGCAGGGGAGTTTGATAGATAATGAGTAAATTTAAATATACACCTGAAAATGAAACAAAGTTTCAAGAACAAATTAAAAAATACCCAAATAGTAACTCTATGATGCTTCCAGCTTTATGGTTAGCTCAAGAACAAGAAGGTTGGGTAAGCCCAGATGCAATGATTTTTGTTGCTGATAAATTAAACAAATCTCCTATTGAGGTTTATGAATTTGCAACATTTTATACAATGTTTAATTTAAAACCTATTGGAACATATCATATTGAATTATGCAAAACATTGTCATGTATGGTAATGGGTGCTCCTGAACTTAAAAAATTCATAAAAGAGACAATTGGTATAAATCCAGGAGAAACAAGTGAAGATGGATTATTTCATTTTAGTGAGGTTGAGTGCTTAGGTGCATGTGGAGGAGCTCCAATGTTTGCATTAAATGGACAATACCACGAAAATCAAAGTGTAGATTCACTAAAAAATGTAATTGAGGAGTGCAAAAATGCTAGTAAAAGTAGTAAGTAAAAATTTTGATATTCCTAACTCACATAAATTAGAAGTAGCAAAAGATAATGGAAGATACTCTTCAATCGAAAAACTATTTACAATGGCACCAGAAGATGTAATAGAAGAAGTTACAAAATCAGGTTTAAGAGGTAAAGGTGGTGGTGGAGCACCATGTGGACCAAAATGGAAACTTATGCCAAAAGATGATCCACGACCAGCATATTTAATTGTTAATGGAGATGAGTCTGAACCAGGAACATTTAAAGATAGACAAATTTTTCAATATGATCCGCATCTTTTAATTGAGGGAATAATATGCTCATCTTATGCAATGAATATTCATGATGCATATATTTATGTAAGAGGTGAATATAAATGGTTTATTGATAGATTAAATGAAGCTATCAAAGAAGCATATGAAGCTGGAATCATTGGTGAAAAAGTTATGGGTCATGATTATAGAATGGACATAACAGTTCATAGAGGTGGTGGAGCATATATTTGTGGTGAGAAATCAGCATTAATAGAATCACTTGAAGGAAAACGTGGACATCCAAGATTAAAACCACACCAAAAAGAGTGTGAATGGTTTTTTGATAATCCTGCAACAGTAAATAATGTAGAAACTATTGCAACTGTTCCTTTTATTGTAGAAAAAGGATATGAATCTTATACAGCATATGGAACTGAAAGATCACCTGGAACTATGCTATTTGCTATGAGTGGACCTGTTAAGAATCCAGGTGTTTATGAACTAGCATTTGGTAATAAGATGATTGATGTGATTAATAAAATTGGTGGAGGGATGAAAGAAGGCAAAAAGCTAAAAGCCATAATTCCTGGAGGTTCATCTTGCCCTATTTTAACTGCTCAAGAGGTAGAAAAAGCAGTATTAGATTATGAATCAATGTGGGATATTGGTTCAACACTTGGTACAGGAGGGATGATTGTAATTGATGAAGATATGAGTATGATTGATGTAGCTAAAAACTTAATTGAGTTTTATCATCATGAATCTTGTGGACAATGTACACCTTGTAGAGAGGGCTGTGGATGGATTGACAAAATACTTGCAAAAGTATTAGCTGGTGAAGGTACACAAAAAGATTTAGATACTATTTTAGAAGTATGTGAAACAATGAATGGTAAAACTATATGTGTTTTTGCACCTGCAGTTAAAGATATTATTAAAAGTATAATTATCAAATTTAAAGATGAATTTGTAAAAGAATTTAAATAAACCTAGGAGAAAATTATGGCAAAGAATACAATGACATTAACTGACAATAGAAATGGAAAATCTTATGAGTACAATATTATTGATGGTACAAGAGGACCAAGTGTTGTAGATATTAAAAGTTTCTATAAGGATTCTGGAATGTTTACTTACGATCCAGGTTATACATCAACTGCTTCTTGTGAATCTAAAATCACATTCATTGATGGTGAGAACTCTGAATTAAGATATAGAGGCTATGATATTGCTGATCTTGCTGGAAAAAGATCATATCTTGATGTATCGTATTTACTTATGATGGGAAGACTTCCTACAAAAGCTGAATCAGAAGATTTTGATTTAGAGATTAGACATAGATCATTTTTAAATGAAGGTATTATTAGATTATTTGATGCTTTACCAGATGGTGCTCATCCAATGGCTACAATGGGAGCTGCAACTACTGCTTTATCTGCATTTTATAAAGATCATTTACATTTAGAAGATGAAGAAGAATTTAAAACAATGAGAAGAAGAATCTTAGCTAAAATGCCTACAATTGCTGCTATGGCATATAGAAACTCTATTGGTACTCCATTAATTTACCCAGATGTAAATAAATATTTCACAGAAAACTTTTTATATATGTTAAGAGCTTATCCAGGTGGAAATATGAAGTACCTTGGTGGTGGAAAAAATGATGAGATTAAACAAGTTGAAGTTGATGCACTTGATGCAATTTTAACACTTCATGCTGACCATGAACAAAATGCATCTACAACAACTGTTAGAAATGTAGGTTCAACAGAAGCTCATCCTTATGTTGCTATTTCATCAGGAATTGCTGCTTTATGGGGAAGTGCACATGGTGGAGCAAATGAAAAAGTTATGGATCAATTAAGATTAATTGGTGATGTTAAAAATGTTCCATCTTACATTGCAAAAGCAAAAGATAAAAATGATCCATTCAGACTTATGGGATTTGGACATAGAGTTTATAAAAACAGAGATCCAAGAGCTGAAACACTAAAAAAATTACAAGATAAATTAAAAGAAGAATTAAATCTTGATTCTAAATTACTAGATATTGCACATGCAGTTGAAGAAGCAGCATTAAGTGATGATTATTTTAAAGATAGAGGTTTATATCCAAATATTGACTTTTATTCAGGTGTAATACTAACTGCACTTAAAATTCCTGTTGCAATGTTTACTCCAATCTTTGTTATTGGAAGAATTCCAGGATGGATTTCACAATGGTCTGAATTAAAACAAGATCCAACTCACAAAATAGCTAGACCAAGACAATTATATACAGGTAACTAAAAAATAGTTACCTAAAGGAGATAACAAAACATGAGTGAAATGGTTAAAATATCAGTAAACGGAGAAGAATTAGAAGCTACTAAAGGTAGTCTTTTAATTGATACTTTATTAGATGAGAATATTCATATTCCTCATTTTTGCTATCACCAAGCACTAGGGAAAGATGGAAATTGTAGAATGTGCATGGTAGAAATTGAGGGACAAAAAAGACCTCAAATTGCATGTGATACACCTATTAAAGATGGTATGAGTGTAAGAACAAAGGGTGAAAATATAGAAAAAGTTAGAAGAGACATCTTAGAACTCCAACTAATAAATCACCCAATAGACTGTCCTACTTGTGATCAAGCAGGCGAATGTAAATTACAAGACTACTATATGGAATCAGGTTTCTATGACTCAAGAGTGAATGTTGATAGTAAAAATCATGCAAGAAAAAGAGTTGATCTTGGTGCAAATGTTATGCTTGACCAAGAAAGATGTGTTCTTTGTACAAGATGTGTAAGATTTTGTTCTGATATAACTGGAACAAATGAATTAGGTGTAATAAACAGAGCTGATCACTCAGTAATTGGAACATTTCCTGGAAAACCACTTTCTAATCCGTATGCTATGAATGTGGTAGATTTATGTCCAGTTGGAGCACTAACATCAAAAGATTTTAGATTCCAACAAAGAGTATGGTTTCTTGAAAGTTTTAATGCAATTTGTAATGGCTGTTCAAAAGGATGTAATATTCATGTTGATCATAGAAAAGAGAAATATAAAGATGACCAAATTTTCAGATTTAGACCAAGAGTAAATAAAGAAGTAAATGGTCATTTTATTTGTGATGAAGGAAGATTATCTTATCACAATGAGAATAAAAATAGATTTACAAATGCAATAGTAGATGCAAAAGAATCAACAGTTGAAAATAGTATTGCCTCAATGTTTAAGCTTATTGCTACAAATAAAGATGCATTCTTTGTACTAGGACCAAATCTTTCTTGTGAAGAAATACAAAATATAAAAGCTTTAGCTAATATGGTAAAAGCAAATATAACTGGATATTCTCCAAACTATATTGATGAATCATTTGGTGATGATTATTTGAAAAAAAATGATAAAAGTGCAAATAGAGCTGCATTTAAAGAGTATCAAATAAGTGAAGACGAAAAAGAGTTTAAAGAAAATTTAGATAAATCTTCACTAGTTGTAATATTTGATAGTAGCTTTTTCAATGATAATTTAAGCTTATTAGAAAATAAAAAAGTAGTTAGTTGTTTCTCACATAATTGCATGACAATTAAAAAATCAAATGTAGCAATTGCCATTTCATCATTTTATGAAAAAAGTGGTACTTATATTAATTGTGATGGTGTAAAACAAAAAGTTATCTCTAAAATGAATAAAGAAAATCCAGCTTTATCTATCACTTCTTTAATAGAAGAGATGAAAAGTATGGTTGAAAAAGGAAATATATGACAACAGTTTCTTTAGTAGTTATTATTATAAATATTCATATTGCATTGATTTTAGCAACAGGAATGACTCCTATTTTAGTATGGTGGGAAAGAAGAGTTGCAGGTTTTATTCAAGATAGAGCTGGTCCAAATAGATGTAATATTGGCCCAATTAGACTTGGTGGACTTATACAAAGTATAGCAGATATGTTAAAATTAGTATTTAAAGAAGATTTTATGCCTAGTCATATTAGATATAAATTTTTCTTTACATTAGCTCCAGTGCTACTATTTTTTTGTATATTTTTAACATTTGGTGTTATACCTTTTGCAGATGATTTAATAATCGACAATGAATCACATATGATGCAAGCATTACCTATGGGACTTGGTATTATGTGGTTTTTAGCATTTGCTGGTTTATCAACTTATGGAATTATTTTAGGTGGATATTCATCTGGAAGTAAATATGGTATTTTAAGTTCTATTCGAGCAACAGCACAAGTTATATCATATGAAGCGGCTATGGCATTATCAGTTATTTCTATGATATTAACATATGGTTCAATTCATTTAGGAGATATGGTTGTAGCGCAAGGAGAACTATTATTTGGTTTTATTCCTGCATGGGGTGTTTTTTTACAACCTTTAGCAGCACTTATTTTTATCGTTACTGCATTTGCAGAAGCTAATAGAGCTCCTTTTGATTTAGCAGAAGGTGAATCTGAAATTGTTGCAGGTTATCATACTGAATATTCAGCTATGAGATTTGGACTTTTTCAAGTTGGTGAATTAGCAGCACTATGTGCAGCAAGTGCTATTATTGTAACACTATTTTTTGGTGGATACCAAATTCCATGGCTAGATACTCAAACTCTTAAAAGTAATATTGATTATGTAATGATTGCTATCATGATATTAGTTCCTATAAAAATATTTATTTTAACTTCTTGGATGAAAAAAAATAATAACTGGGAAGATGCAAGTGATATAAGAGCAAAAGAGACTGGAATTTTAAATAAAGTATTTTGGACAATTGGTATTCTTACTATTGCTTTATTTGCTTGGTTTTTATCAACTGGATTAAGTCAAAATGGTGTAGCAATTACAGTTGCAGTACTTCAAGTTTTAACTTTTATTATTAAGTTTTTTCTTGTTGCTTTAGTTTTTATCTGGATTAGATGGACACTGTTAAGATTTAGATACGACCAACTTCAAATGTTAGGTTGGAAAGTGTTATTACCTTTATCATTATTAAATATTGTAATAACAGCAACATATATTGTAGTTACAGGAAGTTAATATGGGAATTAAAATAGTACCAAGACACGGAAAGTCACTAAAAGACAAACTTTATCTACCAGCTATTGCAGGTGGAATGAAGACAACTTTTAAGCACTTTGTTAAGAATTTAAAAGATACATCAAATCTTAGAACAATGTCATACCCAGAAGTACAGCCTGATGACTTAAGTGAGAGATACAGAGGTGTACATAGACTTACAAAATGGGATGATGGAAGTGAAAAATGTGTTGCATGTTATATGTGTGCAACAGCTTGTCCTGCTGATTGTATATTTATAGATGCCCAAGAAAGATTTGATGGAGTTGCTGAAAAGAGACCAAAACAGTTCAAAATTGACCTTTTAGAGTGTGTTTATTGCGGGTATTGTGTTGAAGCTTGTCCTTGTGATGCAATTAGAATGGACACAGGAATCTTTTCATTTACAGGTTCAACAAGAGAAGAATTTGTAGTTGATAAAGACTACTTAATGTCAAATGAACGTTCAAAGGATTTAAATGATGACTGATATAGTTTTCGTAGCCCTAAGTATATTTGCAATAGCGGGTGCAATTGTAATGATACTAAGTAAAAGTCCAATCTATAGTGCATTAGGACTATTGATAACTATGCTATCAATTGGTGGATTATTTGCCCTATTAAGCGCAAGCTTCTTATTTATGGTTCAAATAATTGTTTATGCTGGGGCAATAATGACTCTAATTCTTTTTATTTTAATGTTTCTTAATATTAAAGAAGAAGATTTACCAAAAGAACCAAAGAAATATTCATTGGTAGCTTTAGGAATATTATTAGTTTTACCTTTAAATATTTTAGTTTTAAAAGCAGTATCAAATCTGCCTGAAAAAGATTTAAATATAGTAGATGGTAACTTTGGAGATATAAAACCTGTTGGTATGCACTTTATAATATTGTTAGTATTCTTTGAGCTTATATTCAATACTATTATTAGTTT
>JQGR01000157.1_pt1 | contig 10509 bp, 9 predicted proteins | sample 210181 | NCBI WGS metagenome assembly JQGR01 (sample SAMN02928655, study PRJNA255238) | bioreactor metagenome | biome: continuous culture; feature: L-culture metagenome assembled contigs; material: continuous culture biomass; isolation source: continuous culture inoculated with microbial biomass... | reverse complement strand
TGTACTCAATCTCAGCCGCAACTTTGGTTTTATCCTTGGGGCCGTAGCCGTAAACACGGTATTTTCGTCGTTATCACATGTCGATACCGGCATCATCAAAGACGGGGCGCAGGTTATCAGCTTGGCCATGGCGGGAACGTTTGCGATCTGTTGCGCCCTGGCGCTTGGTGTGGTGCTGCTTTCCATCATATCCGGCCGAAAACAATAAGCATGTGCGGGATCTTACCCGACGCGCGGCGTTGCGGCGGGGCTACTGATCGCATTGTCACGGCGTGTCCCTGCGCATCTTCGGCCTCGGCATGTCTCGTGGCATTATCGGCTCACCCCTCGGCCTTCCCGATGTCTTTGAGGAGCGCCGATCACCTTTTCCCGGACTTCCATGGTCCTGTGCGTTTTTCCTGCACCGTCGTGCGCACCCGCGACGGGGTGAAATTTATGCGGACAACCACCGTACGGTGACCCAAGCCGCAGTTAAGACCTCAAATGTACAAGTTGGTCAAAGAGATGGCCCGGGTGCCGTCCGTATCCAAGGAGATCCCAATGACCAATCCATTTGCAAACCGCGCCCCGTCTTTGTCCGGTCCCGCAACAGATATTGCCCCGGTCACGCCAAATGACGGCACTGATTTGGCGAAAGTTGCTCTGGCCCTTTATGTTGAAACCGGCGGCTCTGTCGCCTTCACAACCGTTGCCGGGGAAGACCGCACCGTTGTTGTGACCGACTTCAGCATCCTGCCTGTTGGGGCGCTGCGCGTTCTGGATACGGGCACAACCGCAACCGGCATTCATGCGCTGACGGTCACCTGAGGCACGCCTTAAACTGCGTAGTATTGCCGATACCAGCGTACAAAACTGGCAACACCTTCAGACACATTGGTTTTGGGGGTGTAGCCCGTCAGGCTTTGCAAAAGCGCGGCATCGGCCCAGGTGGCAGGCACATCCCCGGCTTGCATCGGCATAAGGTTGCGTTCGGCTTTCTGGCCCAGCGCCTGTTCGATCGCTTCGATAAATTCGGTAAGCCGCACCGCGTTGTTGTTGCCGATATTCACCACCCGGAACGGCGCAACCGGTGACGGGCTGCCGCCCTCTGGCACCTCGCCGTTTTCCGGCCGCTTTGGCACCGCATCAATCAACAGGCGAATTGCGTGCACAAGGTCTTCGACATAGGTGAAGTCGCGCTTCATGTCACCGTGATTATAAACATCGATCGGCTTGCCTTCCAAGATAGCCTTAGTGAATTTGAACAGCGCCATGTCAGGCCGCCCCCAGGGACCGTAGACGGTGAAGAACCGAAACATGGTGACCGGCAGATCAAACAGATGTGCATAAGAATGCGCCATGCTTTCAGTGGATTTCTTAGTGGCCGCGTAAAAGGACATCTGGTTGTCGGCTTTGACCGTTTCGCAATAGGGCATATCCGTATTGGCGCCATAAGCCGATGAGCTGGAAGCCAGCAGCATGTGTTTAGGCGGATGGGCGCGGGCCGCTTCCAGCAACTCAAACGTGCCGATGATATTGCTTTCCAGATACGAACGCGGGTTCTCGATCGAATGGCGCACGCCTGTCTGTGCGGCAAGATGGATAACCGCGTCAGGTTTTTCCTCGGCAAAGAGCGACATCAAAAGCCCTGGGGCTTCCACTTTGCCACGGACCGAACGATAGCTTTTATAAGCCAGCAACGCCTCTTCACGGCGCTCTTTCAGCGACACGTCATAGTAATCCGACATGCAATCAATGCCGACCACCTGCCAGCCTTCTTCAAGCAGTGTTTTACAAACGAAAGACCCAATAAACCCAGCAGCACCAGTGATAAGAGCAGTTGGCATATTGACGGCCCTCAGTCAGCTCCGAACAGATCGCGGGTGAAGACTTTATCCGCCACATCGGAAATGTCGTCGGTCATCCGGTTGGCGACAATCACGTCCGCTTCGGCTTTGAATGCCTGCAGATCATTGATCACACGAGAACGGAAAAACTGATCCTCTTCCAAAACCGGTTCATACACAATCACCTCAACCCCTTTGGCCTTGAGCCGCTTCATAATGCCCTGAATAGAGGATTGGCGGAAGTTGTCGCTGCCGGCTTTCATCACCAGACGATAGACGCCAACAACCTTCGGGCCGCGCATCAGGATCTGATCGGACAGGAAATCCTTACGGGTGCGGTTGGCGTCCACAATGGCGCGGATAAGGTTTTGCGGCACGTGGGAATAATTGGCCAGCAACTGCTTGGTGTCTTTCGGCAGGCAATAGCCACCATAGCCGAAGCTCGGGTTGTTGTAATGCCCCCCAATCCGCGGATCCAGACCGACACCTTCGATGATCTGGCGGCTGTCCATCCCACCCGCCAGCGCATAGCTGTCGAGTTCATTGAAAAACGCCACGCGCATCGCGAGGTATGTATTGGCAAACAGCTTGATCGCTTCGGCTTCATTGGCGTCGGTGAACAGGACATCCACATCCTTTTTCACCGCACCTTCCAACAGCAGATCAGCAAAAGTTCTGGCCCGCACCGAGCGTTCACCCACAATGATCCGGCTAGGGTGCAGGTTGTCATAAAGCGCACGACCTTCGCGCAGAAACTCGGGGCTGAAAATCACCTGATCTGTGTCGAATTCTGCACGGGCATTTTCCACAAATCCAACCGGAACGGTGGATTTCACCACGATGGTTGCGGTTTTATTCACGGCAATCACTGCGGCAATCACCTGTTCCACCAAAGAGGTGTCGAAGAAATTGCTCTTTGGATCATAGTTGGTTGGCGTAGCGACAACCACGAACTCTGCATCTTTATAAGCCGCATCGCCGTCCAAAGTTGCGGTGAGGTTCAAATCCCGCTCGGCCAGAAACCCTTCGAGCTCGGCATCAACAATCGGACTTTTGCGCGCGTTCAGCATATCAACGCGTTCGGCAGAAACATCCACCGCTGTCACATCATGATGCTGCGCCAAAAGTACGGCATTTGACAAACCAACATACCCGATACCAGCAACCGCGATTTTCATCTCAATACCTCAAAATAAATGTAGCGAATCTTAGACGCGTCCATAGCACACTCGATCCTCTGCGATACAAAAAACAACATATTGGCAAGGGGTTTTGAACAAAATTCGCAGATTGAGCACAAGAAACGCATTAGGCGCGCGCCCCCAAAAACCAGTCAGAGCAAGTTGGGCAAGGTACATATACGCGCCCGGTGGGCTTGCCTTTGACATGTGCTGACGACAGATGCGCGTCACGCTCTCGCCAAAAGAGAATAACCATTCACTATCAGATAGATGAACATCTATTTTGCCGATCAGAGACCCGCCCCTAGGGGCCCGGTTTTGGTAAAATTCAACCTTTCATGCGGAAGGGAAATATCAAAACTTGGCAAAACCCGCCACAACAGGTATTTGGCAACAAGCTTATTTTTGAAGACATGAAACCCACCCCCGCATCGCGATGCGGGGCATTTGTAAAATCACATTTTAACTGTATTGAGCAGTTTGAACTCAGAGAAGCGTCATCGGATACCCTCATGAACAAAACAGCGGATCTTACTCATCCACGCCTAGCGACCAATGACGCGGCTGATGATTTCATCGACCTTAGTCATCTTTTTCGCACCCTTTGGCACCAGAAGGTTCTGATCGGCCTTTGCACCATTGTGTTCCTTGTCTTTGGAGCCGTGTTTGCATTTTCCATCGCCACACCAAAATATCGGTCAACCAGCGTGCTGCTGCTGGACACTTCCGGGCAGATGCTGGTGGATCTGGGCGTATCTCTGCCCGGACTTGGCTCTGACAGCCAGGCCATCAATACCGAGGTCGAGGTTCTGAAAAGCCGGCGCCTGCTGCAACGGGTTGTCGCCATTGAAAATCTGACCGCCGATGCGGAGTTCAATGAAGCCATCAAAGAGCCCGGCGTTCTGTCAAAGGTCAAACGAAGCATTCTGGGCGCTCCCGATGTCGATCTCAGCCCTGCCAAATCGGAAGAACGCGCCATTGATTCGCTTTTGGAAGCGATGACGGCAAGAAACCCGCCCAACACCAACATTCTGGAAGTCACGGTCGAGACGGAAAGCGCTTCGAAATCGGCCGCACTCGCAGATCAGATCGCCGATCAATACATCCTTTATCAGATGGATGTGAAGTTCGAAGCCACCCGAGAGGCATCAAATTGGCTGAGCAAACGCGTCTCAGATCTGAAGCAACAGCTGGAAGACGCTGAAGTTGAAGTGGCGGAATTCACTGCGCGCACAGAAGTGGTGAGCCGCGAAGGTGTTCGCGCACTTGACCGGCAACTGAAGGAATTGCGCAACCGGATCAACATCTCGCGCGATAACATGAACAATGCCCGTCAGCGCGCCGTGGATCTTGGCGCCGCAAAGAATGCCACCGCAGAAGACAAGCTTGCCACCGCCGATGACGACCGCCTGACACGGATCTACAATTCCGAAGGGGAAAGCAGCCGTTTTGCACAGCGCTTTGCCACCATCACCTCACGCGCCGAACAACAGGCCGCCCGCGCCGAGCAAGAGGCGACGGCCCTGAATGTCTCCATCACCGAACTGGAAAATCAGATCGCATCGCAGACAAGCGAGCTGATTCAGCTGCAGCAGCTGACACGCGATGCGGAAGCCAACCGCCTGCTGTACGAATATTTCTTGACCCGGTTGAAAGAGAACTCGGCGCAGGAAGGCATTCAACAGGCGGACGGGCGCATTCTGTCAAATGCGGTGGTTCCGGCAAAACCGTCATCCCCCAACAAGCCGCTGATCCTCGCCATGTCACTGATGTTCGGGTTGGCCATCGGCTGTGGTGCGGCCCTGTGGCGCGAATATCAAAACAACACGTTCCGCTCATCCGTCGAACTGGAGCTGGTAACCAATGTGCCTGTCATGGGGCAAATCCCTCTTATCCCATGCAAAAAGCGTATTGAAGCGCTGCAGTACCTGTCAGACAAGCCAGCCTCTGCACCCGCCGAAGCCATTCGCAACCTGCGCACCTCTGCCCTGTTGGCAAAAGCTGACAAGCCACCGCAGGTGATTGTGACCTCCTCTTCATTGCCCAACGAAGGCAAGACCACCATGTCCTTTGCCCTGGCGCAAAATCTGTCTGGCATGGGCAAGAAGGTGTTGCTGGTCGAAGGGGACATCCGGCGCCTCGTGTTTTCGCAGTATATTGAACGGCATGAAAACCGCGGCCTGTTGAGCGTTTTGGCAAAAGAAATACCACTGCAAACCGCAGTCACGCATAACGAGCTCATCAAAGTGGATGTGCTGATTGGCCAGCCAAGCAATGTGAACGCGGCGGATGTGCTGTCCTCGGATAACTTCAGTTCTTTCATTGCCGAGGCACGCAAAACCTATGACCACATCGTGATCGACACGCCACCGGTGCTTGTGGTGCCGGACGCGCGCATTATCGCAAATTATGCAGATCTGCTGTTGCTGGCGGTCCACTGGGATAAAACGCTGAAAGGTCAGGTTAAGGATGCGCTGGCGATGTTCAGTTCAATCGGGCGCAACGTTGACGGGCTGATTCTGAACCAAGTCGATAGCAAAGGCATGAAACGCTATGGTTACGGTGATCGCTATGGAGCATATGGCACCTACGGCAGCAACTACTACACCAATTAACCATACATGATAAGGACTTAGCAGCGGGCGGGCCAGCGCCCGCCACCTATACGAAAGCACCCTTAAAACAAAGCAAAAAAGTCTTGTATTTTCGCACTTTTGCCGGATATAACTCAGACCAGTTGTCTATTTCCAAGTACGAAAATCGATTACCCTGACCACACATAGAAAAGCGAAGGCATCACATGCGTATTACATCTACTCTCTTGGCTGTTGTTCTGGCCTTCACTGCAAATGCGGCCATCGCACAGCAGAAACCCTCTAACGAAAACACCCCCACCGTTCCGCAAGATGAAGTCGTGAACCTGCCCGCAGGCGACGTACAGAACGTTTTCTTTGCGCTTGCACCAGTTCTTGGCGCAACTGCTGGTGTGGCTGTTTTGGCTGGCGGCGGCGGTTCGGCCACCTCAACCACTTCGACCACCAACTGATTTTCAGGCACATAGCGTAATACCAGACAAGGCACCCAACAATTTGAGGTGCCTTTTCTTTTGCGCCATTGCGGATATTGCGCCACCAAAAGAGTTTATTTTCATGACATCCGGGTCAGCCGTGGATTTTGTCCGCTGGCTCGGCTAGAGCATTTCGCAAGGCGTTTCAGTTCCAGCCGGAAACGGGGCAATTCGAAACGCAGCAAAATACCGATGTCATAGGGGTTGCGAGACAGACTTGCGTGTCAGGCTTTTCTCGAAACACCTTCAGAGCACTAAACAAATTCGACCGATGAGGGAAAAAAATTGAAACCGTCAATTTTGATTTTGTCACTTGGATTGCTCGCGGGCTGCGCCGGTGCAGGCTATCACAGCTCCAAGATTGTTCCTGGAACAACGGAAGACGCCAAGGTGCGGGTGATGCCGATGACCGCACAGAGTGTCTTGGTCGCGAACCGCTCGAAATACCAACCCCGCCAATTGCCGGCTGCCTTCACGACAACCGCTGGCTACGGCGGCGGATTGCGCAGCGCAGGCACCACTCCGAATCCGGTGTTTGTTGCGCAGCGACGCCCCGGAAAGCTCACCGTCAACCTGCCCCCACGCACCAAACCGCAGCCCTATCGCGTTGGCGTCGGGGATGTGGTGCTGCTGGCCACCCCGACAGGCTCTTCAATTGAACAGCTCTCTGGTCTGCTGGCCGCGCAAAACAGCCGTCAGGGCTATACGGTTCAGGATGACGGCAGCATTGCAATCGCGGATGTGGGGCGGATTGAAATCGCCGATCTGACCCTGGAAGACGCCGAAGCGCTGCTGTTCCAACGCTTGGTCAAATCGCAGATTGAACCGACCTTCAGCCTTGAGATCGCCGAGTTCAACTCGAAGAAGGTCTCTATCGGCGGCGCGGTTGCCAGACCTGGCGTTTTGCCAATCACCTTGGCCCCGCTGGATCTGAAACAGGCGCTTGCAACTGCGGGCGGCCCCACGGCCCCCACCCAGGATTACACATCAGTGCGCCTGCTTCGAGAGGGGAAAATCTATCAGATCCCGCTGGAAGAGCTGTATAATAACAGCAATCTGGACAGCATTCCCCTGCTGGCGGGTGACAGCATCTTTGTTGACGACACCTATGAGATTGATCAGGCTGAAGCCTATTTCCGCCAGCAAATTGAGCTGAGCAATTTCCGCCAGCAACGCCGATCCGTGGCACTGTCCAACCTCACCAGCGAGGTGGCGCTGCGCCGCGAGGCCCTGAACGAGACCCGTAAAAACTATCTCGATCAAGTCAGCCTGGATGCGGTTGAACGCGATTATGTCTTCCTTGCCGGGGAAGTGAAAAAGCAAGGGCGCATGGCCTTGCCGCTTGGCAAGCAGGCCACCCTTGCTGATGCAATTTACGGTGGCGCCGAGGGGATCTCGATCAAGACCGCCGACCCAAGGCATGTGTATGTGTTGCGTGGGTCCAATGATCCAATGGCGTTTGACGCCCTGACCGCTTGGCAACTTGACCTGCGCAATGCGGCCAATCTGGCGCTTGCAACACGGTTTGAGCTGCGCCCGAATGATGTTGTCTTTATCGCTGAACAACCGGTCACCCGTTGGGGGCGCACCATTGACCAGATCTCGCCGACCTTGATCAGCGTGGGCGTTGACAAGATCAACTCATAACCACCAGATTTATGAGACAGCATTGGCCTTGGTCAGTGCTGTCTCTTCTTCAGGGCATCGGATCAGGCCACGGCCATAGGCCCGAAACCCTCCATCTCAATCATTTCTTAGCACTTCCTTGCTTTACTCCATAACAAGCCGATGAGGGGTCGGCGTGTTGAGGCAGAATTGCCTCGTTCATCACGTGGGGTGATACAATGAAGTATTTCAAGAAGTGGCACGTGCCTTTGGCATGTGATTTGAAAAGGCTGGCCAAACGACCAGTGAAGATCCTGTTTGCGTTGCTGTCAGCATCTATTGTGCTGCACGTCCAGACGGCGCAGGCGCTTACACCGCGCTCTCCGACACCGGGGGCCACAATTGTAGTGCGCAATGACATGGGTGGGAGCGTCCGAAAGCGCTACAATGAAATTCAGCGCATCAACCGTCTGGGGCAAAAGGTGGAAATTCGCGGCAATATCTGCATGTCCAGTTGCACCATGTATCTTGGTGCCAACAATGTCTGCGTTTCACCAAAAACCACTTTTGGATTTCATGGGCCACACCGTTTTGGCGCCCGATTGACCACAGCGGAATTCAATCAGTGGTCCAATGTGATTGCGTCACACTACCCAACATCGGTCCGCAGCTGGTACATTAAATCCGCACGCCACCAGACCTATAATGTGTCTCGATTGAAAGGCAGCGAGCTTATTCGCCTTGGGGTTCCCAAGTGCCGCTAAAACGGCCCGCGTTCCACATGGCCCCGGACGAGGCTAAGGAACGCTGAACAAAAGTCCCGAGATGAGCACTCTTTCGAAACCGGTCCATAAATTGGGCCGGTCTCGCTTTGTTTTGGGCGCAGCATACCGCAGCATCGTTCAATATTCCCTTTCAATGCCATCACCATAGCGGTTATCTTGAGGCCAGGAACACACGCCGAGATTTGGGACGGGCTGCCGTCGACATCAACAGCTACGGCGTGAGATGGGGTGGAGTGAGATTTGTTTAAAAAACTCTTCAAAAAGAGGCGCGCATCAACCCCAACCCAGGCGTTTTTGGCCGCAGATCCCCAGCCGGACACCCCAATCGCCGTTGTTGGCGACATCCACGGTCACCTCAACTGCCTTGACGATATGCTGGCACTTCTAGAGCGCGAGGCCGCAGATGCCCGTTGGATTTTTGTCGGAGATTATATTGATCGTGGTGATCACAGTGCGCAGGTCCTGAACCGTTTATTTGCCCTGAAAGATCAGCGGCCAAATTCGATTTTTCTGCTGGGCAACCACGAGGAAATGATGCTGCGTTTTCTGGACGATCCAACCGGATCAGGAAATCGCTGGCTGCGCTATGGCGGCCTGCAGGCCATGGCCAGTTTTGGCGCCACGGGCTTGCGACAGAAAAACGATGCGGACTCCCTGCAAAAGGCACATGAGCAGCTGAAGATGGCTCTTTCTGACGAGGTGGAAGCCTGGATGCGCCACCTTCCCCGCTGTTGGCAAAGTGGGAATGTTGCAGTTGTCCACGCAGCCGCCGACCCTGCCGCGCCGATGAACGAACAATCAAACCAAGTTTTGACCTGGGGGCATCCAGCCTTTGGCAAGCAGCCCCGTCAAGATGGCATCTGGCTGGTGCACGGCCATACGATCACCCAAACACCCTGCGCGCAGGGCGGTGTGATTTCTGTTGATACCGGGGCCTACGCCACGGGCAATTTAAGTGCGGCCATCATCGCTGATGGCACGGTGAGATTCGTGCAGACATCCCCCCGCACAGGCTGAAATTGCATCAGGGACACAGTGTCCCTTTTTAACCCGGTGCGCAGCAATTCAGTTTCGAATTTGAGGAAAGTCACCTATTGTCCGCAACAAAAGCGTTTCGACTTTTTGCTGGGTCACAGCAGCAGGTCGAAATGCCCGGAACATTAAGCTGTTGTGGGCGTTTCCAAATAAAGTTGCGAACCAACTTTGATCCGGAAACGCTTTCATTTTGGGGATCAATTTGAAGCGCGCATTTTTACCCGTCGTCGCCACGATGCTTTCGGTTGCAGGCGAAAGCTCGGCGCAGGGGCCAGAACTTAAGCTGCCAATTTCAACTTTCGGCACACCGGGGTTGATTGACATGCCCACCGGTCAGGTATTGTCGGATGGCGAACTGATCAGCACGTTAGGCTATCATCAGGGCAACCAGCGCTACACCCTGACCTTTCAAATCACACCTCGGTTGTTTGGCTCATTTCGCTATGTGATCATCGACAGCTTGGAATTCAGTGGGGACACAAGGTACGACCGCAGCTTTGATCTCGGCTATCAGCTGATGAAAGAAAGCCGCACGTTGCCCTCTGTTGTTATTGGGCTGCGCGACTTTGGCGGCACCGGGATTTACGGGTCCGAATTCATTGCCGCGACAAAGCATTTCGCCCAGAACCGGCTGTCACTGACGGGTGGTATCGGCTGGGGACGCTTGGAAGCCATGGTAGTTTCAAAAACCCGCTGTCGATTTTCGCAGATCGGTTTAACGAGCGCGACCTCTCACTTGGGCGGGTCGACAGGGCGGGCAAGATCGACATTGGTCAATGGTTCCACGGCCCCACCGCCCTTTTTGGCGGCCTTGCGTATCAGGTCACCCCCGAGTTGACCTTCAAAGCCGAATATTCTTCGGACGCATATGCCCTTGAAACCGAGCGCACCGGGTTCAAGCATCGCAGCCCGTTCAACTTCGCCCTGACCTATGCTTTCAAACATGGCGATCTGACCGCTTATTACCTACATGGTTCAGAGCTTGGCTTTACCGCCAGCTTCACAACCGA
>JQGR01000156.1_pt1 | contig 10563 bp, 8 predicted proteins | sample 210181 | NCBI WGS metagenome assembly JQGR01 (sample SAMN02928655, study PRJNA255238) | bioreactor metagenome | biome: continuous culture; feature: L-culture metagenome assembled contigs; material: continuous culture biomass; isolation source: continuous culture inoculated with microbial biomass... | reverse complement strand
TTAGCGTTGTTTCCGGCAGGGTCAGTGTGTCAGCGATTGTGCGCCCGTCAAATGTCACGCGCAAGAAATCACCTGCCAATATGCCCTCGGCGGGGTCGGACAGCTCCAAAAACACCTGCATCTGGCGGGTCTGCGGGTTCAAAAAACCACCGCCTTGGCGGATATGCGCGTTGCCGGCCGGTTGGCCGTCGCGGTGAAACAGTTTTGCGGTACCGCCCGCGATCGGTTGTGCCAGCAAGGCCCAGTCGGCCTGGCTCAGCTCGGCCGTCAATTCGAACCGACTGTCGTCGGACAGGGCAAGCAACGCCTCACCCGCGGCAACGGTCTGTCCCAAGCTTGCAACCCTTTGGGTGACAAACCCCGAAAACGGAGCGGTGACCGTCGTATCCGCCAATTGCTGGCGGGCCGCCACCAGTTGTGCCTGTGCCGAGACCACCGCGCGTTCAGCTATGCGCAAGTCGGGCAGATGCAGGGCAAGATCGTTCGGCGGTGTGTTGCCATCACGCTGGAACTGACGGCGCGCCACGGTCACTTTGTTTTCCGCGCGCAGCCGGGTCAGTTGGGCCTCTTCGACGGCCATCTCGGCGGCGGCAACGGCAGTTGCATATTGGCTGCGCTCGATTTCAAACAGGGGCGTATCAACGGACACACGCGTGCCCGAAAGTGCGGCGTCATGCACGGTCAGGATGCGTCCGGACACCGCGGCGCGAATATCGGCCTGCCACCTTGGGCGCAGTTCGGCAAAAACCGAAATCCGCGCCGAGGCTTCTGCCGGTTCGACAGTTGTCACGGAAACCAGTTGCGCGGGTGGCGGTGCCGTTTTGCGGGACACATCCACCGTGTCCTCGGATGCCAACAAAAGAACCACAACCGCCCCCAGCGCCGCGATGGACAGAGCGATTAATGGCCAGCGGCGGGTGGGCTCGGCGCCTGTTTTAGGTGTTTTTTGAGACATGGGTCTTCCTTTCAGGCGGCCGATCGGGCGATTCGCAAACGGCATTGCGATGCGTGTTGGCACGATATATATTATGAACGATCGTTCGTTCAAGATGGAGCATAAAATGGCCCCGGCAGATACCCCGGCAAGCAAGCGCGACAAGGCATTGGCCGCGCGCCGCCGCAAGATCCTTGAAGCCGCTGTCATGTGCTTTCTGGAAGCCGGTTATAATCAGACCGGTGTGCGTGATATCGCCGCGCGAGCTGGTGTGAGCTTAGGGAACCTTTACAACTATTTCCCTGGAAAACATGACGTTCTGGTCGAGATCGCTCAGCTTGAGCGCGCTGAATTGGATCCCCTCATCCAGCAATTGAATAAACCGAGCCCTGCGTTGAAGGGGTTTGATCAGTTCGTCACCAGCTATGCCAAATATCTTTCGGCCCCGGAAAATGTCATCTTGTCTATCGAAATCACCAGCGAGGCAATTCGCAAAGACGATTTGGCGGCGTTGTTCATGAGCAACCGGCAGGCCCTTATTGATGCCTTGGCGGCTCTTATGCAACGCGGAGCGAATGAAGGCGATTTCTGTCTCCATGCCAATGCACAAGAAACCGCGACGTTGGTGTTGGAACTTATTGAAGGGCGCGCATATCACAGCGTTTTCAGCCAGACACCAATGCGAAAGCTGCTGCCCGGCCTGAAGGGGTTTCTTCGCTCGGCGATTGGTGCGTCGGGAAAATAGGCACCCGCACAAGGTCTCAGGAATAAAATTCAATAGAAACCGTCGCGACGGCGGGCATACAACGTAAAGGAGTTTATGATGAAGTTTCAACAGCATTGGTATCTTGGGTTCCACCTACAAGATCAGCATAAACGCGAACCCCATTAGCAAAAGACCAGAAAAGATGCGGAAAATATCATAGCGTGCCTGCGTGAGAAAGCGCTCGCGCACCTTGTGGGCCAAAAGCGCATAACTGCTGAGCGACAGGATCGACAAGGCGCAATATGTCAAAACCAGCAAGGTCGATTGTTGCCAAAGGGGGCGCGTCGTATCCAATACCTGCGGAAAAAGCGCGAGATAGAATAATAAAGCTTTGGGGTTTGTGACCGCGAGCAAGAAAGCCTCGCGAAACAGATGCTGTGCTTGAATATGGTGGGGTATGCTTGGTCCCAGCACTATGGGTTCACGCTTGAAAATCAGTTTCAGGCCTAATGCCGCCAAATATGCAACGCCAAGCCAACGAAACAGCGGCCAAAGCACTTCAGACGTGACAACAACTGCGGCGACACCGCCCGCGCAAAGGGCCCCGCCAACCGCAAGCCCCAGCGCATTGCCGAAGATCGTTGGTAGCACCGGCACAAACCCAAGCTGCAAGGCCCGCCGGAGGGTGTTGAGATTTGCCGGTCCGGGGGTCACAATATTGGCGGCTGATATTGCCGCATATGAAAGCCATACAGCCCACGCCATTTCTTACTCCGCTTTATGCGCGGCCATAAGGGCCGCTAAGCGGAACCATAGAATGTTGAGTGTTGACTGTACTTTTCATATTGAAGGCATGACGGGAATTATTCTACCATTTCGAAAGCCCGGATGAGAAGGTGGCCCCAGTATGAAAACCGACCTCGATTCTTTGGATCACACTCTCCTACAAGAGCTTTGCAGCAACGCGAGACTAAGCTGGCGCGAGCTTGCATCATTGACGGGGGTGTCTGCCCCAACTGTTCGCGACCGCATCAAACGGCTCGAAGACATTGGCGTCATAACGGGGTTTGGCGTTGAATTGTCTTCGAAGGCGCTTGGCTACACTCTCGAAGCGATTGTGCGCTTCAAACCCTTTCCTGGAAAAGTTCATATCCTGGCGGAAAAAATCATTACATCTGAACGTATTGTGCAATGTGACAAGGTTACGGGCGAGGATGCATTTGTTGCAAGGATGCTACTTAAAGATATCTCTGAACTTGATGGGCTGCTGGATGGGTTTTCGACGCACGCATCCACACAAACTGCTGTGGTGAAATCAAGCCCCGTACGCATGCGGCCCCCGCCACTCACCTAGAGAGAGGCACGCATCAGTGAAATAGAGCGGTCATTGCTGCGTAATGCAACCACGATCAGGTTTAGCCTAACGTGACCAACGCTGCGTGCGGCTCGAATGAGGTTCTCTCGATTCACGGGATGCAGGGCACCACGCTGCAGGGGTTGCAGATCACGGGGTTGCAGATCACGGGGGGGCCTCAAAAGCCAGCGTGCTGCACGACTTCTCGAACAAACAAACCTTGGTTGAGACGGCGCTACGCCAGGCAAATGCCACGCTTAGAAAAGATGCAGTTATACCACTCGCTCATAGCATGCGCCCCAGCGGTTTATTTCCTATACAGCGCCAACCTTTAATTTGATGCAGCGAAGGTCTGGGGCAGGGATGTTCGTTATTCAAGGGGGGCTGCAAATCGCGCACTCAACTCAGTATTTTGTGGAAACCAATTATGCCACCGCATCCAATCCCGCCTATCAACGCAGAATTCAGAACCGGGGAGGAGCTTAAATTCGCACCTCTGCGCGATGCTTTCGCATCGATCCTGGATCAAGACGCTGAGCTTGGCGGAGCGGTTGCAGTCTATGCGCATGGCGAGCTGATCGCGGATCTCTGGGGGGGTATTCCGATGTCGGGCGTCAGCACCCTTGGCAACGTGACACGATGGTCAGCACCTTTTCTGCCTGCAAAGCCACGACCGGGCTTTGTTTGCTGCACTTGATCGATCAGGGCAAGGCGCATCTTGATGATCCTGTTGTTCAACACTGGCCTGAGTTCGGCCGCGGAGGGGCGAACAAGGCGCGCGTTAGCCTGCGCCATCTGTTGAACCATAGTGCGGGGTTGCCCACGACGCGGCTCAACCGCCCCGGCGACGCCTTCCACTGGGACAGGATGATCGCGGCCATGGAACGTGCGCCCCTGTTGTGGGAACCGGGTGAGAAAACGGCCTATCACGCTGTGACCTTTGGCCATTTGGTGGGGGAAGTGGTGCGTCGGCTGTCTGGCCAGATGCCCTCAGACTACTTTGAGCGTCATTTCGCAGCGCCTTTGGGGCTGGATTATACGCTGCGTTTCCAACCAGAAAACAGCGACAGGACCGCTGAATGTGATGGATACAGTTTCAAATCAAAGCTGAGTTGTGGGCTTATGACCTATGTCATGCCCAGGTTAGGTGGGTGGAAAATGCAGTATTTCCGCCCGTGTTGCGCAAATTATCACCCCAATGCAGACATCTGGCGCAAGGCAGAGGTGCCCGCCATCTCGGGCTTTGGCACCGTGCGATCCCTTGCGCGTGTCTATGCCATGATCGCAAACCAAGGAGAGCTGGACGGTACCAGAATTCTGTCGGCGTCGATCACACAACAGATGATCGCCGAACGCCCGTCAACGGTTCGAGAACATGGCATGGACAAGGACGCGCGTATCGGTTTGGGGATGTTCTACAATCTTTCCCCTATGGCCGATTTTGGCCCAAATCCCAACAGTTTCGGGCATACCGGCATGGGTGGCACCACGAGCTTTTGTGATCCGGATATTGGCCTGGGCTTTGCGTATGTCTGCAACCATCTTTACCAACCTACCCCGAAAAGCACCTCTATTATTGGCGATCGGGCGCGTCGGCTTATCGATGCGACTTACGCTTGTCTCTGAGCCGTCTGAACCGAGCCCTTTGACCATCGTCCGGGTTCCTGTATTGTACAGGCACCCAGGATTAAGGTCATCTTACCCCAGGTAGATATCACTTTACCGATGGGGAAACACATGAATGCAGATGCGTCGCTGTCGACCGATATCGCGCCAATACCCGAAGGCGCGCGCCTGATTGGGCATACGATGGCGGATGGGCTTACCATCGGCGGCTACGACGCCTTTTATTCCGAAGGCCTTAGCATGATGGTTGCTCAACCCGTGGGGATCTTTCTGGGGGTGTTGGTTGCCGGGCAGACCACCAGTGTTCTGGTAGAGAATGTTGGGGCGATGCGCATCCCGGTTGGACAACCCGTGATCATGAATTTCAGCGAACAGGTAAACTGCACCAACAGCTATTCAGCCGGGGAACACTACGCAGGCGTTGGTCTGAATATCCCACCTGAGTTCCTGACAAATTCAAGGGATGAACACAGAAAGCGGGAATTGGCCCCGCTCCTGAAGTTTTTCGACCGCCCAACGGATATGGAAGTGTTCCAGCATTCGACTGAAATCTCGGAGCTCGCCAGCCAGATTATTGCGATTGACCAATCCAAGCCCGGCATGATCTTGCACCTTGAAGGGCTTACCTTCATGCTTCTCTCTGCATTTTGCGGGGCTTTGGCGCGTGCCTCTGACCGTGTCGCGATGACTGAGAACATTAAGCACGAAGAATGGCAGCGGGTTAAACTTATCTCTGACTATTTGGATGAAAACCTTGCCATGACGCCTTCGCTCAAGGATCTGGCACGCAAAGCCGGGATCAATCAAACAACGCTTTCAGAGCATTTCAAGGTCGTCCATGGAGAAACGATATTTTCCTATCTGCGCAATAAGCGGTTAGAGACGGCACGGGAAATTCTGCGTCGGGGAAATGCCAGCGTTACAGAGACGAGTTTCCAGGTTGGGTTTGCCTCCTCAACGTCGTTCACCACCGCGTTTCGGCGCCGCTTTGGATATCCGCCAAGTCAGGAACTAACCCCCAACCTTGATTGTGGATAGCCAAAATTTGACGCCCGAAAGGCGGCGCGCGCGCCGTTAACCTATCATTCCTGACAGAAAGCGGTGGATACACCCCGCCCCCTTTTTGCTGGAAACAGAAAATGAGAAAACACTCCTTGCACGGCATTCGCGCGTCTTTGCTTTTAACGACTTGCCTGTGTGGCATGACCACTGAACTTACCGCACAGGACGCAGGCGAATTCACCGACCTGGGGACAATCTACATTCAGGCCGATGGGCGCGGCGAAGATATTAAAGAGCAACCACGCGCCATGAGCGTCATTCAGGCAGATACCTTGCCGCAGGGCGAGATCGAATCCGGTGCGGGCATCGCAACAGGGTCACCGGGGGTTGTTTTCTCTGGCTTCGGTCAACCGGGAACGGACTTTGTTAAAATCCGTGGTGTCGGCGCCCTTGGGTATCCCTTAAGCGCGAGCGACCAGCTTGTCGCCTTTTCCGTTGATGAGGTCCCAACCTCGGCTCTGGGCTTTCCACCCACCTTGTTTGATATGGAACAGATTGAGGTTCTGCGCGGGCCGCAAGGCACTCTTTTTGGGCGAAATGCTTTGGCTGGGGGTGTCAACTTTGTCACCGCAAAAGCGGATGGTGAACGCATAAGGAAATTTGGTATCGCGGCGGGCAGTGATGGCTACATCAATAGCGAGCTGGTGTTCGGAGATTGGATCGCCGAAGACCGCGTCGCCATTCGTGCTGCTTTGCGGTTTAGCGACTATGATGGCGCCATTCCCAACACAAATGCTGGCGGCGAACTCGGCGGTGCCTCGGCCAAAGCCGGACGCCTTTCTTTGGCGGCTTACACCGAAAACGGTTGGGACATCTCGCTTATGCTTCAGGCGGATGAGGAAGAGCGTCACAATTCCTTCCAGATCTTGTATGAAAACCCAGATTACCCGGTCTCGGGTGAAAGCCGCGTCCCCTCTAATTCGCGCGAGAACAAGCAGGCTGTTTTAAGGTTGGAACGTGATTTTGAAGCTTTCAAATTCACGTCGATCACCGGGTATCAATCGCAGAAACTGGAAGGGATATCAGGGTATTACGATATCTATCTGTATTCCGCGTTCACCGGTCTTCCCCCCTCCAGCTTCGTCAAAACGGATGAGGATTTTTTCCAGAGTTTCTTGGAAGATGAGAAGATTTTCAGCCAGGAATTTCGCCTGTCCTCGCATGAAGATTCGCTTATTTCCTGGGTCGCAGGCCTGAACTATATGTGGTCGGATTATCACGGTGTCCGGACGTCCAAGGATGACTTCAATCCTTCATCCAACGGCGTCACCGATGTTACAATCGAAACCAAAACCTGGTCGATTTTTGCAGATGCGACATGGCCCGTATCCGATCGGCTGCGCCTGTCCGGGGGGCTGCGATACGGCTCTGAAAAACAATCGGTTGATGGAAATTATGTTTCAAATGGGTTCCCCGGAACCGTTGCAAGCTATGCACAATCCCATAGCATTTCCGATACAAGCCTTACGGGACGACTGGGGTTATCGTACGACTTTAATGACGAGCTTACCGGATATTTCAGCGCCTCGCACGGGTATGCCGCGGGCGGCTATGAAAAGCTGTTGATCGGCAGCGCAACTGGCGTCGCAACCCTGCCTTTTGCTCCTGCGACAAACAACGCGTTTGAAGCTGGCCTGAAGTACCGCTCGAATGACGGCGCCGTAAATGCCACGGTCTCGGCCTTCTATAATGACGTAAAAGATGGGCAAATCTTTGCATACGCCTTTTCAGGGCCGTCGGTTGTCTATTTCTTCGACAATCAGGATTATCGCACGTATGGTCTTGAAGCCGATGCAGATGTACAGATCTCATCCGACCTGACATTGCGCGGGTCTCTTGCTCTTTTGAACAGCAAATTCGTCAATGTACAGCCGACCTCCACCACTGGTGCCGTGAATGGCAATAAGGTGCCCTTGGCGCCGGACGTCACCGCCACCCTTGGTCTGGACTATAATATTGACGCCACACGGTTGGGACTGGAGGGGGATATGACCTTCAGTGCAGATTGGAGTTATGTGGGGAAGCGACAAGCAGATCAGGCCAATTCGTTTGAAATTCCAGCATATGACCTTGTGAATTTGCGGCTCGGTTGGAAACGCGGAAATACGAGTGCGTTCCTGTTTGCCAACAATGTCTTTGACAAACGCCCCATCTATTATGCGTCCACCTATACACCAGATGCGCATGCTGTCTCCGTTGGCCAAGGGCGCGTGATTGGCCTTGGCTTTACAACCGAGTTTTGACACCCCTAGATGAACATGGAAAAATCACACCTATTGGGCGTTGCGCTTTTGTCTGCCGGGATTGGGGTCCCGGCAGCATTTTTCACGATTGCTTTGCCCGCAATGATGCGGGACGGCGGCGGATCACTCATGGAGGTCGGCCTTATTTATCTGGTGTGGCTGCCCTCTGTTGCCAAATGGATCTGGTCACCTTGGGTTGAAGCAAGATCCGCCACGGGACCAGCACGGGTTCGCCTGACGCGTTGGCTTTCAATCAGTCTTGGGCTTTGCTTTCTTCCGGTGGCCTGGCTTGCCGATCAGATGGCGATTACCGGCCTTGTCATTTTGTCCGTGGTGTCGGCGGCGCTGGGTTTGACGATACAGCTTGTCATCGCCGGATGGAGCATGTCCACCCTGTCGGATGAGGACCGTGGCCGCGTGAACGGATATGTCGCCGGTGGCATGGTCGCAGGTGGCGTGCTGGGAGGCGGCATCGCCCCTTGGTTGGCGGGCCAATTTGGCTGGGCCCCCGTGGTGGTAAGCATGGCGCTGATCATCGCCGCCACAGGCCTGGCGGGAAATGTGCTTCGATCTGGACACGCCGCGCAAGACACCCCGGCGAAAATTAAGTTTCGCACCCTGATTGATGTGTTTGCAGGCCCGCGCGGCAAGCGTTTTTTGATGACCGTGCTGGTTTTGACCGCAGCCGGGTCCGTGGACATGACCCTGACCGCACGATTGATTGACGCCGGGCTGTCGATGACACAGGCCGCATTGCTATTGGGAACGGTGGCGACGGTATTGATGATCCCGCTTCGCTTCTTGCGGGCAATGCAATTGCACATTTGGGCGCGGGGCGGACCTGTATGGCAATCTGTCTGGCCAAAGCGCTGGTTCTGTTCGTACTTGCGGCGCCATTTGCCGAGCATAAATGGGCCATCGGAGGGTTGGCGGTTCTGGAATTCATGCTCGCCGCCGGTCTTACAGTGGCAACATGGCAAATCTATATGGCGGATCATGTTGAGGGAAAACAGATCGCCGGATTTGCGGCACTGACGTCAAGCGATGCTCTGATGCGCATCACATTTGGTCTTCTCGCCGGGATGCTTGGCACAATGCTCGGAATGGCGTTTCTATTTGGGATTGTTGCCGCCATCAACCTCGTGGCAGCCCTGTGGATCAGCTGGAGTGAGAGTACTGTGCAGGTCGGCCGGAGCGATTGCCCCTAATTTGGACCTTGGTGCAACTGGTGCGGCCAATCCTGCGTAACTTAATGCCTCCCTCGGACCTTATTATTGGTATCATGGGAACTCGTACGAGAATGATCAGGTTGCTTGCCAGAAACGTTGCGGTCTAAAGCCTTCAAAACAACCCACGTAGGTTACTGGATGTGTGGTTTTTCTATGCTTTTATGGTCTTGAGCTTGGTCTGCTCATCTTCAATCAGTGCGATCCGCCATCAACCGCCGTCAAGTGGCGAGGGAACGACCCGCATATGAAAGGCGGCAATCAATAATAGTGGCCCCATCGCATGGTGGCTGTTTCCCAGAGAGGATATGGCACAAGGCGCAGGATCGAGGGGGCTATCAAGGCACTGAGGACCAGAGCCACCAATCTGCCTCTTTCCCCTGCCAGATCTGCCAATGTGGTTTCAGACTGATCTACTTCCGGACATCCAGATTCCAATGCAACAGCAGGCCAACCATCGCCACGTATCCTATATTGCGGTGCAACCGATAGACCTTGCCTGCCTGCCAACGACAGATCCGACCCAACGCCAGCGCGTGGCAAGAAGCGAGGTGACGGCCATGGCGCTTATGGTCTGAACCCCGGCGGCCATCGGTGGGTTGTTTGTCCCCGGAGGGGTGTCCGTAGTGGCCAGGGTCCGGCCGATCACGCCCCCCAAGGCACATAGTATGCCACCGAAGGCTGCGTGATTGCGCCCATGATGCTGACCTTCAACCTTGTGGTTTCGGGCAATATCAAGATCATCCCCCTTCCGGCCACTGAAGGCGATACGATTGTTGCCAAAGTGGCCCTGACCGATGGGATCAGTTAGATCCTCACGGTTGAAACCATTGAGAAATTGTTGTCGGCGTAAGAACGGCTCGATGCTGATTTCAGCCTATGACGAAAGGGGGAAACGGCTGATGGAGTGGGTGTCGGTGGAATTTAGTGCCAACTCTGACGAGAAGACCAAGGGGTCGAACACGGCGAGTATCACAGTGGGTCTTCTGGCCAGTTGGGGCTAATTGGGGTCTATGTGATCCTTGCTTCCGGTTCCGCCTGTATGTGCTGCCGCCGATGATCGGCTTGCCGCATTGTCAGGGATTGTGGCGAACAGCTCGACCCTGTTCCTGACTTTCCCAAACCCATCTGGGGAAAGAAAACGACCTGCAGGCAGAGTTAAACGCGGCGCGGGCCCAGTTCCGGTACATACTCCTGTCTACAGTCACAACCTTTGCCGGCCTGTTGCCGATCATTTTCGACACCAACCCGCAGGTGCAAATGTTGGTGTTCCCATCTCTTATGCCGGTCTATTTCGACTGGGCCTCACCGGATCGGGGAATTGGTGTCTTTGGCAAGGAAGGCAAGGCACGCGCCGATGTGCAGCAATAGATGCCGGTGACACCCGCCGTGTGATCGCATCAAACACGGGT
>JQGR01000155.1_pt1 | contig 10590 bp, 11 predicted proteins | sample 210181 | NCBI WGS metagenome assembly JQGR01 (sample SAMN02928655, study PRJNA255238) | bioreactor metagenome | biome: continuous culture; feature: L-culture metagenome assembled contigs; material: continuous culture biomass; isolation source: continuous culture inoculated with microbial biomass... | reverse complement strand
GATCGCGCCTCAGATCATTGTAGCGGTCCTTGTCTACATGATGCTGGTCTTTCCAATCGGCAAACGGATGGCATGAGGCGGCAATCGGCGCCAGATCATAGCGGGCGGCATGTTTTGACACCGCCGCGCGCAGATGTTTCAGGTCTTCGCGCGCCTCGCTGACATTGGCGCAGACCTTGGTGCCGATTTCAATCTGGCATTGCAGGAATTCGGGGCTGACTTGCCCGTCGAGCTCGGCCAGACAATCCTGCATCATCTGCTCCGGGGCCTGAGCCAGTTCAAAACTGCCCTGATGGACCAGCAGATATTCTTCTTCCACGCCGATGGAAAACGGTGGTTCCTGATGTGCCATATGCGCCCCCTGTTGCCCGTCGGTTGTCCGCAGCCGCCTGTGCTGGGTGCTGTCGTGCGGCTCCTCTCCTATCCCGTCTGAGTATCATGCAGGAAAATTCCGGATGGACAAGTGGCACAAAACCCGACGTTTCGCACAGGTTTGGCTTTGCGGGGTGGCCTTGGTTAATTAACCTGAGTGTTAATTTGCCCGGTTGTGTACCGAGGTCCTGTCCGCCGATGTGATCTGCCGTGTTGCCATCAGGTTGTCGGCACAGGGGAAACATCCGCGACGGATCGGGGCGCATTAATTTGAAAACGTCATTGAAGGAACTGCAATCATGCCGCAATCAGCCCATTATTACCCACATCTGCGACTGGTTGTTCTGCGCCTAAGCGGGGTGCTCAACATGGCCTCGTTTGCCGCGCGAATGGCGGAATGGATGTACGCATTTGATGTGCCCAAAGGCTATGTCTGCCTGACCGATGCGCGTGCCTTGCAGGCGGTGGATCGGCCGGAGCAGGGCACGCAGGAACTGGTGGCAATGCAGGCCCGGGTCTACCACGAGGTGGCCGCCCCGGAAAAATCCGCCATTCTGGTGGACAGCCCGGTTGGCCATGTGATCGGGCGTTTGTTTGAGCAACTGGCCACTGGTGTGCTGCAGGAGCAGGTTCAAGTGTTTCGCCAGGAACGTGCGGCAATAAGCTTTCTGGGATTTCGCGCCGAAGGGCTGAATGCGCTTCTGAGCGCGCAGGAAAATGTGCTGGAAATAACCTGACCCTGTCTGGGGGCTTAGGCGGAAGCGGTGCGGGCGCGGCGCTCGGCCTCTTGCAGGTTTTCCAAAAGATAGGTCATCTGATGTTCGGGGCGACTGAGGGAGGCAATGGCCTCATTTTCGGCCCGGGCAATCGTCAGCTCAATCGGCAACAATCCCTGGGCCACCTGTTCCAACATGCGACAGATGCCAAACGGCAGGTCGTCAGGCGCCCAAAGCGCAATCCGCCGTGGCGCTTCGATGTCCTCATACCGCGCTTGGCGGGCACGAACCAAAGTGGCGACCGCGGGAAAGCTGCATTCGATGTGGGTGACACGGGACAGATCGACAATGGCATCATAGCCACCGGTCGGGGCAGGACAGCCTTGCAGATCAGGCAATAAGATGCCCAATTGGGACACGCCAAGTTCACCGGAGAGGGAAAGACATAGCAGACTGCTGGCGGGAAAATACGCACTCTTTACCATAAGGTCCTACAGGAGTTGCAATCACGAGTTGCTAGACACTAGTGCTACTTCGTAAGAATTGTCGATTCAAAAAAGATTCAAATATCGGTAACTTTTTGTAATTAATGTGAAATATTGGCATTTTTGCATCATGAAAAACAACTTAAGATTGAAATTCGCGCTACGCAAAAAAGAAAGCGCCCCAAGGTCTCCCCCGGGGCGCTTGAACTCAGTATGGATGAAATCCCTGGGGGATCAATCCATGGCTTTGAAGTTGAATTCGCCGCCTTCTTTGATGCCTGAGGGCCAGCGGGTGGTCACGGTTTTGGTGCGGGTGTAGAACTTAAACGCATCCGGGCCGTGCTGGTTCAAATCGCCAAAGCCGGATTTTTTCCAGCCGCCAAAGGTGTGATAGGCCAGCGGCACTGGGATCGGAACGTTGATGCCCACCATGCCGATGTTGATGCGCGCAGCAAAATCACGGGCGGTGTCACCGTCACGGGTGAAGATCGCGGTGCCGTTGCCATATTCGTGGTCCATGGCGTAGCCAAGCGCCTCTTCGTAGGTCTCGGCGCGTACCATCGACAGAACCGGGCCAAAGATCTCTTGTTTGTAGATATCCATGTCCTTGGTGACATTGTCGAACAGATGCGGCCCAACAAAGAAGCCCTCTTCATAGCCCTGCAGGCTAAAGTCGCGGTTATCAACCACCAGATCGGCGCCTTGATCAACACCAGTCTGGATCAGACGCAGGATGTTTTCCTTGGCGGCTGCGGTCACAACGGGGCCGTAATCGACATCGTCGCCAGCGGTATAAGGCGCCACTTTCAGTTTTTCGATGCGCGGCACCAGCGCGTCACGCAGCTTGTCTGCGGTCTCGTTGCCCACAGGTACTGCAACCGAAATGGCCATGCAGCGTTCGCCAGCCGCGCCGAACCCTGCACCAACCAGCGCGTCAGCAGCCTGTTCCATGTCCGCGTCGGGCATGATGATCATGTGGTTCTTCGCACCACCGAAACACTGCGCACGTTTGCCGTTGGCGGTGGCGCGTGAGTAGATGTAATGGGCAATCGGGGTCGAGCCAACAAAGGCCACCGCCTGCACGGTGTCATTGTCGAGGATCGCGTCAACGCTTTCCTTGTCGCCGTTCACAACCTGCAGCACACCATCGGGCAGGCCAGCTTCTTTGCAAAGTGCAGCCAGCATCAGCGGCACCGAAGGGTCACGCTCGGACGGCTTCAGGATCATCGCGTTACCCGCGGCCAGCGCCGGGCCCATGCCCCATAGCGGGATCATCGCCGGGAAGTTAAAGGGGGTGATCGAGGCAACAACACCCAGCGGCTGTTTCATCGAATACATGTCAATGCCGGGGCCGGCGCTGTCGGTGAATTCACCCTTCAGCATCTGGGCGGCACCGATGCAATATTCGATCACTTCCAGACCACGCTGCACGTCGCCTTTGGCGTCGGGGATGGTTTTGCCGTGCTCAGCCGACAGGGCTGCTGCCAGCTTGTCCATGTCGCGGTTGATCAGGCCAACCAGCGCCATCATCACACGACCGCGTTTTTGCGGGTTGGTGGCACCCCAGGCTTTTTGCGCTTCAGCGGCATCTGCCACGGCGGCATTCAGCTCTTTCGGGGTGGCCAGCGCAACCTGCGCCTGCACTTCGCCGGTGGCGGGGTTGTAAACGTCAGCGGTGCGGCCCGAGGTGCCGTCTACCAGTTGACCGTTGATCCAGTGACCAAGCTTTTTCATGGTGGTTCTCCCAATAAATCTGGTGGCACAGTAGGCTTGCATTTCTGCGTATAAAAGAGGGTTTTTCTCAAAAGCGTTTTGCAAAAATGCAAATGCGGTGGTAGGGAGGCAGGGCGCTTTCGCTTACGCTCAAGCGCGCTATTGGTGGCTCACTGCGTGAGCCTGAGTTGGGGCTTTGCCCCCGACCCACCCTGCGGGCGGGCCTCCCCCAGGATATTTATGGTTAGAAAATAAGGGGCGGGGCATTTCCGGCTGCAGGGGCGTGGAGTTGAGGGCAAGCGATGGACTGGGATGATCTGAAGGTGTTCTTGGCAGTGGCGCGGGCCGAAAGCCTGTCGCGTGCGGGCAAGGTATTGAAGCGTGATGCGGCCACGGTGGGGCGGCGTGTGGCAAAACTTGAAGGGGATCTGGGGCAGGTTTTGTTCACAAAATCGCCTCAGGGTTATGCGCTGACCGAGGCGGGGTCGCGCTTGATGAGCCACGCCGAGCGGGCGGAACAAGCGGTTTTATCTGGGGCGGAAGAAGTGAAAGGCCAGTCCGGGCAGCTTTCCGGACAGGTGCGGATTGGCGCCACCGATGGCTGTGCCAGCTATATCCTACCGCAGGTCTGTGCGCAGATCCAGCGCGAGCACCCGGAATTGGAGTTGCAGATCGTGGCACTGCCCCGCGTGATCAACCTGTCAAAACGCGAAGCGGATATGGCGATCACTGTCAGCCCACCGCCGGCGGGGCGGGTTACGGTGCAGCGGGTGACGGATTACCATCTGCATCTGGCGGCCAGTACTGAGTACCTGCGTGGCGCCCCGCCGTTGGGCCGGCTTGAAGATCTGCCCAACCACCCGATTGTTGGCTATATTCAGGACATGATCTTTTATCCCGAGCTTGATTTCCTTACCAAGCTGGGCATCGACCGGGTGCAATTGGCCTCCAACCTGGTGGCGGTGCAGCTGGGCATGGTCCGTCAGGGCGGCGGCGTAGGCATCACCCATGATTTCATCTTGCCGTTTGCGCCAGAACTCAAACGGGTGCTGACGGATGAGCTGTCGATCACCCGCTCGTTTTATCTGGTGCGGCACGAAGGGGATGCGCGGGTTGAACGCTTTGCGCGGGTGGCAGAAGAGCTGGCGCAAGGCATCCGGGCAGAGGTGGCACGGTTGGAAAACCTTGTTCCCTGACGATAAATCCCGTTTCCCACAGGAATGTCCCTTGACATATTGTTGCGTCAGGGGTGACGCTGGGGACATAAAAATTTTAGTCGCCAGGAGGCCCACATGCTCGTTAGCCAAATTCTCAAAGACAAACCCATCAGCGGCGTTGCCACGGTGAAACCCGGCGCATCGGTGTCAGAGGTGGTACAGCTTTTGTCAGAGAAGAAGATCGGCGCGGTGATTGTCTCGGAAGATGGGGTGCACCCGGCAGGCATTGTTTCGGAACGTGATATTGTATCGGCGCTGGGGGCCTCGGGCACCGGCTGTCTGACCGATAATGTGGATACGATCATGACGTCTGAGTTGATCAGCTGCGCACCCGGCGATCGTGCCATTCAGGTGCTGCAAACCATGACCGAAGGGCGGTTTCGCCACATGCCGGTGATGGAAGGTGACGAAATGGTTGGGCTGGTGTCGATCGGTGATGTGGTCAAGGCACGACTGGATGAGCTGTCCAGCCAGGCGGAAGCGCTGACCAATATGATCATGGGCTACTGATCTTTTCCAAACCCGGGCTGAATAGGGTTCAATTGTTGATTGGTGCCGCTACGTAGAACTACGTTGCGGCATCAAAACACTTGAAAACCTTCGCGCAATAGAGTTGCGTGCGCCCCATCAAGCGGTTCCAGTTCATCTGGATCGTTTGTCGCTGCCTTTCGCTTTGCTCAAACGCGAAAAATTCAGCATGTGTTTGAGGAAACTGGATCCGCTTTAGGAGGCACAAATATGCGCGTTGGTCTATACCCCGGAACCTTTGACCCGATCACCCTTGGGCACACTGATATCATTCGCCGTGCCTGTGCGCTGGTGGATCGGCTGGTGATTGGCGTGGCGATCAACACCGGCAAGGGGCCGATGTTCTCGCTTGAGGAGCGGGTGGCCATGGTGGAAGAGGAATGCGCAAAGCTGGCCCGGGAGACCGGAACCGAGATTGTCGCCCACCCGTTTGAGAACCTTCTGATTGATTGTGCCCATGACGTTGGTGCGCAGATCATCGTTCGCGGCCTGCGTGCTGTGACCGACTTTGAGTATGAATATCAAATGGTTGGCATGAACCGCGCGATGGACAGCTCGGTCGAAACGGTTTTCCTGATGGCCGAGGCAAAATATCAGGCGATTGCCTCGAAACTGGTGAAAGAGATCGCCAAGCTGGACGGCGATGTGTCGAAGTTTGTGACCCCCGAGGTGAAGGCCAAGCTTCTTGCCAAAATAGGCTGACAAGATCGACCGGCTGGGGGGCAGGGCAGCGGGGCGGGGCAGCAGAGAGAGCGGCCGTGTGTTTGGCAACGCCCCCTCATACCATCGCTTCCGCCAGCGCCCGCGCCGTCGTCACAAAGCGCGCATTGCGCATCTTGGACCCGACCTCATTCATCCGCGGCATGATCCAACCCACATAGCTGAGCGCGCGCAAGAGCATGAACAGATCCAGCGCATCCGTGTCCAGCGCCCGGACGGTGCGATATCCGGCAATCAGCGCGTCGCGCAGCGCCGGGTAATCGGGCTCATCGCGGTTCTTGATCAGTGTGGTGGCAAGGTCAAACAGGCGAAATCCAAAACCCGCGTCGTCAAAATCGATCAGTTGCAGCTTGTCTCCATCCACCATCACATTCTCACGCACCAGATCGGCGTGGATCAGCCCGTAATCCAGATCTGCCTCAAGCCTTTGCAGCTGTGCCTGTGCCGTGTCTCGGGCGCGCAGAAACAGGCCGCGATCTGCATCGGACAGGGTCGGATTGTCCCAAAATCGCCCCCACAGCGGGGTCTCGCCCAGAAGCCCGTCGCGATCCCAGCAGCACCGGGTGAACCCTTTGGGGGGCTGCCAATTGTCCGAGGCCTGATGCAGTTTTGCCATCTCGGCCCCAAGGCGCCAAAAAAGCCCGCTGCGGTCTTTGCTTGTCAGTGGCGCACCGGTTTTGCCCATCGGGGCCCCGGATAGCCACTCCAGCAAGTCCACCTGTATGTCATTGATAACATGCAGAAGATCACCTTGTGGTGCGTGAATGGGTGTTGGCACATGCAGGCCACCACGCGCCACGGCCCCGATCCATTCCAGTTCAGATCGCAACTCGGCGTCTGAACGATAGCCCGCGCGATGCAGCCGCAACGCAAAGGCACGCCCGGCATGATCCACCCGGTAAACATGGTTCTCGCGCGCGGCGACCAACTGCCAGTCGGCCTCATCCAGCCCCCAAATCTTCAGCGCGTGTTCGACAATCTCTCTCATGCGTCAACCGGCCCCTCGGCAAGGGTTTCCCCCAGCGCCTGATCCAGCCTGTCGATAAGCAGATCGGCGTTTTCAACGGAAAACACCATCGGAGGGCGGATCTTCAGGGTGTTCTTGTGCCGGCCCAGCTTGGACAGGATCACCCCCTTGTGACGCAGCTTGTTGATCAGCCGATCGGTGAAGGCGCTGGCCGGGGCTTTTGTGACCCGATCCAACACCATTTCGGCACCAAAAATCAGCCCTGAACCGCGCACATCACCGATCACCTCATATGTCTCAGCAAGCTGGCGCAGCCGTGCCCGCGCATGTTGGCCCACCTCGCGCGCGTTTGCGCGCAAATTGCGGGTCTCGATCTCGTCCAGCACCGCCATCGCTGCCGCACAGGACACGGGGTTGCCGCCGAAGGTGTTGAAATAACGGTATCCTTTGCGGAATTCTGCAAGCACGTCACCGCGCGTCACCACCCCACCCACCGGATGGCCGTTGCCCATTGGTTTGCCCAGGGTCATCACATCTGGCACCACCCCCATTTTCTGATGCGCCCACATATGGGTGCCAGTGCGGCCAAAGCCCGATTGCACTTCGTCGCAAATCAGCAAGCCCCCGGCTTTGCGCACCACATCCGCCGTGGGTTTCAGCCAGCCATCAGGGTGGTCGGGAAAGCCTTCGTTGAGGAAATAGGGGCAGATCACCAGCGCGGCAAACCCCATGCCGGATCTCTCATGTTTGGCGATCTGTCTGGCCACGGCCCTGGCAAAAATTTGCCCGTCTGAGTCGGGGTGACGATAGCTGTCGGGCGCGTCAACAAAGCGGAAATACGACCCAAGCCCAAAGCCGACGCTTGGCACATTCGACTGGCTTAACTGGCTGACCAGAGATGTGTTGCCGTGATAGGTGGCATCGGTCGCAACGATCCCGCGCTTGCCGGTCATCGCCTCGGCCATGCGCAGGGCAATGTCATTGGCCTCGGACCCGGTACAGGTCAGAATGGCACTGTCCAGCGGATCCTCCACCGTTGCGGTCAGCCGCTCGACATAATCCAGAATGCCGTCATGCAGGTAGCGCGTATGGGTGTTGAGCGTTGATGCCTGACGGTGGATCGCCTCAACCACCCGCGGGTTGCAATGGCCGACGTGTGGCACATTGTTATAACAATCCAGATACTTACGTCCTTCAGCATCCCACAGCCAAACCCCGTCCCCTCGGACGAAATGCACTGGATCATCATAGAAGGTGGACACATTTGGGCCAAGCAGGCGCGTGCGGTCCGCTATCAGGGTTGCGGTGTCGCGGGTCATGTCATTGCCCTTTTTCTGAGGAGGCAGGCGATGTGGGGCCCAATTCCCGGTCCCAGATGTCTGCCAAATAATCCGGCACCCGCCCGCCACAGGAGTGGGTGATCGTCGCGCAGCCGTCACGAAGCGCGGTCACAATGCGCGCCCGTGCTTCATCTGTCAGTCTTGTGCGGGGCAGGGGCACCGCCAAAGTGCCAATTGCCGTGCCGTCGGGACCAAAGAACGGCATGCCGAACGACATGATTTCCCGGCTGAAGAACTGATCTGAATGGCTGTAGCCCTGCGCGCGGGTCTGGCTGATCAGATGGGTCACATCCGAATGGCTGATCACCGTATTGGGCGCATAAGAGGTCAGCCCCCCGGCCATTGCGGTTTCGGACACGCTGTCGGGGCCAAAGGCCATCATTGCGATGCCCGAAGCGGTGGCGTGCAGCGGCAGCACCTCGGCCTCGTCAAAAATCACCCGCACGCCATGGGGGGCGGTGTCGGCGTGGTACACGGGTGACATGACGTCGACCTGATAGAGCGAGGCGTGCACCAGTTCGCCCAAGTCCGCAGCCATCCGGTCCACCACTGGAATGACCGCGCTGCGAATCGGGAAATGTTTTTCGCGCACGGAAGCCAGCCGCAGGACGGCCGGCCCCAGGCGGTATTTCCGTGTGGTAGGATGTTGGTCGAGAAAACCGTTTTGTTCCAGCTCAACCAAGTGTCTGCGCACTGTTGCCTTGTCCCCACCTGACATGCGCACAAAGCTCGCCAACCCGATTTCTCCGCGTTCAGATGAGAAGAAAGAAAGCAATTTCAGGGCTTTGGTGATGGTTCCCATGGTGCGGCTGCCTTTGTGTTTTAGGGGATATTCAAGGCGAATATCTTTTTGTTGACAGCTATGATTAACAAGTGCAATTATTTTTGACAATAGGGTATCAAATAATGATACCAAAAATATCGGCGACAGGAGGAGAGACCCGATGAACAAGATGATCAAGACAGCGGCGGTGACAGTTGGGGTGGCCCTGACCGCAGGCCTGGCGCCCTTTGCCGCACTTGCGGACTATCCTGAAAAGCCGGTCAGCTTTGTGGTGCCATTCCCGCCGGGCGACCTTGAGGATGTGGTCACCCGTCTGATCGCGGATGAGTTTCAGGCCACCTATAATATTCCCGCTGCAGTGGTGAACAAACCCGGCGGCGGCGGTGGCCCGTTCCCCGGTGCGGCCGAAGTGGCCGGGGCGGCGGCAGATGGCTATACCGTGGGGTCTTTTGTGATCGATATTCCGGTGGTTGGGCCCCATGTGGGCATCCCGGCGCTGAACCCGAACCCGTTTGAACCGGTTGGTATCTTCCTGACCTATCCCTTTGTGATTGCCGCCTCGAAATCGCAGCCCTATGCCGATATCGATGGACTGGTAACCCATGCCAAGGACAATGCTGTGGTGCTGGGCCACTTCGGCTCGTTCCTGATCCCGACCCAGGTGACGCTGGCGCTGGCGGATGTGAAAGGCATGGAATATGCTGCGGACACCGCCTTTGATGCGCTGGATTGCAACACGCTTGCCTCGGGCGACGCGGATGTGATCAACACCACGCTGCAACTGATCCTGCCCTGCATTGATGATGTGAACGTGCTGGCCTCGATCGGCGATCAGCGCATTCCGCTGGTTCCGAACACGCCGACCGTGGGCGAAATTGCGCCAGAGCTGGATGTCGCCCTGTGGAACGGGCTCTTTGTGCATAAAGACACCCCCGCAGACGTGCGCGAGAAAATCGCCGTGGTGGCCGAAAAAGTCATGTCTTCGGATCGCGTGAAACAGATTGCCGCTGACACTGGGGCGTTGCTGGCTTGGCAGGGGCTGATGCCTCAATCGCAAAAATCTCCAAGGATATGGAGACTTTGGACCGGATCTCCACCATCATCGGCGAATAAACCCGCTGCTCTCCTCCCTGGGCGGGTCCGCAATTTTGTGGGCCTGCCGTTTTGAACCGCCACGATGATCACCGGAGCGCCCATGTCACGCGTGAAAACCCTTCAGGATCTCTTTAAACGCTATCGCCGGCCCGGGGATTTTGTGATTGCGGGGCTGTCCGTTGTCTTTGCCCTGTTTCTGGCGGCGAACCTGCCGTTCCAGACCACCTGGGTGGCGCGCACCAAGCTGTTTGCCCAGCCCGCGTTCTGGCCCACGGTGGCGGTCAGCCTGATGGTGGCGTTTTCCATCATGCACCTGATTGGCGCGCTGGTGTCCGAACGCATCCCCGGCCGCCTGCAAGAGGTGATCGCATGGGTGAAAGCAACCGAGTTCATCTTTTGGTTCATGGGCTACGTGCTGTTGGTGCCCACCCTTGGCTATTTCCCGATGACCCTTGCGTTCTGCCTGCTGCTTACCTGGCGGCTGGGCTATCGCGGGCGCGGCTGGTCCTTTGCCGCCGTGGCCGTGGCCGTGGTTGTAGTTGTGCTGTTCAAAGGCGTGCTGCAGGTGAAGATCCCGGCGGGTGCGATCTATGAAGCCCTGCCCGCAGGTGGCCTGCGCAGTTTTGTGATGGTCTACCTCTGATCTCTCCCTT
>JQGR01000153.1_pt1 | contig 10628 bp, 11 predicted proteins | sample 210181 | NCBI WGS metagenome assembly JQGR01 (sample SAMN02928655, study PRJNA255238) | bioreactor metagenome | biome: continuous culture; feature: L-culture metagenome assembled contigs; material: continuous culture biomass; isolation source: continuous culture inoculated with microbial biomass... | reverse complement strand
AAGGGGCGCTGCCCCTCGCCGCATGCGCGGCTCACCCCGGGATATTTTGAGTTAGAAAATAAGAAAATCTTAACCAAGATATCGCACTCTTACCTTGCGGTACAGGCGGGGACGCCGATGGCCGTGTTAGGAAATGAGGATACTCGTTTCGGGGAGGTCAGCAGGCCTCCCCTCTATTTTCTAACCCCAAATATCCCGGGGGAGACCGCAGGTCGGGGACAGCGCCCCGGCCGAGCGCAGCGAGGCCACCCGCCAAGACGGACGACCGAAGGGAGAGAGGGCGCGGCAGGTTTGCGGCGGTCAAAACCATTCGCTGATCAGCTTCAGCGCCATGGCCGCCGAGGCCAGAACCAGCACTGGCTTGATCAGCCGCGCCCCGATCCGACTGGCCAGATGCGATCCGCACCAAGCCCCCGCCAATTGCGCAGCCCCCATCGCAAGACCAAGCGCCCAAAGCGGATTGGTGACCAGCAGAAAACCAATCAACCCACCCACATTGGAAGCAAAATTCAAAAGCTTGGTGTGCGCCGTCGCGCGCAGAATGCCGTAACCTGCCAGCGTGACAAACCCGAGCATGAAAAACGCACCGGTGCCCGGCCCGAGCAGCCCGTCGTAAAACCCGATCAGCGGTACCAAGGTGAACGAAAACAGAAACGGCGAGATCCGCTCATGTTTATCAACATCATCCAGCCCCGGCTTCAGTGCGAAAAACAACGCGACCCCAACCAGCAGAATGGGCAGCCCCAGGCGGATCACATCGATGGGCAGCGAGGATGCCAGCAGCGCGCCCAGGATGGAGCCGAAAAAGGACAAAAGGGCCGGACGCAGCTGGCGACGTAGGTTCACATGGCCCGCGCGGGCATAATTCACCGCCGCCATGCCCGATCCAAACAGCGCCTGCACCTTGTTGGTGGCCAATGCGCTGACCGGTGGCACCCCTGCCAACAACAGCGCGGGCAAAGTGATCAGCCGCCCCCCCGGCGATGGCATCCACGAACCCGGCCACAAACCCTGCGGCCAGCAAAAGCGCCAACAGCTCCATAGACATATCGATCATTTCCCGCGCGCCCCTTGCCTCACCGCAAATCTCATGCCAGTTTCTGCCTGTTCTCAGGGCGGGGTGCAATTCCCCACCGGCGGTAAAAGCCCGCGAGCGGCCCTTTTGGGTGACAGCAGATCCGGTGGAACTCCGGGGCCGACGGTGAAAGTCCGGATGGAAGAGAGCGGGAAAGGCGCGCCCGACCGGCGTGCAACCGGGGCAATGCGCCCCCTTTCTTCGTTTGCGCCTTGGGTGACGTGTCGAACTGAAGAAAGGAAACCCAATGACACACACCCGTTACGCATTCATCAAAGCCGCTTGGCATGCGGATATTGTCGATCAGGCTTTGGTTGGATTTTTTGATAAAATAGACCCGGATCAGGTGGATATTTTCACCGTGCCGGGGGCCTTTGAAATGCCTTTGCTGGCCAAGAAACTCGCTGCCACGGGCACCTATGGCGCCATCGCCGCCGCCGCTTTGGTGGTGGACGGGGGCATCTACCGCCATGATTTTGTTGCGCAATCCGTGGTCGATGGACTGATGCAGGCAGGGTTACAAACCGGGGTGCCCGTGCTTTCCGTATCGCTGACCCCACATCACTTCCAGCCCACGGATCATCACATCGAGATCTATAAAGAGCATTTTGTCGCCAAGGGCCGCGAGGCCGCAGAAGCGGCATTGCAGATCAGCGCGACCCACGCAGAGCTGGGTTAAATCAACATCTTGCGGGGGTCACACCCCCGCAAATTCTTCGCGGGAATAGCCCTGAATATACAAAAGCGCGGTCAGGTCGCCGTGGTTGATGCGGATGTCACATTCGGCCGCGACCGAGGGTTTGGCGTGCAGCGCAACCCCTGCCCCCGCCAGCCCCAACATGCCCAGATCATTGGCGCCATCGCCCACCGCCATCACCTCGGCATGCGCCAATCCAAGACGGGTAGAAATCTCTGTCAGCGCCCGCACCTTGGCTTCGCGGCCCAAAATGGGCAGACCGACGGTTCCGGTCAGCTTGCCCTCCGCCACATGAAGCGTATTGGCGCGATTTTCATCAAAGCCCAGCGCGTCAGCCACATATCCGGTGAAAGCAGTGAATCCGCCTGAAACCAGCGCCGCGTAAGCACCATTTTCTTTCATGGTTGCAAGAAGGGCTTTGCCGCCTGGCATGAAGGTGATACGATTTGTGATCACATCTGTGATCACATTTTCCGGCAGACCTTTCAAAAGCCCCACGCGTTCTTTCAGCGCGCCGTCGAAATCCAGCTCGCCATTCATGGCCCGCGCGGTAATGTCTTTCACACGCGCGCCCACGCCCGCCTCATCCGCCAGCTCATCAATACATTCCTGCTGAATCATCGTGCTGTCCATATCGGCGAGCAGCATCTTTTTGCGGCGTCCCTCAGCAGGCAGCACAATCAGGTCAACACCCAGCTTCTGCAGATCCGCCCAGACCTCCCATTGATTGTCCGGCAGGCGGTCCAATGCAAATTCAGCCGCCTCATCCGCCGCCAGCCAATGCACCTCGCCGCCACCCCAGGCATTGCGCAGGTTCTCAACCAAAGCGGCGTCCAGATTGCGGGTTTCGGGTGAGGTCAGAAGCGTGGCGATATACATGAAACGGGCCTTTGATCTAGGGGCGTGCTTGCCCAACGATCTTGTGGGCAGTGTCGCTCAACACATGTCGCGAATCCCATGGCCTTCACAAGGGGGCAAACCGGATTAATCCCCCCTCAGACCAAGAAACCGCCGTTTCCACCGGGTGCGAAAGTTTCCGATAGTGGTTATTTTGCGCCCGAATTCGACGCCCCTCGCGACAAAACCGACATTATTTTGCTTGTGCAGCATCCATTTGCCCCTTACCCAAGTCAGTGGGACACCCTTCCCCAACGAAGGGCATTTATCTGTAAGGATAGCATTGATGGCTACTCAGCAACCGGCAACGCGCCCGGCAAACGCGCGTTTTTCCTCTGGCCCCTGTGCCAAACCCCCCACATGGAATTTGGATGCTTTGTCGGACGCCGCCCTTGGCCGTTCGCACCGCGCCGCAGTTGGCAAGGACAAGCTGAAAGCGGCGATCGAAGGCACCCGCGAGGTGTTGGGCATCCCGGCAGATTACAAGATCGGCATTGTGCCCGCGTCTGATACTGGCGCGGTTGAAATGGCGCTCTGGTCTCTTTTGGGCGCGCGCGGCGTGGAAATGCTGGCGTGGGAAAGCTTTGGCGCGGGTTGGATCACCGATGTGACCAAGCAGCTGAAACTGGAGGCGGTGACCAAGACCGCTGATTACGGTCAGCTGCCGGATCTGGCGTCGGTCGATTTTGCCAATGATGTTGTCTTTACCTGGAACGGCACCACCTCGGGTGTGCGGGTTCCCAATGGCGATTGGATTGCTGATGACCGTGACGGTCTGACCATCTGCGACGCGACCTCCGCCGCCTTTGCGATGGATCTGCCGTGGGACAAGCTGGATGTGACCACTTTCTCTTGGCAGAAGGTTCTGGGCGGTGAAGCGGCCCACGGCGTGATCATCCTGTCGCCGCGCGCAGTGGAACGTCTTGAGAGCTACACCCCCGCATGGCCATTGCCGAAAATCTTCCGCATGACCAAAGGCGGCAAGCTGATCGAAGGTATCTTCACCGGGGCGACCATCAACACGCCGTCGATGCTGGCGGTTGAGGATTACCTGTTTGCCTTGGATTGGGCGCGCGCCGAAGGGGGCCTGCAGGGGCTGATCAAACGCGCGGATGCGAACACCGCTGAGGTGACGAAATTTGTCGAAGCCACCGATTGGATTGATTTCCTGGCGGATGATCCGGCAACCCGGTCGAACACGTCTGTTTGTGTGAAGTTCAATGACGCGCGCATCACCGATGGCGCGGCGTTTGCCAAGGCGGTTGCCAAGCGGCTGGAAGCCGAAGGCGTGGCGCTGGATGTGGGCGCCTATCGTGACGCCCCCGCCGGTCTGCGGATCTGGTGTGGCGGCACGGTTGAGGCCTCGGATGTGGCGGCGCTGATGCCGTGGATCGACTGGGCGTTCAACGCGGAAATCGCGACGCTCTGATCCCCCAAAACTGACCTGAAGGACCCTTTAAAGACTTTAAACTTTCGCCTCTCAGGCCGTTAAAGAGTTTAAAGTTTTGGGTCCCGGCCCTTTAAAAACTTTAAAGAATAGGAGCCCAGCACATGGCCCCCAAAGTTCTCGTATCCGACAAGCTTTCGGAAACCGCCGTTCAGATTTTCCGCGACCGTGGAATTGATGTGGACTTCATGCCGGACCTTGGCAAAGACAAAGAAAAACTGGCAGAGCTGGTTGGTCAATATGATGGTCTGGCGATCCGTTCAGCCACCAAGGTGACCCCGACCATTCTGGAGGCCGCCACCAATCTGAAAGTGGTTGGCCGCGCCGGGATCGGCACGGATAACGTCGATAAAACAGCAGCTTCCAAGAAAGGCGTGATTGTGATGAACACGCCGTTCGGCAATATGATCACCACTGCAGAACACGCAATTGCGATGATGTTTGCAGTTGCGCGTCAGATCCCGGAAGCATCGCAATCGACCCATGCGGGCAAATGGGAAAAGTCGAAATTCATGGGGGTTGAGCTGACCAACAAGACCCTCGGCGTGATTGGCGCAGGCAACATTGGCGGCATCGTCTGTGATCGCGCTCGTGGACTGAAGATGAAAGTGATCGCATTCGATCCGTTCCTGTCAGAAGAAAAAGCCGCCCAGATGGGTGTGGAAAAAGTTGAACTGGAAGAGCTGCTGCCGCGCGCAGATTTCATCACGCTTCACGTGCCGCTTCTGGACGCGACCAAGAACATCCTGTCGCGCGAAGCCCTTGAAAAGACTAAGAAAGGCGTCCGGATTATCAACTGTGCCCGCGGCGGTCTGGTGGATGAAGAGGCGCTTGCAGACCTGTTGAAATCGGGCCATGTGGCCGGCGCTGCCTTTGACGTTTTCGCCGAAGAGCCCGCCAAGGAAAATCCACTTTTCAACCTGCCCAACGTGGTCTGCACCCCCCACCTTGGCGCCGCCACCACCGAAGCGCAGGAAAACGTTGCCCTGCAAGTGGCCGAGCAAATGTCGGATTATCTGCTGACCGGTGCGGTTCAAAACGCGCTGAACATGCCGTCGGTCACCGCCGAAGAAGCCAAGGTGATGGGCCCGTGGATCAAACTGGCCGAACACCTCGGTGCCTTTGTCGGTCAGATGACGGATGAGCCGGTCAAAGCGGTGAACATCCTTTATGATGGCGTCGCATCTGAGATGAACCTAAAGGCGCTGGACTGCGCTGTGATCGCCGGTCTGATGAAGCCGCAAACCCCTGATGTTAATATGGTTTCTGCACCTGTTGTGGCGGCGGATCGGGGCATTAAAACCTCGACCACCACCCAGGCAAAAGGCGGTGCATTCGACGGTTACATCAAGGTGACTGTGGTGACGGACAAGCGCGAACGCTCGATCGCGGGCACCGTGTTCTCGGACGGAAAACCGCGTTTCATCCAGATCAAGGGCATCAATATCGACGCCGAGATCGGCAATCACATGCTTTACACCACCAACGAAGATGTGCCGGGGATCATCGGAACATTGGGGGCCACCATGGGCAAGCGTGGTGTAAACATTGCAAACTTCACTCTGGGTCGGAAAGACGCCGGTGGGGATGCGATTGCGCTCTTGTATGTGGATGCGCCAGTGCCAGCCGAGGTGCGCGCGGCCCTAAACGAGACCGGGTTGTTCAACTCGATCACACCGCTGGCGTTCGACGTTTAAGGTATTGAAATCAATAAAAAGCCCCGGAGTTTCTCCGGGGCTTTTTTGTTACTCTGCGTCCGCATCCAGCAGGCCTGACTTAAACAAAGCCCCCGCCGCAGCAGCCCCCAGCACAGGGGCAAGGATGAACAGCCACAATTGGCTGATGGCATGTCCGCCTGCAAACAGCGCGGGGCCAAACGACCGCGCCGGATTCACGGAAACGCCGGTCACGTTGATGCCCACCAGATGGATCACCACCAAGGTCAAGCCAATCGCCATGCCCGCCACGGCACCGGGCGCGCCTGCACCTGTCGCGCCAAGGATCACAACGACAAACAGGAAGGTGGCCACCAGTTCGAACACAAATGCGGACAACATGTTGTATTCGCCCAGATATCCAGCACCCCAGCCGTTCTGACCCAGCCCTGATGTACCCACGTCAAACCCACCACCTTTGCCACTGGCGATAATGAACAGGATGGCAGCCCCCACCACGGCCCCGGCCAGTTGCGCAAGGATATAGGTCAGCGCCTTAGAACTTGGCATACGTCCAGCAATCACGGCCCCGATGGTCACCGCCGGGTTGATGTGGCATCCAGACACATTGCCAATGCCATAGGCCATGCCGATCAGCGCAAGACCAAAAGCAAAGCTGATGCCGGTCAGCCCGATATCTCCGCCCGCAATCACGGCCGCTCCGCACCCGAACAGCACCAAGGTCATGGTGCCAATAAACTCTGCAACTGCTTGTTTCATCTGGGGTCTCCCTGTTACTAGAAACACATTGGCGCCTATTGTGCGTGGCCTGCTGTGCCGGGTCGCGGGGAATTTGGGCGCGCAGAACACCCCAAAACGCGTTAGCGGGAGAGGTCAGACATGACACGGGTTTACGCCATAGGCGACATTCACGGCCATCTGGACAAGCTTAAATCGGCCCATGCGCTGATCGCGGAAGACCGCGCGCGCTGTGGTGATACCGATGCGACCATTGTGCATGTGGGTGATCTGGTAGACCGTGGCCCGGACAGTCGCGGGGTGATTGACTACCTGATGGACGGTCAGGCACGGGGCGAAAACTGGGTGGTGTTGAAAGGAAATCACGATCGGATGGCAGCGCTGTTCCTGCGCGAATATCCGATGGTGGATCGCATGTTATTACATGATCACAACTGGTTACACGCCCGCATCGGCGGGGTTGAGACATTGGCCAGCTACGGTGTGGACGTGCCCGCAGGTATCCGCACCTACCAGTTGCACGCCGCCGCGCTGAGCGCCGTGCCACAGACCCATCGCAGCTATCTCGACACCCTGCCCGCAATGCACCACGTGGGCGATCTTTGCTTTGTGCACGCAGGCATCCGCCCCGGTGTGGCTCTGGCGGAGCAGACCGAAGATGATCTGATCTGGATCAGGGGTGAGTTTCACAATTCTGCCGCCGATCATGGGCCGCTGATTGTGCATGGCCACACCCCAGTGGATGAGGTGACACATTACGGCAATCGCCTGAACATCGACACCGGCGCAGGTCACGGCAAAGACATCGCCGCCGTGGTGATCGAAGGGCGCGAGGCGTGGCAACTGTCCGGGGCGGGGCGCCAAGAAATACGGGTGGAAAAGCCAATCTTCACACTCTAAAGCGCAGCCAGAGTGAGTTTAATGCATCGGGGGCCACACCTGCGGCCCCCGGAAAATCCTTTGATTTCAACGCAAATCCCCTCACCGACCGGGGATCACATCACGTGGCTGATCGGCGCACGTCTCAGCAATCGATCACCTCGATCGCCTGTTCGGCGGTGTCGACAAAACGGAACAGCTCAATGTCTTCCGGGCTGATGGTACCCGCGTCCGACAGGGCGTCCCAATTCACAATCTTTTTCCAGAACTCTGTGCCAAACAGCAAGATCGGCACCCGGTTCATCCGTCCGGTCTGCACCAGTGTCAGCGTCTCAAACAGCTCATCCAATGTGCCGAAGCCACCGGGGAACACCGCAATCGCTTCTGCGCGCATCAGGAAATGCATCTTGCGGATCGCAAAATAGTGGAAGTTGAAGCACAGGTCCGGGGTGACATATTCATTGGGCGCCTGTTCGTGTGGCAACACGATATTGAGGCCAATCGACACGCCGCCCGCATCAACAGCACCCCGGTTGCCCGCTTCCATCACGCCGGGACCACCGCCAGTGACCACCACATGTTCCTTGCCCCCGGTGGCCAGCGAACGTTCCGTCATCAGCTTGGCAAAGTCACGCGCCTCGTCATAAAAGGCCGACAGATCCGCCAGCGTTTTTGTGCGGGCTGTGTCTTTCTTGGCAGGCTCTGGAATACGCGCGCCGCCAAACAGCACCACGGTGCTTTCCACCCCATATTCCGACATCATCATCTCGGGCTTCAGCAGCTCCAACTGCAAGCGCACCGGGCGAAGCTCTTCGCGGCACATGAAATCCTGGTCATCATAGGCCAGCCGATAGGCCGGTGCGCGGGTTTGCGGCGTGTCAGGGATGTGGTGCGAGGCCTCGCGGTCCTGACGGGAGCGGCGCAGCGGGTGCCGTGTGTTAGGGCTTTGATCTTCCATGAAATATCCTGTTCGACTTATGGTATTTGTCTCGTTTCTTCGATGTTAGCGCCAGAACGCAGGAGTGACCAGTCACGGCGCGTCACCTTTCGGTGCAAAGAGACGGGGAATTTTGCTGGACGGGCGACCCGGGCGATTTTATCTATTATCTCGAAACCCGAAAGGATCCCCCCAGATGACCGCCACCATCGCCGACACGATTTATCAGGCCCTCAGCCAGCAAATCATTTCCGGCCAGTTGGGCGCGGGCGAGAAGCTGCGCCAGGACCATATCGCCAAGGCATTCGACACCAGCCATGTGCCTGTGCGCGAAGCCCTGTTGCGACTTGAGGCCCACGGGTTGGCGATCAGCCAGCCGCGACGGGGCATGCGGGTGAGCGCACTGGATCCGGGTGAGGTCCGCGAGGTGATCGAGATGCGCGTGGCGCTGGAAACCCTGGCACTGTCCCAAGCGATCCCCCGCCTGCTAGCGCAGGATCTGAAAGCCATCGACGAGGCACGGATTGCCTGTGACGCCGCCGAAGACATGACAAGTTGGGAAGCAAAGAACCGCTATTTCCACCGCGCGATCCTGACCCCCTGCGCCATGCCCAGGCTGCTTTCAACCATCGACGATCTGCACATTGCCAGCGCCCGCCACCTGTTTGCCCATTGGCGTCACCGCTGGTCGCAGCGTGCCGATATGGACCATGCGGCGATCCTGCAGGCGATGAAAAAACGTGATACGGTTGCCGCCTGTGACATCCTCACCCGGCATTTGCGTCGTGTCAGGTAAGCGTCGGGTAAGACCGCAGATGGGACATCAGATGAACTGGACAGATGAGATCGCCGCCGCCCACGCACGGATCACCCCCCATGTGTTGCGCACACCGGTGGCTAAGGTGCACTTGGCCGGGATTGATCACCCGATTGAGGTGAAATTTGAACAGATGCAGCATACGGGCACCTTCAAGGCGCGCGGCGCGTTCAACTCGCTCTTGTCTGGCGAGGTGCCGTTGGCCGGGATCGTTGCGGCCTCGGGCGGCAACCATGGTGCTGCGGTGGCCTATGCCGCCAGCCAGCTTGGGCATAATGCAGCAATTTTTGTGCCCGAGATGGCCGGTCCCGCCAAGATCGACCTGATCCGCCGCGCGGGCGCTGACCTGAGGGTGGTCAAAGGGGCTTATGCCGACGCCCTTGAGGCTGCATTGGCCTATGAGGCGAAGACCGGCGCAATGCAGGTCCACGCCTATGACGGGCAGGGCACGGTGGCCGGACAAGGCACAGTTTTGCGCGAATGGGAAGATCAGGGGTTTGAGGCTGACACGGTTTTGATTGCAGTGGGTGGTGGCGGCTGATTGGTGGCTCGCTGGCCTGGACACAGGGTCGTCGCAAGATCGTGGCGGTGGAACCGGAAACCTCCTGCGCCCTGAACGCTGCCCTTGCCGCGGGCAAGCCAGTAGATGTCGACGTGTCGGGTATTGCAGCCAATGCGCTGGGGGCGAAGCGAATTGGCGAGATCTGCTTTGATCTTGCCAGCCGCCACCTGCACAACAGTGTTCTGGTCACAGATGAGGCCATTTCTGATGCCCAAAAGCTTTTGTGGCAGGCGCTGCGCCAGCATGTGGAACCGGCAGGGGCGACAGCGTTGGCCGCGCTTTTGTCTGGTGCTTATCAGCCTCGCTCAAAGGAACGTATTGCGGTGCTGATTTGCGGGGCCAACCCGGCACCTGACCCGTTTTCCAGCTAAATCCACCACTTTCAACCTCCATCCGCCGCATTCCATAGCGAAAACCGTCGTTTTGGCAATTGAGCGCCCGCCCCAGCCCCTTTATACGATGGCGGAAACGGGCGGTTTGCCTGCCCACAGAACCCAAATAAACGTCCACGGAGAGACCCATGTCGAACGCCCAACTGGAACAAGCCATCGAAGCCGCGTGGGACGCCCGCGACACCATCACCTCGTCCACCGGCGGTGAAACCCGCGAAGCCATTGAGGCAACGCTGGCCGCGCTGGACAGCGGCAAACTGCGCGTTGCCGAACCTCAGGAGGACGGCAACTGGCACGTGAACCAGTGGGCCAAGAAAGCCGTGCTTCTGGGCTTCCGCATCAAGGACATGGAACATCAGGACGGCGGCCCGCAAGGCGGCGGCTGGTGGGACAAGGTTGACAGCAAGTTCAAAGGCTGGGGCGACCATGAGTGGAAAGAAGCGGGCTTTCGCGCCGTGCCGAACTGCGTGTGCGCAGTCGGCCGTCATGATCCGCGCCGGGCGTTGTGGCC
>JQGR01000152.1_pt1 | contig 10631 bp, 17 predicted proteins | sample 210181 | NCBI WGS metagenome assembly JQGR01 (sample SAMN02928655, study PRJNA255238) | bioreactor metagenome | biome: continuous culture; feature: L-culture metagenome assembled contigs; material: continuous culture biomass; isolation source: continuous culture inoculated with microbial biomass... | reverse complement strand
CGATTACATTTGGGGAGATTCAGTCAAAGAACATTTTTGTGAATAGGACATCCAATATAAAAAGAAAGTCTCCAATATTTATTAATATAAGGAGTTTTAGATTTTAAGCAGTCTGGACAAAAGTGAATGCCATTTGTTCTAATTTTCCTTTTTGCCAAATGGAGTTATAAGATACCATTTTTTATAAATATTATTTGTAGGTGAAGTGTCTACTTTGTCAATCAAGCACTCCAACGTGAGATTTTTAAGTTCTTGGTACTCTAATGATGAATATTTTAGAAGCTTATTGATTAAATCTTCTGGTGTATATCTATCTAAATCACGATAAAGAATACTGTCTTGTTTCCATATAGATAATGCAAAACTTTTAGGATCTGTCCCATTCTCAAAAGCAGTTCTTGTAAACCAAGAAATAAATGATTCATCTTTATATGGTAAAACTTCTATTTGAAAACTCATAATTATATAGGAATCTCTCTTGCTGTCATGGCATTTGTAGGTTTTATCCACTTAAACTTTTTAATTATATCTACAGTTATCTCTTCAATATCATTTTGAATAGAATAGGTAGCACACTCAATTAGTAACTTATGTAAATCTCCTATATTACCTCTTGAAATTAGATGAAGTAAAGTTGCTTTTTCTTTTGTAAAAAGGTTTGAAAGCTTTGATAAAGGTAATCTCTTTTCAAATGATTTTAATAGTCCTAGAAAGTTTTTATCTTAATTCCCATTTTGTAAGTCTAACGATATCAAACCTACTGCTTAGTTGTGGATCAGAAGATAATATTAATTCTGATTCTTTTAGTCCTGCACATACAATAGGAATCATTAATATATTTCCTATATTTTTAAGAGCATCCATTACATTTCTTTGTTGTTTAGCTGTTCCTCTAAGAAAATGATGAATTTCATCTATAATTAGCATTTTTACATTGCATTCTTGTAATAGATGAAACATTTGATGTCTTATTTTTGCTAATGAATCGGAAGGATTATGTGGAGTCCAAAAAGAATCTAATATTGACATATACAAGTGTTTTACATCAGCATTATCAGATGCTAATGCAGTAATTACAGGTCTTACTATGATTTTTTACCTTTTTTCATTTTCAATATTAAAACTTGAGTGTTTTTTTTTCAAATGATTTTATCATTGATGTCTTCCCAATATTGGATTCCCCTATAATAAGAATATTTTGCATTCTTGCTTTTTTGGGTCTATCTATTAGATGATTTAAAATAGAGTGAACTTTTTTGATTTTTGGGTGTTCAATAAATACTTCATTATGTAAAAACATTATTCTCGATTCTTTACTTTGATGAATAATTTTATTACATTCTTCATTTAAATGGCTATATTCTATTTTCATATCAATTTGTCCTTATTATCCAAAGTCAGGGATATCTTCATCCCAAATATTATTATCAATTTCATTATTGAAATTATTTTCAACTATTGAAGAATCATTCTTTTTATCTTTATTTAATTCAATATTTTTGTTTTTATTTCTTTGTTTTATTCTTCTTGCTTTTTTTGTTTTTTTAATAGAATCTTCTATTTGTCTATTTAGTTCATCTCTAGCTTCAATTAAGTGGAATGTACTTGGTTTTTCTATACCATCATCTTTAAGTGATTTTCTTAAAATTTTATATTCCCAAAGTGGCATATCTGGCATTGATTGGTCTGCTGCATTTATTTTGTAATACTCTTTTGTTGAATCATCGTAAAACCATAAATATTTAATATTTCTGGGATCTCTTTTAAAAATAAATTGCTTTTTTTGTTAGTTTTTTTATCCATGACATTAATTTTGGTTCTAAGTAAGTTATCATAGTAGTTAATATTATCTATGCTTACTCCATTTTTTTGAATGGTCCTTTTAAATATTGGTAAAAAATCAATTAGAATAGTTTCAGGATTTGATGGTTTTGGTAAAAGTCCAATGGGAGCATCTCCTCCAAATAAACCTAATTCCCATCGTTCTTCAGGTGTCATTTTTGTTTGGGTGTGAACTCTCTTATGATAGACTTTAGTTATAAATGTAACCAACCATTTTTCAAGTTCATGAAAAGCCATTACTGCTTTTTCTTCAGATTTATATTCTCCTTTTTGATGAATATTAGAAAATGTAGTACCAGGTATTTCATGAATTGCTTTCATTAAAGTTTTTATTACACTTTCAACATGCCCACCAAAGTGAGTCTTTTTTATTGGTCTAAACTCAATATTTATTCCATATAGTAAACCTGCATTTATTATACTTTGAGAATGAAACTCAGCACCATTATCAACATGGATTGTGTCAGGTAAACCCCATACATCCCAGTTTGTATCAATATCCAAATCCAGTAATGTTTTTTCTTTTGGTAATATCATATTTGTAATACACATTGCAACAGATGTAACACTCGGTGGATTTAGTGATAAATAGTATCCCACGATCATTCTACTATATATATCAATAGCTACAGTTAGATAAGTTCTACCAATTACTTCTCTATCGTCATCATCTACTAAATGTAAATCGACCTCTGTATGATCAATTTGAATAAGTTCCATTGGATAAGATTTTTCAAATTTTCCAGGAACAGGATGAAATTTAGTTCTTGCAATAGATTCACTACCTCTCTTTTTTAATATCATATATTCTGATAATTTGTGAATTCTATTTCTAATTGTATTTTTACTAGGTAAAGGAATATTTCTTTTTGTGCATTCGTCTAATATTTTAGTAATTGTTGATTGAATAGAAGGTTTTTGTTTTGTTAAATAGTGTGAGTTAATGATTTCTTCAATAACTTCTTCTGTGTTAAAATCTAATCTTGTTTCACCTTTTTTTCTACCACATGGCTTAGGAAGTAGACCTGCTAATGTACCTGTTGTTTTATATCGTCTTAACCATCTGTATAAAGTGGTAAAATGAACTCCTATTTTTTTGAATGCTCTTCTATCTCCGCACGACTTATAGAATCAGTTAGCAGTGGTTGTATTGATAGGTATTTTTTTTGTAAATCAATAAATTCTTCATCTGAAATTTCATCAAAGTCTTTAAATAGTGAGTCATTATTGAGTTCATTTTCAAGAGGAGTTAAATCTTTTATAAGAAGTCTCTTTGGTTTTTTTGTTTTTACATCAATTCCTATAACTTCTGTAAAATTGATAATACTAGAAATTCTATATGTATCATTTTTATATTTTACATAAGCATTTTCTTTTAAAGTAAAAGCACTTCTATCTAGTTTTAATGACTGAATATCTTTATTATCCATTATAAACTCTCCTCTTCATTTAGTTCATTTAACCAAATCTGTGTTTCCATATTTATTGGCTGATTAAAATTGCATAGAATTTTCTTATGATATAAAAGGTTGTAAATGAGACTTAGCATTAATCCTTTTTGCTCTTTTGTTACACAAAAATATTCTAATACATATTCGATTGAATTATTACCTGAAACATATAAGAAAGAGAGTATTTCATCACTATCTTCATTATCGAAGTTTAATCTTTGATATCTTTTAGAAACATTATATTATTAAAATATTGTGTTCTTATTTTACTTTCATCATATATTTTAAATATTAAATCGTTTTCTTGTGCATATTTTATAGCTTGTTTAAATCTATATTTATATTCACAAAAATTTTTTTCAAGTTTGTCTTTTGGTTTAACTTCAATTAAAAGTGGTTTTCTTTTTAGTCTCATCAAAGGAGTATCTGATTCATTAAAGTAAACCAAAAAGTCTGGAGTATAAGGAACTGTTTTTCCATTTTTATTTTTATATATAAGACTAAGTGGCTGACCTACTACCTCACTAACTGAATCATTGAATTCTAGCATAATTAAAAAGTCTCGTTCTAAAAGAGATTCATAGGCAATACTAGATTCCTTTCTAAAAGGGTAGTGACCTGATACACTTCCATATGTATAACCAATTTTTCTATTATTCATTTTTATTTTCATATATTTAATCCTGGTAATGTTGTAGCATAGTTAATTGTAATAATGCGAAATTATTTAAACATGTTTTATTATTTGTATCATCAATTAATGAATAAATCATTTATATCATCCTTTATTATTTATAAATTGTAGCAAAGTTTATTGGAAATGTCAGTAGATGTAGTGATTTAGAAGTTCAAAGATATAAAAACCGTCTTTCAGAACCATTGTTAGATAGAATTGATTTATATGTAGTGATGAATGAACCAAGTATTAATGAAAAGGTTTATTATAATTCAATGCAACTGCATGAAAGGGTTATTTGTGCATTTAAAAAACAAAAACAAAGAGCACAAAATGATTTAAATGGAAAATTAAGTGATAAAGAGATTAAAAAATTTTGTAAATTAGATGATAGTTCAAATGAATTACTTAATAAAGCAATAGTAAATTATAAACTATCTTTTAGAAGTATTAACAAGATTTTAAAAGTATCAAGAACAATTGCTGATTTGAATAATAATGAAAATATAACAAAAGAAGATTTAATGAAAGCATTAAGTTATAGAAAAAGATAACAAAGTAAGACATAATATAAAAATGATTAGTTTACACCTTTGTAATAACAAAAATGGTATTATACAAAATTAATAAATAAGCTTTTAAAGCTTAAGGAGAATCAATGACAAAATGCGGTTATGTATCTGTAGTTGGAAGACCAAATGCAGGTAAAAGCTCATTATTAAATTGGCTTGTTGGTGAAAAACTTGCAATGGTTTCACACAAAGCTAATGCTACAAGAAAAAGATCAAATATAATAGTTATGCATGAAGATGACCAGATTATATTTGTGGATACACCAGGACTTCATGAAACTGAAAAACTATTAAATCAATTTATGCTAGATGAAGCTTTAAAGGCTATGGGTGATTGTGATTTGATTTTATTTTTAGCACCTGTTACGGATAAACTTACTCATTATGAGGACTTTTTACAAAAAAATAAGAAAAATACAAATCATATACTTTTATTAACAAAAATTGATAATATAAGTAATGATGAAGTTTTAGCTAAGATGAAAGAGTATGAAAAGCATAGTGATAAATATCAAGCTGTAATTCCTGTATCAATAAAAAAAGCAACAACTCATGCAGATATTTTAGATGAGGTTGTAAAACACTTACCTGAACACCCTTATCTTTATGATCCTGAAATAATGACTACTGAAACTTTAAGAGATATCTTTAAAGAGTTCATTAGAGAATCAATTTTTGAAAATATCTCTGATGAGATACCTTATGAAACAGATGTTGTTGTAGAAAAAGTTGAAGAAAAAGATCATATTGATGTTATTAAAGCAACAATAGTTGTACAAAAAAGTACTCAAAAAGGTATGATTATAGGAAAAGGTGCTACTGCTATTAAAAGAATAGGTAAAGATGCTAGAGTTAAAATAGAAAAACTAACAGGTAAAAAGTGTTATTTAGAACTTTTTGTTTCAATAAGAAAAAATTGGACAAAAGATAAAAAAGGCCTAAAAGACCTAGGATATGATGTAACATTATAAAAAGTATAAGTTTACCTTGCTTTTTAAAGAAAGTTTATTTTATAATTTGTAGTTTATTCGTTTGGTGTATCTAAAGTTTTAAGGTACGTCGCTTTACAAAACTGTAAAGCAGTTATGATTGTGTATTTACTTTAAGAGGGAAACCGTGCAATTATCAATTATTTATGAATTAAGAGCAAATAACGTAGAAGAAGAGCATATTGAATTAATTATGCAAAAAGTTAAAAATAGGCTTTCTGAAAAGAATATTGATGCAGAACTTGAAAAATTAGGTTACTCTAAGATCTTTACTGTTGATTATGATTCATATGATGCTGATTATACTTATGATGATGAAGAAGATTACTAAAACTAAAATCAATATCCTCAAGGGTATTGATTTTACTAATAAATAAACTAATAGCAAATATATTATTAACTAACAAATTTTAACTACAATACTTCACTATTTAAGATTATAATGTAAAAAATTAGCGGAGCAAATAATATGAAAAAAGCCATACTATTACTTAATATGGGTGGACCAAATAATTTAGATGAAGTAAAAGTTTTTTTAAAAAATATGTTTAATGATAAAAGAATAATTTCAGCACCAAAACTAATTAGAAAATTAATTGCATTTATAATCATAAAAAGTAGATTAAAAGAAGCAAAAAATAATTATAAACAATTAGGTGGAAAATCACCAATAATTGGCTATACAAAAGAACTTGTAAATATTTTAAATAATGAACTTGATGCAGATATTTTTTTATGTGATGAGATATACACCTCCTTTTGCAAAAGATGTATTACCAAATATTAAAGATTATGATAAAGTTTATGCTATTCCTTTATATCCACATTATTCAACTACAACAACTGCTTCTTCTTTTGATGATTTGTTTATAGAAGCAAAAAAATATAAAATGGAAAATAAAATCCAAAACTGTACATAAATACTACTCAAATGAAAACTATAATAAAGCCATTGTTCAAAGAATCAAAGAAGCATTAAAAGATAAAAATCCAAATGAATATGAACTTGTTTTTTCAGCCCATGGTTTAACTCAAAAAATAATTGACAATGGAGATATTTATCAAAAAAATATTAAACAAAATGTTTACTATGCAAGAAAAGAGTTGATAAAGCAAGGTATAAATTTTCATAAGACACATTTAGCTTATCAATCAAGGGTAGGACCAATGCAATGGATAAAGCCATACTTAGAAGATAAATTAGCTTCTTTAAAGTTGAAAAAGGTAATTATTTATCCAATCGCTTTTACTATTGATAACTCTGAAACAGAGTTTGAGCTTGATGTTGAATACAAAGAGTTAGCATATGAATTAGGATTTAAAGAGTATATTGTAGCAAAAGCTCCTAATATACTAATGAGTCAAGTAATCAAAGATTTATATAATAAGATGGGAACATAATATGAAAGATTTTGCAGTAATTGGAGCAGGTATTGGTGGAACTTCTACTGCTTTAGCATTAAATAAAGATTTTGATGTAACGCTATTTGAAAAAGAACAATATTTAGGTGGATGCTCTTCTACTTATAAAAGAGGAAAATATTATTATAATGCAGGGGCAACTACTTTTGCAGGTTACCAAGATGGAACTTTTTTATTATGATTTTTTTAAAAAGAATGAGGTCACTTTTAAAAAACAATTACTTGACTCATCTTTAACTGTTTTAATTGGAAATAAAAAAATAAGAAGATTAAGAGATCTAGATGCTTTTGTTGATGAGATTAATAGTGTATTTTATCATGAAAAGAATAAGGAGTTTTATGAATTGATTTTTTCTATAACAAATAGATTTTTTCAAATTGATGATTATTATTACTCAAATAAAAATCTTTTTTCTAAAGCTAAGTCTTTATATTCATTTAAAAATCTTTTTTTGAGTTCTCATCGCTTCTATTTATAAAAGCAGATAAATTTATAGATAAGTTTTTTAATGGCATTTCAAAAGAGTATTTAGATTATATAAATAACCAAGTATTAATTGTATCTCAAGCAAAAACAAATGAGATAAACTTTTTAACTTGTGCTTTAGCTTTGGGTTATCAGTTTATGAATAATTACTATATTTATGGTGGAATGGGAAGTCTATTTGATTCAATGGCTTTTAAAATAGATGATGTAAGAACAAATGAGTTTATACAAAATATTGAAAAAACAACTAATGGGTATATTGTTCATAGTAAAAATGAGTCTTTGCATTTTAAAAATGTAGTTTTAAATAGTTCACTTTTTGATAGTGCTCATTTATTTGAAGATAAAACTATTAAAGATTATATTAATAAATATAAAAAGTTTGATTTTGGTCTATCCGCATTTATGGTTTATATGAAGCTTGATACAAATAAAACTTTTGACCATCACTATCAAATTATCTTGCCAAATAGATTAAAAAACACAGTCTCAAACTCTATGTTTGTCTCTTTTTCCAATAATGATGATGAGAAAATGAAAGGAAGTGTTACTATTTCTATGCATACAAATAGTGCATTTTTTACTACACAAACAAAAGAGAAAAAACAAGAGTTACTAGATATAATTAAAAAAATTGTATGTGAAAAGTTAAATATACAAGAAGATGAGATTATAAAATGTTTTGCAGCAACTCCTCAAACATTTAAAAAATATATTAATAGAACAAGCTTAGGTGGAATTGCAGTAAAATATGAAAATTTAGTTTATAAACTTCCATCAAATGATACTCCAATAAAAGGTTTATATAATGTAGGTGATACTACATTTGCAGCTCAAGGTTGGCCAGGAGTTATGCTAGGAGTTAGAAATTTACAAAGGTTAATATGACAAAATATAGAGTTACAAATAAGATTGAAAGATTGGTTTTTTTATTTTTTTAATAGCAATATTTTTTTCAATTGTTTTATCAGTATATAGTTACTTTTTAATTGATGAAGAACTTAAAAATGCAGTTATTTTTGGTGCATTATTGGGTTTTGATATTTTTATTTTTCAATGACATTTATTACATATTTAAATAATTATATATTGCCAAAACTTTCAAGAAAATATTGGATTTTCTTAGCTGTTATTTTTTCTTTTTTATCAGGTTTTTTAGGTACTCTTTTGACTTATTATTTGTGTAATATTTTAGATGTTTATTTACTTGAAAAGTTTAGAAATAGTTATATGATTTTTGCACTTTTTATAGGATTTTTAACATATTTTGTTGCTGCACTTTTGTATCAATTTGTAAAAATGAGTAATAAAAAAGAGTATAGTGAAAGACTTTTATTAGATAGTAGATTAAAATCACTTCAAAGACAACTAAATCCGCATTTTTTATTTAATTCATTAAATTCACTAGTTGAATTGCTTCATGAAGATATTAATAAAGCAGAAGATAATTTGATGCAACTTTCAAAATTCTTAAGACAAAGTATGAAAGAGAGTGCTTTAAATAGTTTAAAAGATGAATTAGATAACCTTAAAAGATATGTTGCATTGGAGAATGTAAGATTTTCAAATAAAATAGTTTTAAATATTGATATAAATAAAGAGTTTTTAAAAAGACAAGTTCCAAAATTTTCAATACAATTACTTGTAGAAAATGCTATAAAACATGGTTTTGATAAATCAAATAAAGAGTTAATAATTGATATTTATGCAAAAGAAAATGAAAAAGATTTTGAAATTTACGTAAAAAATAATGGAAAGCAGTAAACACAAATAGATTTGGAATAGGCCTTACAAACTTAAAAGAGAGATTACAAATTTTATGTAAGGGAAAAATTTCTTTAGAAAATAGTCAAATACCAACTTATAAAATCACAATAGGAAGATGCAATGAAAATATTAGTAATGGATGATGAAGGACTAGCAATAAAAAGATTAGTTAGATTACTTGATGAGCTTAAATATGATTATAAAGTAGCAAACAATAAAGAAGAGTTTGATTCTTTAGATAAAGAGCATAATTTTGATATTTATATTTTAGATATTAATATGCCTGAAATAAGTGGACTAGAACTTGCACAAGAAATATTTGCATTGAATGCTCAAGCTTTTGTTATTTTTCAAACAGCATATGAAGAACATGCTTTAAAAGCTTTTGAAATTGGTGCTATTGATTATTTATTGAAGCCTTTTACAAAAGAGGATTTACAAAAAAGTATAAATAGAGCAATTTCTTATAAAAAAGAAGAAAAAGGCACTAAGTTCTTAACTAAAAATGGAGATGAAGCGTATTTATTAAAGCCTGAAGATATTGTTTATATTCAAGCTGATTTAAATGAAGTAATTTTTAGAACAAAAGAGGGCTTTTCATATTATGCAAAAAAGAATATCTGATATGGAAAATTTGTTAAAATCATCAAATTTCTTTAGAATACATCGTTCATATATAATAAACCTTGATTATGTAAAAAGTATGAAAACTCAAGAACAAAGTAAGATTGAGTTTTTCTTTACAAATATAAAAGATAGCATTACTTCAAGTAAAGATGGAGCAAAAAAATTTAGAGAGTTTATTGAAAAATAAGGAGTAAATATGCAAAGTGTTTTAACAATTGCAGGTTCAGATTCTTGTGGCGGAGCAGGAATACAAGCAGATTTAAAAACTTTTGAGGCTTTTGGTGTTTATGGAGCTTCTGTTGTTACAGTTTTAACTGCACAAAATACAACAGGTGTAAAAGATATTTTTGAAGTTGATGCCAAATTTGTAAAAGCACAAATTGATTCAATTTTAGATGATTTTGATATTAAAGTGATAAAAGTAGGTATGCTTTTTAACAAAAAAATAATTAAAACAGTAAAAGATGCAATTAAAGATTTAGATATTCCTATTGTTTTAGATCCTGTATTTGTATCAAAAGCTGGTTCAGCTTTATTAGAAACAGAAGCTATAAAAGAGTTAAAAGATTTTTCTCAATACGCAAAAGTAATAACACCAAATTTATATGAAGCTAAACAACTTTTTGATTACAATGAAAATGAAGAACATGATTTAACTAAGATTAGAGATTATAAAACAAATGTTTTAATAAAAAACATAAAAAAGAGATAAATGATATTTTATATATATAGATTATTTATTATACAAACTGAATATAAATCTTTATTACACCATATATTAGAACAAAAAATGTCTGA
>JQGR01000151.1_pt1 | contig 10674 bp, 10 predicted proteins | sample 210181 | NCBI WGS metagenome assembly JQGR01 (sample SAMN02928655, study PRJNA255238) | bioreactor metagenome | biome: continuous culture; feature: L-culture metagenome assembled contigs; material: continuous culture biomass; isolation source: continuous culture inoculated with microbial biomass... | reverse complement strand
CCTGAAGTTACGCCCTGATCTTGTTGCGAAGCTTGTTCCATCACCGACGTGTTCAGCGCGGTCAGAAAAACCTGATAGCTAGGTGCCAGCAGCATGAATGCGAGGATAAAGCCGGTCAGCCCAAAAAAATATGGAAGCCCTGTCATTGCGGCTGTCGCTATGGCGATCGCAGATGCCCCCACGGTCACAGTGCGGCCAGATCCCATCCTTTCCGTCAACCGACCTGCAGGAATACCGCTCAGCGCGGATGAAATCGGGCCGACAGACATGGCCACCCCCATCTGAGCAGTCGTCAATCCAAGCCCATCCATCAGGAAGAATGGCCCGACCACCAGTATGCCCATCATGATGAGAGACACGACGGCGTTCATGGTGAGGCTGACACGCAAATACCTGGAACGCAGCAAATCAAGCGGGATAATGGGTGCGTTGGCGTTCGACTCGATCACAAGGAATGCTAGGAGTGCACCCCCTGCAACGACCGTGAGCATTGCAACGGAGGACCCAAAGCCATTTGCCATATCAGATATCAGGAACGTGAGGACCGCGAGAAAAACACCTAAGGCGAGTGCGCCCGGAAGGTCGATGCCCTTCTGCTTTTCAGTTGGTTTACTGTTTTGGAGAAAGACCAAGCAGAGCGCGAGCCCGACCAGCGCAACCGGGATTTGCAACAGGAAAATGGCGCGCCAGCCGAAAGCAGCGACGATGACGCCTCCAATGGCGGGGCCTGACGCTGTCCCGATAGCTGACATCGTTCCCATTGCCCCCATCCAACGCCCGATCTGTTCGGTCGGAACAAATTCACGCACCAATGCCAAGGGCATTGCCATCATTGCAGCGGCACCTGCGCCTTGGACAAATCGGCTGGCGATCAGAAACGTCAATGTGGGTGCCTCAAATGCAAGGAATGCGCCAAGAATGTAAAGGCACAAGCCGACCGTAAGTACAGTACGTTTGCCAAAGATATCTCCAGCACGCCCTACCGGTACGATAAGCACGGTTATCGCAAGGATGTAGATCGACACCACCAGTGTGACGTCGAAGCTGTGCCCCCGAAAGTTACCCGACAACTCGGGCAAAGTGACCGCAGCGGTGCTGGTTCCTAGGGCCGCCAGAACAATTGACAAGCCGGGCCCAGACAGGACCGGGAATGCCTCTTTTTGACCTGATGATAGGGAAGATTCGTTCATTTAGTTGCTCCATTGCAAACTCTGAGCACGGACCCTACAACTTGAAGTCAAGTTCAAGTCAAGGAGTGTTTTAATGGAACGGCTACTGGATATCGCCGAGGTGTCGGCTCAGTCTGGCGTGAGCACATCTGGCCTGAGGTATTACGAAAAGAAGCAGCTGATTGGTGCGGTCGCCCGCAATGGGCTACGCCGTCAATATGAGCCAGCGGTTCTTCAGGAACTGGCGCTCATCAGCTTGGCGAAATCGGCGGGCTTTACGCTTGAAGAGATAGGTTCGGTATTGCGTCGCCCCGGCACAACGGTCATTCCACGCGACGCACTGGTTGCTAAGGCGGGAAGCTTGGAAGAGCAGGCTAAGCGACTGGTCAATCTCGCGAATATGCTGCGTCATGTCGCGGACTGCCCCTCCGAAGATCATTTTGAATGCTCGCGCTTCCAGAAGCTTTTGAAGGTGGCAACTAAAGTCACAAACGTTTGAGGTGTTCAGGTTCGGATCCCGCCGTTGAAGCCGCTGCGGCGAAGGTCAGCAAAGTCCGCGACCCGGTCAGCTAGATACGGATGTGCAATGGTCAGATTATAACTATGCACGAAACGATTTATTGTATACTAATTCTATAGTTGTCACAGACGGAGAATTGCAGTGGCGCGCCGACGCAGCGAACTGCTCACTGATGTTGAGCTTGAGTTTATGATTGCACTCTGGAGCATTGGCTCTGGATCGGTACGCGATGTTATGGGGGCCCTAAAGGGCGAAACCAAACGCGCTTATACGTCAGTGGCAACCATCATGAAAATTTTGGATGACAAAGGGTATGTCACATCCGAGCGGCAGGCCAGAAGCCTGGTGTATATACCCGCCATCCAAAGGCATGAATACGAGGGACGATCCCTCAAAAATTTGTCAGATGCTTTGTTTGGAGGAACACCAACAGCGCTTGTTGCGCGACTGGTGGATAACGAAGATCTGACGGACGAAATGATCCGGGAAATAAAAGAGATCATTGATACAAGGATCAGAAAGGATGACGATTGAACAAATCGTAGGGGGGGTGATCTGGATTCAATCCATGATCTTGCTGGCCGCTTTGGTCTTTGCCGTTTTCGAAGCAGCATTTATGCTGTGCGGACAACGGCGATGTTTCCTGACGCGCCGCCGTTTGGGTGTAACTGCCTGTGCCAGCCTGGCTGTCTTGCCGTTGCTTTTACCATTTCTGGTGTCCTCGCCGCTGGCGACAGCCGTGAATGCGACAGACGCCATTGTGGCGCAATATCTGAAAGGCAATCTTTCCGTCAGCGCCAGCGAAATGAGCGCATTAATCTCGGTGAAAACTCAGATCGTTGATCTTGTCACCAGCGGTGGCTCGACCTTGGTTATGGTGTTGGTCGCAGTGTTTCTGGCCACGCTGATCGGCCGCAGCTTTTACCTAGCCATCAATGTCGCACGAATTCACAGATCGATCCGGGCCGGGCGCGTGATGGGCCAAAGCCGCCGCGTGAGGGTGGTGCTGAGCCCAGAAATTGGCGTGCCCTATTCGACGCGTGGGCTGTGGTATTACTATGTTGTGCTTCCAGAAAACCTGTGCCGAGACCGGGATGCGATGCAGATGTCCATTGGGCACGAGATGCAGCACATTCGTCAGGGCGATGTGGACGCCGAGGTTATCTTGTCGCTGATGTCACCGGTGGCGGTTTTGAACCCTGGTTTTTGGTTCCTATCGGGCGTCTCCGCAAGCTGGGTGAACTTGCCTGTGACCGCGCCTATCTGGCACGCCGTCGCTTTGACGCACATGGCTATTCGACCAGACTTCTCAATATTGCCCGCCGCAATCGGAACGCACACGGTCAGCCCCGTGCTTTTGGTGTGCCGCTTGTTGGACGCTCAATTCCGTTTATTGGACGTCGTTCAATGCTGAAAGACCGCATTCTTGAGATAGCACATGATCAGGCCAACCCAACACGGGAACGCCGCATCGTTGGCATTGTGATGTCTTTTGTTGTGACCGCTTGTGTGTTTGTCGGGGCGACCTCACTTGCGCAACCCACGGATTGGAGCCACGAACGGATTATGCTTTCAACGGTGGCCAATCTAGAGCGGCTGAATCAGCTTAACACTTTGGCGCAACGCAGTTGGTAAGCATCCATTTCGCACATTGAGAACGGTCAATGAAAAACGGCCCGGAACTCCGGGCCGTTTCTTGTGAATGTGCTTGGCGTTCAGACTTTCCAGAAGCAGAAGAAGCCCCATGCGATTGAGATTGCAAGCGGTCCCCAGAGCGGCATCCCAATGAGACCCAACCAGATCAGAAAGATGAAACTGGTGCCCAGGAGGCTCAGAAAATACCGATCCCCGCGGGTTGTGGTCAGCCCCAGCACGCCCTGACGTTCTGCCCCGCCGGGGTATTTGATCTCGGTGATCGTCAGAATTGCGATGCCGGTGAAAATTCCAATGAAGACGAGCGCCGTTGGCCACGTCCACGCCATCCAACTTAGCATATCAAACCCTCCCCATCGCGAAGCCCTTCGCGATGTAGTTGCGGACAAAGTAAATCACGATCGCGCCCGGAATGATGGTCAGCGTGCCAGCGGCGGCCAGCAATCCCAGCTCGTACCCCGCGCTGGACGCGGTTTTGGTCATGGTTGCAGCAATGGGCTTGGCTGCAACTGCTGTTAGTGTCTTGGCCAATAGAAGTTCTACCCACGAGAACATGAAGCAGAAGAACGCGGCCACACCAACACCCGCCTTGATCGTGGGGATAAAAATCGACACGAAGAAACGCGGGAAGGAATAGCCGTCGACGTAAGCGGTCTCGTCCAATTCTTTCGGCACGCCGCCCATAAAACCTTCCAAAATCCACACGGCCAGTGGGATGTTGAACAGACAATGCGCAAGCGCCACGGCCAAGTGTGTGTCGAAGATGCCAACAGCCGAATAGAGCTGGAAGAACGGCAGGGCAAACACCGCCGCAGGTGCCATCCGGTTTGTCAGCAACCAAAAGAACAATTGCTTGTCGCCCAGAAAGCGATAGCGCGAAAACGCATAGGCCGCTGGCAACGCCACGGCGATTGAGATCACCGTGTTGATCGACACGTAAAGGATCGAGTTGATGTAGCCCCAATACCATGTTGGATCGGTGAAGATGGTTTGATAGGCGTCCAGCGTGAAGGTTTGCGGGAACAGCGAAAAGCCTGCAAGGATTTCGTTCGTGGTCTTGAAGCTCATCGCGACAAGCCAATAGATCGGCAACATCAGGAAGATGATGTAGATGATCGGGACGAGGGAACGTTTCTTCATGGTGTCGTCCTCAGTTCAGGTCGTCTTTGGTCATCAGGGTGTAGAACAGCCATGACACCAAAAGTGTGATTGCGAAGTAGATCAGCGACATCGCTGCTGCCGGCCCAAGGTCAAACTGCCCAAGGGCGATTTTCACAAGATCGATGGACAAAAGCGTCGTCGAATTGCCGGGACCGCCACCCGTCAGGACGAAGGGCTCGGTGTAGATGTTGAAGCTGTCCATGAACCTCAGCAGGATCGCGATGGTCAGCACGTTTTTCATCTTTGGCAGTTGGATATAGCGAAACACCGACCAGTTGGATGCGCCGTCGATCTTGGCCGCTTGGTAATAGGCGTCGGGGATAGAAACGAGCCCCGCATAGGCCAACAGCACCACCAGTGAAGTCCAGTGCCAGACATCCATCGTGATTATGGTCACCCACGCCGCGAACGGGTTCTGGGTCATGTCATAGCTGATGCCCAGAACATGGTTGATGAAGTATCCCAGCAGGCCAATATCTGGCAGCGCAAAGATGTTCCACATCGCGCCCACCACATTCCACGGGATCAGCATAGGAAGCGCCATCAGAACAAGACAGACTGGCACCCAGAACCCCTTACGGGGCATCGAAAGCGCAATGGCGATGCCCAGTGGCACCTCGATAATCAGGATCAGGAAAGTGAACAGGAATTGTCGGCCAAGGGCGGCGTGGAAGCGCTCGGATCGCAGGATTTGCTCAAACCACGTCAGCCCTTCCCAGAAGAAAAGATTGTCGCCAAAGGTTTCCTGAACCGAATAGTTCACCACGGTCATCATTGGGATCAGCGCGTTGAAAGCCACAAGGATCAGAACCGGCAGCACAAAGAACCACGCTTTTTGGTTTTCGGTTTTCATGCTGAAACCTCCTGTGGGGCGGGATCGGTCGCGATCCAGCCATCGGAATAGATGCGGGTCTGATTTTGCTGGAACTGCAGGTGAACTTTGTCACCCTGCACCGGGGCGGGTCCATTCAGAATGGCCGAGACCTTCTGGTCGCCGACCATCGCTTCGACCACGTTGTGGCGGCCAACATCGGCCACGCGATTGACCCGCGCTTCGATCCCACTGTCGCCAACAGCAACAAATTCGGGACGGACACCGATTTCAATGCGCCCATCTGTGCCGGGCTTTACCGCGCCTTCCAGCGGAACACTCTGACCTTGGAAAAAAGCGCCTCCGTCACGTAGCTCAGCCGGAAGAACATTCATGCCGGGCGACCCGATAAAGTGTCCGACAAACGTGTGCGCGGGACGTTCGAACAGCTCAACCGGTGTGCCGATCTGAACCACTTCGCCTTCCTCCATCACAACGACCTGATCTGCGAAGGTCAGCGCCTCGGTTTGGTCATGAGTCACATAAATCATCGTCGCTTTCACACGCTGATGCAGCTCTTTCAGCTTTGAGCGCAGCTTCCATTTCAGATGTGGGTCGATCACCGTCAGCGGCTCGTCAAACATCACGACATTCACGTCGTTGCGCACCAACCCGCGCCCCATTGAGATCTTTTGCTTGTTGTCCGGTGACAGCCCTGCCGCACGCCGGTCCAGCATGTCGGTGACTTCCAGCATCTCGGCAATCGCGTGGACACGCTCGCGGACGGTGGCTTCGTCACGCCCCCGATTGCGCAGCGGGAAGGCGAGGTTGTCATAAACTGTCATCGTGTCGTAGATGACCGGGAACTGGAAAACCTGCGCGATGTTGCGTTGATCAGGTGGCAAAGGTGTCACGTCCTGATCGTCAAACAGGATTTGACCGTCAGACGGCATCAAAAGCCCCGAAATGATGTTCAGAAGTGTGGACTTCCCGCAGCCGGATGGGCCAAGCAGCGCATAGGCCCCGCCGTCCTCCCAATCAATGTCGAGGTGCTTTAACGCGTAATCCTCGGGCCCTTTCGGGTCCGGCATATAAGAATGCCGTAAGTTTCTAAGTGTGATCTTGGCCATCTTGTCCCCCTTAGACGGCGCGGCTGCCATCAGGCGCAAAGTAAAGGCACGCGCTGGCATCCATATAGAAAGTGTGATTCTCGCCGACCTCATACGGGTGGGCACCATGGGCAAGTGACACCCAGGCGTGATCGTCAAATTCGAAATGCGCCGAGCTTTCAGACCCGCTGAGCTCGGTCACAGCGATGCGGCCCTCAAGCGGGACGGTCGCCGACGTGCTGGGCTGCGGCACGATATGATTGGGGCGCACGGCGACGGTGTATTCGCCATCGGTAAGCCCGGATGTCTCGGAGTTTGCCGACCAGTTGATATCGCCCATCCGAAAACTGTCACCCTGCTTCACCACGGGTGCATAGTTGATCGGTGGGTCTGAGAAGATGCGCGCCGCCGCCAAGGTTTCAGGGGCGCGATAGATGTCTGCGGTTGTTCCGAATTGCGCGACGTACCCATCAGCCATCAGTGCGGTTTTCCCGCCTAAAAGCAGCGCCTCTTCCGGTTCCGAGGTCGCATAGACCACGACCGCACCGCGGCCAGCAAACAGCTCAGGCAGAAGCTCGCGCAATTCTTCGCGCAGCTTGTAGTCGAGGTTGGCCAGTGGCTCGTCCAGAAAGACAGCCTGGCTGTCCTTGGCAATCGCCCGCGCCAGCGCGCAACGTTGTTGCTGACCACCTGAAAGTTCGTGCGGGCGTCGATGCAGCATCGGGCGCAGCTTCAGGATGTCGGCCGCCTCTTCCACGCGACCTTGAATTTCAGATTTCGCCATTCCAGCCACTTTCAGCGGCGAGGCGATATTGTCGTAAACTGTCATATGGGGATAGTTGACGAAGAACTGATGCACCAAACTGATCTTGCGCTTTTGCGTCGTCAGTTTCGTCACATCTGCACCGTCCATAAGGATCTGACCGGATGCGATCGGGTCCAGCCCGGCCATCATCTTGATCAGTGATGTCTTGCCCGCCCCTGTTTCGCCCAGAAGCACATTGAAGTGCCCCTTTTCCAAAGTCAGTTTGGTGGGTTTGATGTGGGTAACCCCCTGTACCACTTTGGTGATATCTTTCAGCACAAGTGCCATCGTTCGTCCTTGATTAATATGCGCCGGAGGGCGGACATGGGGGCTGAGGCCCGGTAAGGCCCCAGCCCTTGCTGGGTCACGAGCGGTAGGTCTCGTGATGCGGGAGAGACTTAGTTGGCACTCCAGCGCGCAACCAGTTCGTCATAGTTGACGGTCTGACCTTGCGGCTTTTCGTTGTCCAACGGGGGCTTGGCGCCGCCATTGGCATACCACCACTCTGCGTCTTTCTCTTCGTTCAGACGCGGGCCACAGCCGCCATAGACGTTCTGGGCTTCGTCTGCACGCTGCATACGGGCCATTGTGATGTCCATTTCCTCGGCCAGACGGTTCATTGCTTCCTGCGGGGTAAATGCACCCGAGTTCACGTCACCGATCTGCTGCCACCAAATCTGGGCCAGCTTCGGATAATCCGGTACGTTAACGCCGGTGGGCGACCACGCAACACGATCAGGCGAGCGGTAGAACTCGACCAGACCGCCCAGTTTCCCGGCGCGTTCGGTGAAGCTTGCGTGGTTGACCGAGCTGTCGCGGATGAAGGTCAGACCCACATGCGACTTCTTCACGTCCACCGTTTTCGAGGTCACGAACTGCGCGTAGAGCCAAGCCGCTTGAGCACGATCCGACGGGGTCGACTTCAGGAAGGTCCAGGATCCAACGTCCTGATACCCAACCTTCTGGCCTTCTTCCCAATAGGGACCATGCGGGCTTGGCGCCATGCGCCACAGCGGGTTGCCGTCACCGTCAACCGTGTTGTTGCCTTCGGATTGCGGCTTCACCATGTCGGCGGTAAAGGCGGTGTACCAGAAGATCTGCTGGGCCACGTTACCCTGCGCCAAGGCGGGCAGTGACTGATAGAAGTCATAGCTCGCTGCGCCCGGCGGGGCATAGTTGCGCAGCCATTCATCCCACTTGCGGATCGCATAAACAGCCGCTGGGCCATTTGCTGCACCACCACGCGACACGCTTGCGCCTGCCGGGTTACACGAACCGGCTTCCATGCGGATGCCCCATTCATCAATCGGCACACCGTTGGGTTCGCCTTTCGACCCAGCTCCGGCCATCGACAGCCACGCATCGGTCATACGCCAGCCAAGGTCAGGCGCGCGTTTGCCGTAATCCATGTGGCCATAGATATCGACGCCGTCGATGTTCTTAATGTCTTTCGAGAAGAACTCGGCGATGTCTTCATAAGCTGACCAGTTGACAGGCACGCCAAGGTCATAGCCGTATTTTGCTTTAAAGGCGGCCTGCAGGTCTTCGCGGTCAAACCAGTCCTTGCGGAACCAGTAAAGGTTCGCAAATTGCTGATCCGGAAGCTGGTACAGATCCCCATCGGGGCCGGTGGTGAACTGTGTGCCCATAAAGTCATCCAGATCCAGCGTCGGCGATGTGGTTGCAGCCCAGTCACCTGCCATTTGATCGGTCAGGTTATAGGCCAGTTGCAGACGCGAGTGCGTCCCGATCAGATCCGAGTCATTCACGTAGCCATCATAAAGGTTCCGCTTGGTTTGCATCTGCGTTTGCACAGCCTGCACAACTTCGCCTTCGCCCAGAATCTGGTGATTGACCTTGATACCGGTGATTTCTTCGAACGCCTTGGTCAGAACCTCGGCTTCGTAGCCGTGGGTCGGAATGCCTTCCGACAGCACGTTGATCTCCATCCCGGCATAGGGTTGAGCAGCATCGATGAACCATTTCATCTCGGCCATTTGCTCATCTTTGCTTAGCGACGAAGGTTGAAACTCGCTGTCAATCCAGCGTGTTGCAGCCGCTTCGTCGGCGTAAAGCGAGTGTGTCCCCGCAATCACGGCAGTCGCCGCAACTGCGGACATAAGATACGTCCGCATCTTGTCCTCCCAATTTTTTATTAACCGACCTCCCGCCGGATAAGCTAGGTTTGCAAAGACAGCGCTAACAGTCAACTAATAAATTAGTAGATAGAAATGCAGTGCCTCCGATCCGCATAATGTCATTCCCAATGAAGGCCAAACTTTGGACCAAAAGGCCAAGAAAATAAGGTATTAATGTCAACGCCCACTTATTTGAAACTGCATTTAATTTACGTTGCGTTCAGGCTGTTTCGATCCAGCCGATGCGATGGCTAGCGCCAAAGGTGCACACCTCCTGTTGGGTCAATCCTCATTTGGATTGGCTGGGTGCCTCAATGAAACACAAGACGGCTCCATGCGCGAACACCCCTCGCGTTACGAAGCTCTGGAACTTCATTTTGAAAGTGTGTGGAACGCAACTTAAATGGAGGCCGGTTCGAGACCGCTTTGTCAGCATTGATGCTTTCTGAATACCTTCCGATCTAGCCTTTGTCGCGAATGCCCGGTTCGGCAGAACATTACTGCGCCCTTCCTCTAGGCTGAATGCCTGCTTTGCAAGGTTTATGAGTTTCGATAATATTGTGAAAAGGCAAGTATGACTGGGTTTTATGAGACGGCGTGACGTATTACTGGGCAGCGGAGCTCTTGGGTTTATGAGTGTAACGGGACACAAAGCTTTCGCTGACGGAAATAGTTATTTTGTGCCACCCGAAGAAGCGCGTCACCAGCGCACTTTTATGCAATGGCCAGTTAATCGTCAGGTGCATCCCGACCCTGAATTTCTGGAAATAACGCAACAGACAATTGCCAATATCGCAAATGCGATTGCCGCGTTTGAGCCAGTGACGATGCTCGCGGCTGCGGCTGATCACACTGCTGCGCGCGCCAAACTGTCTGCCAAGGTCGAACTTTGGGACATCCCAACCGAAGACCTTTGGTGCCGCGACGCAGGGCCGCTTTTTGTTGTGAACAACACCGGTGACCTGGCCATAAGTCATATCCAGTTCAACGGTTGGGGCGAAAAACAGGTCAACAAACGTGATGCTCAGATTGCACGCCGGGTCGCGGACCGGCTGGGGCTTGAACTGCGGCCGACAGGCCTGCGAGGAGAGGCAGGGGGCGTCGAACAGGATGGACATGGGCGTTTGATGGCGCATGAAAGCTCTTGGGTGAATGACAACCGCAATCCGGGTCTGTCGCGCGACGAGGTCGAGGCCAGATTGTTGCAGGCGTATGGCGCGGATCAGATGATCTGGTCGGAGGGGGTTTGGGGAGAAGACATCACCGACTATCATATCGACAGTCTCGTCCGCCGGCTTCGTACCGGCC
>JQGR01000150.1_pt1 | contig 10710 bp, 7 predicted proteins | sample 210181 | NCBI WGS metagenome assembly JQGR01 (sample SAMN02928655, study PRJNA255238) | bioreactor metagenome | biome: continuous culture; feature: L-culture metagenome assembled contigs; material: continuous culture biomass; isolation source: continuous culture inoculated with microbial biomass... | reverse complement strand
GAGGTGACACAGGCCCAGTTGATCGTGAACCCGTCAAACACGGTTGTTCAGGGCACGATGATCCAGGCCGTTCTGGAGACAGCAATCGATAGCTCGCTTGCCGGTCAGGTGCGCGCCATGGTGTCTGAAGATGTCCACGCCTATGACGGTTCACGGATCCTGATCCCGCGCGGTGCGAGGTTGATCGGGCGATATCAGTCCGGCCTCGATATCGCACAGCAACGTGTAACAATTGCCTGGGACCGGATCATTTTGCCTAGCAACCAGACCGTCGAAATCAGCGCTTTTGGTGGCGATGATCTGGGCCGCTCCGGCACGACCGGTTTCGTCGACAGCCGCTTTGGCACACGGTTCGGTTCTGCCGCCCTGATATCGCTCATCGGAGCTTTGCCCGCCGTGGCAGCCCAGAACACCGAGGATGAGATCACCTCTGATGTCTTGGAAGGCATCGGCGAAGATCTGCAAGACAGCGCCCAAAGTGTGATTGGCGAATACCTCTCCGTCTCTCCCGTGATCTATGTCGACCAAGGTGCCCGCGTCACCGTGATGGTCGATCGTGATTTGGAGATCTTCTGATCATGGCGGCCAGCTATCTGCAAAGCTCGATGGACAAAATCCCCGAGGCGCGTGATCCAAAGCTGATCGAGCTTTGCATCAACCCCGACGGCACGCTTTGGGCCGAGTTTCAAGGGGATCACTTCATGCGGTCCGTCAATCGACGGCTGTCACCGAACGAGATCAAAGACTTGGGCAATCAGATTGCTTCGGCCGCAAACACCACGCTCAGCCGGACCAAACCTATTGTGTCGGTCAGCATCGCCTACCGTGACCGCCCAATCCGAGCGCAAGTCATCCAGCCCCCCGCCGTTGATGGCGGATACGCGATTTCCCTGCGGTTCTTCGCTGACCTGCCATTGGAGCAGATCAAGCTGTCCTATCTCTTCGGAAAAGAGCGCAGCAACGAGGGCGCACGACGCAAGCGCAATGCCGAGCTGCGCGATGTCGTGGCCACCGGCAACATCGACGCCGCGATCAAGTTCTGTGTCACGCACAAGCTCAACATGATCGTCTCTGGCGGCACCTCGACCGGCAAAACCGTTACGGCGCGCAAGATCCTCTCCTTCGTGCCCACCCACGAGCGCATCGTCACGATCGAAGAGGCCGCCGAGTTGCGTCCGACGCAGCCCAATGTCGTCACGCTGATGTCTGACCGCGACGAAGCCACGCGCAGCGCAGATGTCCTGCTGACCTCCACCCTGCGCATGCGACCTGACCGCATAGTTTTGGGCGAAGTGCGCGGCAAAGAGGCCATGACATTTCTTGAGGCGATCAACACCGGCCATGGTGGCTCACTCACCACGCTACACGCAGAAACACCTCAACTGGCGGTTCAGCGTCTCGCCATCGCCGCCCTGAAAACCGACGTGCCCATGACCTACCAGGACATGAACGATTACATCACACGCTCGATCGATGTGATCATCCAGGCTGGTCGCCATGAAGGCGCGCGCGGCATCACCGAATTCTACCTGCCGATTGATCCGGCCCATTCAAAGGAAACAGCCCATGTTTGAATACAAGATTGAACTGATCAACACCGCCAAGACAAAGCCGCCAAAGATCGAAGCGCAGCTGAGCGCCCTTGGCCAAGATGGCTGGGAGCTGGTCTCGGTCGTGCCGGATTTCGACGGTGAGCACATCTTGAAGGCATTCCTGAAACGCCGCACCGGCGCGGGCGCCTAAACCTAACTGAGGGGGATCCTATGGGCGTCGTGACCTGGATGGTAGAGACCACCGACAACTTTCTGGATGACGCGGCCCAAACCACTTTTGGCAACGTCGCCGGGCAGCTCGGCGGCGTCATTGCCGTAGCCTCGACGCTCGCCGTGATCGGCGTCTTCCTCAACATGGTGCTTCAGTACAAGTCCATGGATGGGCGGACCGCCTTTTGGTTCGCCCTCAAGCTAATGTTGATCTCCCTCTTTGCGATGAATTGGGTCCAATTCAACGCGGTGGCCAGCGCCCTCATCAACGGCCTCGACCAGCTCGCGGGAGGCATGGTGGCAGGACTTGGCGGGGGCGGTGCAGGTGCATCCTACTTTGCCGGGGCCTTTGACGACCTCATCGAAGAATTTGGCGATTACCTGAACGCGGCCGGAGACAACATGCATTGGATGGCCGGAGCCTGATCGGCGCGATCGGCGCTTTCCTCCTCGGCGTGATCGGCGCGCTTTGCGGCCTTGTCCTGATCTTCGCCAAGATCATGCTGGCGTTCATGATCGGCATCGCCCCCATCATGATCGCGCTTTCGCTGTTCGACGTCAGCAAGGACTATTTCCACCGCTGGCTGTCCAGCACGGTATCCTACGCGCTCTACCCCCTCGTAATCGCAGGCGTGTTTTCCACCGTTGTCGGAATGTCGCGCTCGCTAATGACGGAACTCGGAGATCCCTCCGGTGCGAGCAACATCGGCGCACTGGTGCCTTTCTTCATGATGATGTTCCTCGCAGGTGGCATGATCATCGCGACCCCGCTGATCGTGCGCTCAATCTCAGGCAACTTCATGATGGCCGGACCGCCGAGCATTCCCGGTCCCGGCGGGTTTGCAAAGGGCTTGATTGGCACCAAGGGGTCACGGGCGCGGGCACGGTTTGGAACAAGGTCAAATGCGGAGATCGCCGGGGCTGGGATTCGGCAGGCAGGCGGTGCTACTGTTTCGACGGTTCAGCGTGTGGCGGAACGGGCTAAGCGTTTAGAATAGAGTTTCAGCACTTGCCCTGCAATCACAAGATCGAGCTTGTAGCCATGCAGACTTCAAAGCGGCTGTGGGATAAAACATAGTATCATGAGACGTTAGCGAAATTATTAGTGCGTCGCGGAACTATCCTTCTCACGATAACAGGCAGTGCGCTGTCCATCTATTTCAAGATACCGAAGCTCCAAGATGGATGCATTATGCACAACCTGCCGCCAACTTTGGCATCCATACTTTGCAGGCAGTTGTTCAGGGTGAAGCTTGGCAACCCATTTGCCAGCCTCAGCCACAGGTGCCCATCCATCGACAGCTAATGCACGAAATGCTTCTCGCAAGGCGTTCGCAATGCCCGAGGCGTCCCAATTTACTTTTCCATCGGGAGCAATTCCGTTAACAAAAACGTCTTTAAATTCCTCCGACTGCAAGATCTCTGACAACGCCTGCCGCATTTTCTCCATGCCTTCAGCCCATTCCCGAAGTTGCCCGAAGTGTTGGTCGATGCGGGTGTATGCGATGACTAGCGCATCTTTCGCGCGACGACATCCATCCGAGCTCCAGAGGTCGTGCTGGTCGATAAAGTGATGAACCAAATTGTTCCTTAGAAGTACCATTTCTCTCAGTTCGCTCTCGACCCGGGTGAACTCCGCGTCCGGCAAACTAAGTGACATCTGCATGGCGAACCAATTGACGTTCTCAGGAGAGCTAGCTGTCGTCTTTTCGGGAAGGTCGAACTCATCGGCAACGACATACGATCCAAGAAGATCACCAACCAAAGTGCCGAGCGTCATACGGGCCGTTTCGTCAATCTGCGCGGCCCTTGCCCGCTCCAAGTCATGAAACGGTCCAGAAACCTTATGATGCGCCACCATGGCTTTGATCAACCGCTCATACTGTTGTAGCCGTAACATGCATCGACCCAGCAACCGCTGAACTTCATGCTGAAGTGTTTGCAGGTCTTCATCATCTAGCATCGTCATAGTTCAATCCGGTCTCTGCCCCGCTAACATCAACCATATTTCAACCTTATACGCGATGCCTTAGCATTATATTGCCCACCCGAAATCATTCCCAATCCCAGCTCTACTGGCCCTTACGAACATTGAATCCGAGCTTGATGCTGCGTTGCCGAGCAGCCAAACTGGCCTCTCAACCTTGATGCCGTGATCTCAGCACACCATTTTGATTTCAGGGTCGAAGATGGCCCACTTGACATGCTGAAAGACTTTGAAGGAGCCCGATCGTGGAAGGATTGGCGATTTTCAACACAGAAGTTGAATGTATTTATCGTGGGGAAAGCTATTGCGTTCGCGATAATGGTTCGGTCCTTCGCCATGCACGGCAAGATCAGAGGAAGCGACCGCTTGATGAGACTTGGACTTTTGGAAATCCAAGCAAAAGCGATGGCTATATGACGATCTCGGATCACAAACTTCATCGGATTGTTGCGACAGCATTTCATGGAGAACAACCGAGCAAGAGCCATGTGGTAGATCACATCGATACGAACCGCCGAAACAACCGCCCTGAAAACCTACGTTGGGTCACGCGACTAGAGAATATTCTCCTAAACCCGATCACTGCTAAGCGGATCCAAAATTTGTATGGTAGCATTGAGGAGTTTCTCGCTGACCCGCGAAACCCGAAGAATGGAACGCTCACTGCAGATTTCGAGTGGATGAGGAGCGTCTCACCATCAGAGGCTGACAACAGTCTGCAGCGAATGCTTTCCTGGGCGGGGTCCGAAAGCACCTCAACAGGAGGTCGACTTGGCGACTGGATTTTCGGCCGGGGCCAGAAAACGGTTGTAGAACCAGTTGAAGAACTGGTTGCATCCAAAACGGTTGGTGCACTTCAGCGCAACTGGCGCGTGCCAGCTGAGTTTCCTCTTTGTCCCGAAACTAAGACCGAACATCCACTCAAAGAATACCTTTCCCGTTTGGTAAAGGGAGCGGTCGCAGTGATTTCCCCTTGGGGAGAAACAAAAGTCGGAGACGTGGCGATGATCGGTGGAGACAATGCCATCTACTTGCTCGGCGAACACGGAGAGGATGCCATCAAACCATGGTCAATCTCAAAAATCACCTTTGAAAACGGATTTTTTGTTCATGAGAGTCAGGGCACGTTTTTTATGCGTGACGGAGCGGAAAAGGCTCTGACTGAAGCTCAAGGATTGCCCTGGGAAGGTGGCGAAACATTCGATGACTACTGCTAGTCGGCCTCATGCAGTCGGCCCAATCTGGACTTTCGACTGAACTTTAGAATGCTGCGACGCAGCGCGCCGAACCTACCATTCGCTGCATTCGCGAATTCCACAGCAAGAAGGCATCACACTTCGCCGACTGGATATACGCCATATAGAGTAGTCACGTGACGGAAGCGCTCGTAGAAAGTTCCCGAACGGCATTTCAATGAGGAGCGGTATGAGCAGGATATTTTCAAATGGTCCCAATAAAGACTTTGTCATCAATCCCTTCACGCACCTGATTGCGGAGTCATCGCGGCTGCATCTGGCAGCACCCTATTTTACGCAGCCCGACCAGCTTCTGAAGGCAGCACGAGAGGGCAAGACGGTACAGTTGCTCATCGGTCTGAACGAAGCGACCAGCCCGCAAGCACTGCGCAAGCTATTCGAAGTGCCGGGTATCGCGATCCGCTACCTAACCAGCCGGTTCCACGCAAAAATCTACATCTTCGACCAAGCTGCCCTGCTGGGCTCGTCAAACCTGACCGATGGCGGCCTCCGCGCCAACCGCGAAGCGGTCATTCGCCTCGAGCGTGACGATAATGCCGACGCCGTCGACGACATCCGCGCACTATTTATCGAGCTTTGGGATGCCGGGCAGGTCCTGACGCGGGAAAAGCTCGACACCTTCGAGAAAACCTACAATGAACTGAAACGGCGCACGCCCGATCCTGAAAAGGAGATCGAGGCCGCGCTGGGACAAGCGCAGCCACACAACATCAACGTCAAAAGCCACGAGAAATCCAGCGAACGCGTATTTTTGGAAACCCTAAGGCAGGAAGTCTACGAACAGTACCGCCCTGCCTTCAGCGAGGTGACGACGATCCTCGACGAACATGGATATCGCCGACCTGATCTCGCAAATGTCAGTATCGAAAACGAGACCAACCGCTTCCTGAACTACGTCAGACTGACCCATGTGATCGGCGATGAGGCATGGCAGGCTGCCCCGCTGCGCAGCACCGAAGACCGCCGCAAGGAGATCATGCACTACGCGCAGGAATGGGTTGATGCTGCCAATAACAAGGTGCCGGAGGACTACGCCGCCTGGCTTGAGACGGTGAAACGAACATTCGGCACACGCGAGGCAATCGAAGCGGCCAGCAAGGAAGAAATCACTGACGGCCTGATGTCACTGCATGCCTTCACAGAACAGCTGCGCTTCGTCAAAGGAGGCCTGAAAAACCTTCCCGCTGAATTCTGGAGGGCAAACAACGAAGATGTCGACCGCGTAAAATCTACATTGACCTACCTACTGCACGGCCCCGGCGATTTCATCCAACGCTTCCACGATGTACTCTATGACCGCTCGATCAAGCTGAAGCGCTTTGCTTATTTCTGCGCCCTCGAACTCTACGGTACTGTCAAACCCGACGAATGCCCGCCGATGAACGGACGCATGGCCAAGGCATTGCGGTTCCTCGGCTTCGATGTGAAAGGAGCCTGAATGGCAAAACACAGCACAATTATCGGCGACATCACACGGCGCACCACCATCTACAGGGTGTTCCCGCGCAATCGCTTCTTTGAACTCTTTGGCGAGAAGAAGAACGCCTTGGTCTGGCCGACCATGTGGGAAGACCCGTTCGAGAATTTCATCTTGAGGTCGCCTGTCCGCACCGCCGCTGGCGAGACCGGAGAGTTCGCCTTCCACGAGGATGTCTACGGCCAGTGCTGGACGCTCAAGAAGAGATCGGATGCAATGTGGCGGATCTACTCGCCGAAAACGAATGCCGTGCGAGTTAGAACAACAGTTGGCAGACTGATCGACAGCCTTTGCGCTGCCAACAAGGGTGTGACCAACGATAGCTGCTTCATCGGCAAGGTCGACTATCCGCCCGATTTTAAGCTCAAGAAATTCGCGCGCACGGTGTTCAAGGACGGTCTGAACGCCGAAGCCGTTGCAAGGTCCCTTCTCAAGAAACGGGATGCTTTCGAGCACGAGGACGAAGTTCGGCTGATCTATTTCGAAGGTCAAAACAGCAAGCACGACGGCGGCGTTTATAAATACGAACTCAATCCCCATGCAGTGTTCGACCAGTTCATGATCGATCCTCGTATGTCCTACAAAGATTTCTGCACTTTTAAGGACGAGATTGTCGCTAGAACCGGTATCGACGAAGCGCGCATCAAACGATCTTTACTTTACAAGCCGCCCGAAGGCTTCGTCGTCGAAATACCGTGACGGACAGGACAAACTTGCGTAGCGGTTCGCGGCAGGCCAATAGCCCCTCGTACGGCTGGTCCGGCACCATCGTAGTGTCCAGACTGCGAGCCTATCAACGTGGGGTTTGACTGTTAGCTTCCGTTTGGATCCTAACTTCCAGCTCGTGGGCCTCTGATACGCCCAAGCTGACGAGACGCCCAAGGATGGCATCGATGCGGCTGCGTGACAGGTGAGACTGACCATACAGAGAGGGATCATCGACCGCCGCCGCCTTCAACCATTCAGCGACTTTTCGACCGATACCGAGCTCATGCCACATCGAGCGGTCGCCGTTCGTTACATCGAGCCAAGTTTCGACCGCGTTCAAGAGGAAATCGAGATGTCGTGCTGTCGGAGCAACGTTCAGGGTGTTCATCGTGCAGAGTGCGATGAAGGCCGTAGGACCGCCTGAAATCATCGGGCGTAGCGTTTCAAGAAGCGGATCAACCCGGTCGAAGACAGCCGGAACGAGATAAGATTTTGATCCAGAAAATGGGTTGTGGAGGTTCATCAGCAACGTACCGATCATTGGACCGGTTTGTAAGTCGATCCCGAGTTCTAACCGGCGACGATCCCAAGACCATCGATTCAGCTCAATCGCCCGCGCAACCATCTTCTGCCGCAAAGCGGACGCCCGAGCTGACGGCCGATGCGGCTCATTGAAATAGTGAACATCAGCGGCATGTATGACCGTTTCAGCGACATCGCAAAATGACCTATCAGGTAGCTCAGTTATCGGCTTAAGAAACGACCAGAACTGATCCTCCGCGGCGTCCATCAAGGCAGATGATACCAGGGCGTAGAACTGATTGTTCCAATCGCTTGGCGTCTGACTGAGTTCAGCATCAGCGGAATAGCCGTGACCATTCATTCGTGCTGACCAAGGCGCATAAGATTCAATGATCTCAAGGTACCAGCCCGGCCGAGCGCATCCTTCAACATTGAGCAGACTCAACCACCGTGAAAGCTCTTGGTCGTTGGCGTGAACGACCGCCTCCCTGGAGCTACGCCTCAGGGAGACATCGTCACGCTGGAGGTCAATATGTTCACTGTTCGGTGAGACAATCGCACGCGGCTGACGCGAGAATGACGGTGTATCTTCCGGAAGCTCCGGCCAAGTCGGCTCAGGTCCGCCATCGAGCCAAGCGATCTCGGATGCAACCGCGTCAGCGTCCTTCCCCGCTTTGTCCTCCTCGTAAGCCTCTCGATTAGAGGCGTCCTCGTCATAGGGATTCCAACGCCAACGGCAGCAGGTGAAAGCGATACGGATTGCAGCTTTGATCAGTCGCGGATCGGCATCTCTGATGCTCGCATGTGCTGCCGCTATGGAAACGACGGCGGCCTGGTCTTGTCGAGCGATGTTTCTCAGTAGCTGGTCGCGGTCCTCGACCCGCCGTCTCCGATGCCAAAGATGGATTAGAGCGCATATGCCCTGCGCCGGGCGATTGTAGTCCAGCCGCTCTTTCGAGCCGTAGCGGTCGACCTCTTCCGCCAAGGCGGTGGCAATCACGGTCCGAACCCAGTCCTCATGCTCGTCAAGGAGAGTATCCTCACCGTCCCGCGCAACAAGCATGGCCGTCGAAATCAACCGCGTCGATCGTGACTTAAGATAATCTGTATCGCTATAGTCAGGCAGATCGCCGGCAGCGTATTCGACGGCCTCGCGCGCCAAGTCCGGCGAACCTTTCGATGGATCGCTGATAGCCAACTGAATTCTCACCTCAATCGTGCTGGAACGCTCATGCGCCTGTCGGCGGGCCTCGAGGCGTTCGAGATGCTCGGCCTCAGCCGGTGGCGACTTGTAAGCGAGGCCTCCTTCGACCTCCACCCAGTTCGCCCGGTCGAGCATATTGAGTGCATAGGATCCCATGAACGCGGGATCGCCGAAATTCGCGTTGTCACTATACGAGCCGGCTTTTTCGACTGCCTGTGCCAACAAGGAGCGCACCTTCTGCCCGGGGTCATCCTCGCTGATGAAATAGGGGATTAGTCGCTCAAGCGAGATGGAGCGCGATTGGCGCTTCGCGAGGTCGGCAAGCATGACTCGGCCTTTGGGCTCCTCCTGCAGCATCATCGCGTCCCCAAGCCTCTCCAACGTCAAGCGGGTGCGATCATTGGCAATCAGGTCGGGGTTAGCCACAAAAGGCACGAGCGCATCGCGCGTCGCTGGCCAATGCGATAGCAGCACGTCGAGCGCGATCAGCAGATAGGCGGCGCAGCTACCTTCCGGTCCGAGGATGTCCCTGAGAACCGCGTCAACATCTTCGCCCCTGTCGAGGCGCTCTTGTGACCAGGCTTCGAGCGCCATTAGGCCAGACGATGCAGCGTATCCCTGCGCTTGGCTGGAACGTGACCAGTAATAGGTCTGCACCCATGGAAAGAAGCGCGGCTTCCCGTCAAAGACGATCGTAAAGCCGTCCGTTCCCGCCTTCATGCCATCCGCACGGTGCGCGACCGCCGCGTCAACGAGTGTTCGGATTAGGCCGAGGCCGATCTCGGGGTCTGCATCGAGCAAGTCGAGAAAAGGAGGCTGCGCTGGCGACACCGGCATGTAGTCGGTATCCGCAAAGCCGAACGCGCCGTTCAGGGAATCCCGTCGTGATCGGCCTCGACGTGGCTGTTCAATAAGACTGGACGTGATTAGCGCCGCAAGCTCGTTCGGCGCGACGCTGGCCAACGTCTTGCTGAACGGCCGAATTGCCTTGACCTTGTAGTGATCTTCTTCTTTCGCGATCGCTGTCAAATAGGCTTTCGTGTCATCCGACGCGTGTGACGCCATAAGAAGCGCCATGGTTCGAAGATCCTCGATCATCGTTGTGCGCGACTGGCGTTCTAACCGTGGCGCATCCGCGGCACCCGGGATCGTGATGCTGGTGTCACGCAAGTCGAGCTGCATCAGCCAACCGAAGAGCATCTTCGCCGTTGCCTGTCCGAGTTCGCGGACGCTCATAATCGTGAGGAACTGGACTTCAGCGAGCTTCACGATGGGAGCGATCGCTTGCACTGGAATTTCGCTGGCATTCACAGCGCACCACGCGAGAACCGTGGGCGCCGATAGCGTCGTGGCGATGCGCAAAGAGCCCGGTGCCTCGACAGGAAGCTCAACGCCCTTCGCGGCGATCTTCTTGAAGGCGGATGCAGCCGAGATCGTTTCGGTCGCGACGATGGCGGTACAGATCTCGACGAGTAGCGTGCCCCCGTCGGCAAGCAATGCGGCGCGGCAGCTGTTCAGAAGGTGCGACGACAGCTCGGATCGCACGATCGCCATGAGCGCTTGGCGACGCCATGCATCATGGGCACCTGGTCGCGAGAGGGCCCCAAGGAGGGCCGTCCAGTTCGAGCCGTCCGGTTGCTGTTCGAGTGCGAAGCGCCCAGCAAACTCGATGCCCCGCGCCACCCGTGGCGATGGTGGCACCGAAAGATCGACGCTGTCGAGCAAAGTGATGTCTTCATTGAGACGCGCGCCGATCGCCCAGTCACGGAGCACGTCATGGTAGAAGCTGAGAC
>JQGR01000149.1_pt1 | contig 10783 bp, 8 predicted proteins | sample 210181 | NCBI WGS metagenome assembly JQGR01 (sample SAMN02928655, study PRJNA255238) | bioreactor metagenome | biome: continuous culture; feature: L-culture metagenome assembled contigs; material: continuous culture biomass; isolation source: continuous culture inoculated with microbial biomass... | reverse complement strand
CCGCTCTTTACCTTTGCTTGTCATGACCTCGCCGCAGGGGCAGGCTTTTTCCAAGGTGCACACAGGGGCATTGTTAAATCAAACAATGGATTTTATGGTATTGGCTAAACTTAATTTAACGGTAACTTCCCCATGGATTTGCCCCATCCCACCTGGCTGCGCTCGTTTGAAGCGGCCGCGCGCTTGGCAGCTTCTCGGCTGCGGCAGACGAATTGGGGCTGACCCCCGCTGCAATCAGCCAGCAGATGCGCCTGCTTGAACAGCATTTGAAAACCACATTGTTCGAGCGTCTGCCGCGCGGTGTGGCCCTGACCGATATGGGCAAAGCCTATGCGCAACCGGTGCGAAAAGGGCTGGATGACATTCAGGTTGCCACCTCGGGACTGTTCGGCGCCGCGAAACGGCAACAGGTTAAGGTCAGGGCCTCGATTTCCTATGCGGCGTTGGTGATCGCGCCGAGGCTACATGACTTCCTTGCCAGCCACCCGCATATTGATGTTGAGCTGTCGACATTTGTCTGGGCGAACCGGTTTCAGGACGGGATCAGCGATATCGACATCCGCTATGGGTTTGGTGACTGGGCCGATGGTGATGTGACCCATCTGGGGCATGAGTACGCTGTCCCGGTCTGCCATCCGGATTATCTGGCGCGTTTCGGGCAGGCCCTCAGGTTTGATGAGCTTGCTGCCCGGCACATGATCAAAATCAAAGGTTCCGAAGCGGACTGGCCGCAATTGCTGCAGCAAATGGGCCTTACTGTGCCAGTTCACGCTAGGATCACACATCTGGATTCCTCGTTGATGGCACTGCAATCCCTCAGCACAGGTCCCGGCATTGCCATCGTGTTGGAAAACTTCGCCCAGCATTTTGTGAAGCGTGGTCTTGTGGTCCAGCCGGTGAAAGAGAAGATTGCCATCGGGCCTGCGCATTACATTGTCGCACGGGAAGGTGCGGAAAAGAAAGAAGAGGTTCGGGCTTTTTCGGACTGGGTAAAGGCGTTTTGTTAAAAATGTGGCCAACCTCCGGCTGATCTGCTGAGCCTTGGGGTCTCTGATGATCATCAAATAGGTGACGGCGGCGCCGGTTCACCATACCGTACGCGTGGGTATTCCGGCCGTCATGCGCGATAATGCGTGGGGGGATCAACCGTTGCGCACATTGTCTGCCTGAAGGCTGCGAGCAAGCCCCTGTAGCATTGAAAGACAGTGTTGCAACTGGTCCAGCGACAGGAATTCATCAGCCTTATGAGCCTGCTCAATGGATCCCGGCCCGCACACCACAACATCCATACCGAGGGACTGGAATATCCCGGCCTCGGTTCCGAACGGGACAAGCTCTGCCCGATTGGAACCGGTCAATTCCGAGACAATCCGGCGCGCCTCATTGTCTTTGGTTGGGGTCAACCCAGCCACTTCGCCGATCACCTCGGTGGTGATATCGGCCTCAGGATATACCGCTCGCATGGCCGGCAGAAGATGCTCTGCGCAATAGCGGCGCATGGTGGATTTCACCAGTTCGCCGTCACTGTCCTGAACCGGGCGCATTTCCCAATCCACATGCGCTTTTGAGGCAATCACATTTGGCACGCTGCCGCCGTGAAACGCGCCGATATTGATGGTGGTCCAAGGCGGATCAAAGCGGCTGCCTTCGGGGGCAAGGGTGCGCAGTTCGGCCCCCAGTTCCATCAATCGGGCCACATAGCGTACGGCAAATTCCACCGCATTCACGCCCAGATCCGGAGTTGATCCATGCCCTGCAAGTCCCTGAAAGATAGTGATATATTCGCAGCATCCTTTGTGCCCCTCTATCACCCTCATCTCCGTAGGTTCGCCGATGATGGCCAGCTTCGGTGACAAGCCACGTTTGGTCAGATCATCCGCCAGCTGGGCCGCGCCAAGGCATCCCACCTCTTCATCATAGGTGAAGGCGAAGTGCAGCGGGCGCGACAGGGGCTGTGCTGCAAAAGTCGGGGCCATGGCAAGGGCAGCGGCAATGAAGCCTTTCATGTCGCAGCTGCCCCGACCATAAAGCTTGCCATCACGTTCGCTAAGGGTGAAGGGATCACTGTGCCAGTCCTGATCAATGACCGGGACCACATCGCTGTGGCCTGACAGGACAATGCCGCCATCACCTTCGGGCCCCAACGTGGCAAACAGATTGGCTTTTTTCCCACTTTTGTCCCGGAACAGCTCTACCCGCGCGCCGCAGTCCGTCAGGTGATCCGCGATGTAATGGATCATGGCCAGATTGCTTTCGGCTGAGACAGTGGGGAAGGCGATCAGGTCTGCGAGGATCTGTTTGCTGGCATCCATCATCGCTTAATCTTTCGCAAACAGTTTGCGGGGCATATCGCACAGCGTCTCGGCGCCGCCCTCATCGTGGATCAGAATGGTTTCGGTGGTTTCCAGACCCCAGCTGTCCATCCATAGTGCGGGCATGAAGTGAAACACCATGCCGGGCTTCAGCACCGTTGTATCCTCGGTTCGAATGGACGCCGAGCGTTCGCCCCAGTCCGGTGGGTAGGAAAGCCCTATCGGATAGCCCATGCGACCCGTGCGTTCGATGCCATGTTTCGCCATCACAGCCATAAAGGCATTTGCGATGTCGCATGTGCGATTGCCGGCACGCGCCGCCTCAATTCCAGCAGCGATCCCTTCAAGTTGGGCGCCTCAGCGTGGCGCATTTCATCTGGAGGGGTGCCAAGGAACACGGTACGGCAGAGCGGGGCGTGGTAACGCCGGTAACAGCCGGAAAGTTCAAAGAAGGTGGCCTCACCCGCCACCATCGGCGCGCCATTCCAGGTTATATGCGCAGCGGTGGCGTCCAGCCAGAAGGGGTGAGAGGTACGATGGCCGGGTAGTCGCCCCAATCGTCGTCCACTCCGGTAATGCCCGCGTGGAAAATATCTGCCACCAGATCGTTTTTACGCACGCCCGGGGCGGCGCGTTCGATTGCGGTTGTCATGACTTTTTCGGTGATCCGGGCAGCTTTGCGGATAAACGCGATTTCGTCTTCGGATTTTATCAGCCTTTGCCAGTTGACCAGTGCGGTGGCATCGATCAAATCGGCTTCGGGCAATTCGGCGCAAAGTACTGCATGAGCCTTGGCGGAGTAATAGTAGTTCTCCATCTCCACCCCGATGCGCGCGTGCGACAGGCCGCGGGTGGCGAGGTGCTGGGCCAGATCCTGCATCGGGTGCACATCGGTCGACTGCACATAATGGTCGCCATATCCAAGGATATTGGTGTGATCCATCCAACAGGTGCGCCGACCGCCGAGCATATCCATATGGCGGCCCCACCAGATTGGGTCGCCTTCTGTCGGCACAATCACCCCTTGGTGCACGTAAAAGGACCAGCCGTCATATCCGGTAAGCCAGGCCTGATTTGACGGGTCCGTGACAAAAAGCGCATCCAGACCGGCCTTGGCCATGGCGGTGCGGGTTTTCGCAAGGCGGCGGTCATATTCAGCACGAGTGAACGGGGGGGAGGCCGTGGCGGAGATGGTGGCGGAGGTGGTCATTTCTTTCATCCTTTCAGCCTGTTATCCAAGCACGGAGATGACGGCGCGCTGTGTGGCAGAGACGATCTGGTCTGCCTCATCGCGGGTCAGGCAAAACGGCGGCGCAAAGCCCAGAATGTCACCCTGCGGCATGGCGCGGGCAATCACGTTGCTTTGCTCCAACAGCTTTGCAGCGATCTGCGGCCCGATTTTGTCACCCGGATCAAAGAACGCACGGCTGCCTCGGTCCTTCACAAACTCAATTGCACACAACATGCCGTCGCCACGGATGTCGCCCACATTTGCATGCCCCTCCAGCGCCTCTGCCATGGTTCGGTTCAGATAGGCACCGACCTCGCCTGCGTTTGAAATCAGGCTCAGCTGATCGATGAGTTTCAGATTGGCCACACCTGCCGCCGCCCCAATCGGGTGGGCGGAGTAAGTCCAGCCATGGCCTATCGGTCCGTTTTCGTCGGTGCCTTGCTCTAACACTTTCCAAATCTTGTCCGACACAATCGACCCGGACAAAGGCGCATAAGCAGAGGTCAGCCCTTTGGCGATGGTGATCAGATCGGGGCGCATGCCGTAGTGGTCTGATCCAAACATACTGCCAAGCCGGCCAAACCCGGTGACCACCTCATCGGCCACCAGCAGGATATCATGGCGATCAAGCACTGCCTGAATTGCGGGCCAATAGCCCTGCGGCGGGGGGACAATCCCGCCGGTGCCCAGCACGGGTTCACCAATGAATGCGGCAATGTGATCCGCCCCTTCGCGGGCAATCAGTGCTTCCAGTTCGGCCACGCAATGGGTGACAAACTGCGCTTCGCTTTGATCAATGTTGTCGCGGCGGAAATAATAGGGTGCCTCGGTGTGGATCACCTGTGTCAGCGGCAGGTCGAATTTTTTGTGAAACAGCTCCAACCCGGTCAGCGACCCGGTCATCAGGCCCGAGCCATGATAGCCGCGCCAGCGCGAAATGATCTTCTTCTTCTCAGGCCGGCCTAAAATGTTGTTATAATACCAGATCAGCTTGATATTGGTCTCATTGGCATCCGACCCAGACAGGCCGAAATAGACCTTCGACATATGGTTTGGTGCGCGGTCCAACACCATTTTGGCAAGGGTGATTGCGGCCTCAGATCCATGCCCCACATAGGCGTGGTAATACGCCAGCTCCCTGGCCTGGTCGGCAATGGCCTCGGCAATTTCGCTGCGGCCATAGCCCACGTTCACACAGTAAAGACCGGCAAAGGCATCAAGCAGGCGCGTACCGTCGCGATCTTCGATATGGCAGCCGGATCCGGTGCGGATCACCCGTGGGTCTAGGTTGCCCCGGGCAAATTCTGCCAGATGGGTTGAGGGGTGAAAGAAACTCTCGCGGTCCCAGTGTGCAAGCTGATCATTGGCAAGGGGGGTGTTTTTCTGCATGGCATGTCTCCGGCGATGGCGGGCGCGCCGCCGTTGGTTTTGTAGGAGCCGGATGCACGCAAGAGACGGGAATAGCCCCGATTGAGCAGACAGGCTCCGCTCTCCCGGACAGCAGCGCGCAATGCCTTTATTGCCAGGGTCATGACCAGTCAGAGCATAAGTGTTTGGGCAAAATCAACAGAATTTGCACTTGGGTAACAAAGTGGAAAAACCCAGCGATTTGTCTGAAATCTTATCTCAGGGTAGACCGGGCCGTACTCCACGAATACCTATTCGTCTGCCCGGCGCAGGTTGTCCTTTCCCGAGGGACCCTGTTATTGCCTTGCCGTATCAGCCTGAAATCGACGGAGTACGCGCCTCGGCGGTGCTGCCCGTGATGCTGTTGCCTTTGCCTCACCCTCACCGAGCTTGTACGATGTATTCGGTTGCGTCAAAGCCTGCTGGTGGCGCCAATCTTTGTCGTGGCGTTTCTGGAGGCCGCCCATGGGCTTGGCCCGCTCTGCTACGTCTTCAATGGCAGCCATGGCCCACTTCCTCCATTGTGCAGCAGTTCAGGTTGGCGCATGTGATCAATCGCAAATTTGCCCTCGGCCGAAAGCTCAACTGGTCTGTATTGGCCGGGCAGTTTAGCGCAGAAGGAAACGTTCATAACATATTGGCGTTTCGCTCATTTCGAGTTTACGCTGCAGGCAAACCATCCTCGGAATGCTTGACCTGCCAATCGGGGTAAGCTTGCGGCGATGGCGTTCATCTGCTGCCAGTTTAAGACAAAAGGGACCAGAATGTCAGACCAAAAGACCTGTGCCGAGGCATTGCATTTGCGCGGAAAAACTCTGTCGAAAGGCGACCCGATTGCACCGCCGCTGGTGACCAGCTCGATGTTTCACCTGCCGGGCGATCCCAGTGGCTTTGCCGGATATGGCCGGGTCGACAACCCCACCTGGGAGGGGCTTGAGCATCTGATTGGCCATTTTGAGCAGGCGCCATGTGTGGCGTTCCCATCTGGGATGGCCGCTATTTCCGCAGCACTTTTTGCCACTTTGAAAGCGGGTGACCGGGTGTTGCTGCCGTCTGATGGCTATTATGTCACCCGGGTTTTGGCGCAGAATTTCCTTGCAGGTCTTGGGGTCGAGGTGATCGAGAAGCCGACGCTTGCTTTCGAAGACGACGACATGTCTTCTTATCAGGTTGTGTTCATCGAAACCCCCTCCAACCCCGGGCTCGATTTGTGTGATCTTGTTGCGATCACAGCGCGGGTGAGGGCGGCTGGGGGGATTTCGATTGTTGATAACACCACCATGACGCCGCTGGGGCAAAGACCGCTGGATTTGGGGGCGGATATTGTTGTGGCCTCAGATACAAAAGCTCCGGGGGGGCATTCTGACTTGCTGATGGGCCATGTGGCCACGCGCGATGAGGCGCTGTTGGCGCGGGTGCGTGATTGGCGCAAAATGTCTGGTGCAATCCCTGCGCCGCAGGCGGCGTGGTTGTTGCATCGGGGGTTGGAAACGCTGGATGTGCGGTTTGACCGGATGTGCCGCTCTGCGCAAAAGATTGCAGAACGCCTGAGTTCCCACCCAATGCTTCGCGCCATGCGCTATCCTGGCTTGTCAGCGGATCCATCACATCAGCTGGCCACCCGTCAGATGGCACGGTTCGGGTTCCTGATCACAATGACTTTGGCAGATGAAGAGGCTGCGGAACGGTTTATCAACGGCTGTGACCTGTTGCGACCGGCGACCTCGTTTGGGGGGGTGCACAGTTCTGCAGAACGGCGCGCGCGCTGGGGCGACGCAGTGCCGGCTGGTTTTGTGCGTCTGTCTGTCGGCTGTGAGCCGGTGGATGCACTGGAAGCGGATCTGCGGCAATCACTTGATTGCCTGTAAGGGCGGGTTGGTCATGGCGCGCGGTTCCTGCGCGCCATGATTTACGGTCAATTGCCTGTCTTGGGCACATGCGGCCCTAGGGGGGCGGGCATGGTTCAGATTTCGAACATGCGGGGCGGAGCGCGCGTCGCCCCGCGCGGAAAATGCCCCTTTCTGTACGCAGCATTTCCCTGAAGTTTACGAATCGTCAGCTGCTGCCTCTGTTTCTAAATTGAAACCAATGAGGGTCGTTGGGGGGAATTGACGCGGAAATCCCCCGGTAAATGGCTTCACTTCGTTTCAGATTTCAGAAAAATGCGACATTGTTTGTTAACCGATTAACGGGTTCAGCACTGTCTGTGCTTTGGAAACAACCTTTAAGAGATCCCAACGGAAACAGCGCTTGTTTACATCCTAAAGGCGGCATTACCTAGGGTAAATGGAGAAAAATACTGGCAGCTTCTCGCCCTTTAGTTGCAATTCGCTATATATCGAGAAACAATCTGTCATGCCTGCGCAAATTGGTTTTCGTCGCAATCTTGCAAAATTAACCTTTTTGTCCGAAATCGAACGTGAATTTTGCAATTTTCCCCTTTGGAAACAGGTTCAGTTTCGATAAATTGTAACTGCCCAACTGGGGGGCATTGTCTTATAGGCCACGGGGGCGGCCGCACGAAAACTATGGTGAAACCCATAGGAGGAGTGTGTCCGTACATTTGCCGGGTGGTAAATTGGCGCATTTGAACGTGTTGACTGCGAGCCGGATTTTTCCGGCTGCATGATACGCGTTTGGTCTTTCGGGACCAAACTCCTCCTTCCAACGGGTGTGTAATGAGTGATTTCGTGTGGTCTTTGGTGGCTGCTTACCGACCTTTTTTGTGGGTCACGCGAAATTGAACGAGGAGGGGCAATGTTCCAATTGTCTGCAAACAGCAAACCGACGGGGTACTGCCATGTACCCACAGAGGAATTTGCGCCTGTTTCTTCCGCTTCGTTCAAACTGTGCCATCCAATCCACGTTGGAAATGGTGGCGATGATATGTGGAAAAATTGCGATCTGGCTTGTGGGAGAGCGGATGGCGATGACGAGTTGAAGGGGCAAGTCGTTATGAAAGAAATTCTCTGTGCCGACCCGGTGGGTCCGAAGCAATCTCATCTTTTGTTTTCACATGAAAGGGGGCTGTACCGCCGCTGCCCCAACGCTTCACCGTATTCAGCAGACCTTTGATATGTCGCAAAAAAATGCCGACAAGGTGCTGTATTCCAACGAATTTATTATTGCCGCAACGCCTGTGATCGCAGCGGACATGCGCAAGGGGATCAACTGATATGACTGCCTATACAAACCCGACTTTGATTTATCTTGGTAACTTTGCCACGACCGACCACCACGAAGGCGACTATAAGTCCGAGCTTGCCGGTAACCTGGTGGGGGTCACGAAGGATCACAGCGAAATGAAGCTGGTGACCGTAAGCTCGGTGGACCGTGATCATGATGGCGTTATGGAAGATGACGAGTGCAATCCGCACAATGATTACATCAGCTACAACACTGGCGCTGGCACGGTAAACCAACAGACCGACAGCTCGATGGAGCTTCAGGTCAAGCTGACCCTGGCCGATGGGTCGGAAAAAATGGTCAATGTTGTTGCGATGCAGATGCAAAATGGTGACCTGTTCATTTCGGACCTTCTGAACAAGGGCACCTTGGACAATCTTGAGATCTCGAATGTTGAGATCACCAAGGTGAATGGCGACACTTTTAACGGCTGGTACACCAACCAAAGCGTCGACAATACCACCCTTGTCGCGCCGGAACCCGAGCTGGACGGTATCGTTGAAGGCACCGAAGGCAATGATGTGATTGACGTGAATTACACCGGCGATCCCCATGGTGACAAAATCGACAATGGCGATGCAATCCTGCCCGGCGAAGCGCCGCAGGATGATATTGTTGTGGCCAAGGGCGGTGATGACCTGGTGAAAGCTGGCGCTGGCAATGACGATGTGTTTGCGGGCGCGGGGGATGACACCGTTTATGGCAATGGTGGCAATGACCTGATCTATGGTGACAGCGACAACGCTGACGGCACCAAAACCGTGCGCGAAAGCTTTGAATGGGACAAAGCGCCGGATCCCAATGGCAGCGGTGCCATCGACAACACTGACACCCTTGGCAATTTCAGCCAGAACACCGGCAATGTGGATGTCGACTTCACGGTGGTGAGCCAGACCTCGAACTCAGAGATTGAGTTTTCCACCGACCAGCAAAACATCACGGGTATTCAGGGCGATGGTGAGGTGATCGACGCCAACAGCTCGCTTGATAACGTGCTGAGAGATTCCCATGAACAAGCAATCTACCGGCTTGATTTCTCACAAGGGGTTGAGAATGTTTCGTTCAATATCAATGACATTGACGGTGATGGTGTTGTAAAAGTCTTTGCCTACGTCAACGGTGAACGGGTGGAAGTGGACATTGACGCCGGTTCCAAGCTGACGCTGAAAGACAACGACAATCACGCCGGGTATGAAACCATCGACAGCGATGGCGGCTACCTTGAAGACACCAGCGATGAGTATTCCGCAACCATCACCATCGCCGGTCCGGTCGACAAGATCGAGATCAGACACAGCCAGAATGGTGGCGCTGACTCGGGCATCAATATCACCGATGTCTATTTTGACGCACAGACCGATGCCGGAACCAGCACCGGGGCAGGTGACGACGAACTGTTCGGTGGCGCCGGGGATGACACCATTATTGGTGAGGCCGGCGATGACAGCCTGTACGGCGGCAAAGGCGATGACGTGCTGGGTCAGGCGCCAGGCGCGGGCACTGGTGATGAGCTGCTCACCAATGGGTCATTTGAAGACGGTACCCATTCCGCCAACACCGTCAACGGTCTGACCGGTTGGAACACCGTGTCCGGCTCGCCCGACAGTGCAGACGATGGCACCAATGCAGAAAGCTGGAACCCTGCGCTGGATGCGTCGGATGGCACAGGCTATATCACCATGTGGAGCCGCAACACTGGCCCGCAGGAACAGATTTCGCAAACTCTGGCGGAACCGCTGGACGAAGGCACTGATTATACCTTCACCTTCAATGCCTATTCGACCGATTATATCAACGGTCAATGGTTCACCCCATCAGATATTCCGGTGACCTTCGAGGTCCTTGATCAGGACGGTAATGTGCTGGGCACCACCACCGTTCAGGACACCGATTACGAAGAATATGCGATCAATTTCACCGCCCCCGCAGGGGTAACCGGCATTCAGCTGCGCCCGAATGGCACCACGGACAACTCTGGCACCTACCCGGCGGTCACGCTGGATGAGGTCTCTCTCACCGTGGCGGACCCCTCGGGTTCCGGCACCGGTCTGGGTGATGATGTCATGGATGGTGGCGAAGGTGATGACCTGATCTATGGCGGCGAAGATAACGACACCATTATCGGTGGCGAAGGTGTCGACAAATTGTACGGCAACGATGACCGCGACACATTCAACGGCGCAAATGCTGGCGACTTTGTTGACGGTGGGGAAGGCGGCGATGACTATGACACGCTGGATCTGTCCACCTCGGGCCCGCTGCGTGTAGAGTATGACGCCAACAATCCGGAAAACGGCACCGTTACGTTCTTGGATGGTGATGGTAACCCGACGGGCACAATGGATTTCGTGAACATCGAAAATGTGATCCTGCCGCCGAACAGTGGCCCGGACGCCAAGGATGACACCGCGACTGTCGAAGAAGATGGCTCGGTTGTTATTCCGGTGCTCGACAATGACACTGATCCGGATGGGGATCCCCTGACTGTGGTCAGTGCAACGGCTGACCATGGTTCGGTCACCATCAATCCGGATGGGACGATCACCTACACCCCGGATCCCGACTATAACGGGCCGGATCAGATCACCTATACGGTGGATGACGGAAACGGTGGCACCGATAGCGCAACTGTATCGGTTGACGTAAC
>JQGR01000148.1_pt1 | contig 10796 bp, 12 predicted proteins | sample 210181 | NCBI WGS metagenome assembly JQGR01 (sample SAMN02928655, study PRJNA255238) | bioreactor metagenome | biome: continuous culture; feature: L-culture metagenome assembled contigs; material: continuous culture biomass; isolation source: continuous culture inoculated with microbial biomass... | reverse complement strand
CCCCCAGGGTTTCGAGATCTCATGATGTAACCCCGGGCGGCTCCCCCTCCGCAAGTCCCCTTCCCCCCACCGGCGCGGCCTTTGCTGCGCCGGAGCAAGAGGTGCGGCCCTGTCCCTGCCTCAATACACCCACGGACGGTCAAGTTTGGCCGTCTCAACTCTCAGCAAAAGGATCTGGAAATGATCGAATTTATGGAAACCAAGCGACGCCCCGGCAGCCCAATGAGCCAGGTGATCTCCTCATTGATCAAGCGGCACGGGCGTTGGCGCGTCTTGCGCGCTGCCCTGTTTGCCGGCCACCCGCTGCCCAGACGCAAGCGATCGACAGCGGCACAGCACGTCCAGCCCCAAGAGACAGGATTGCCCACAGCGAAGGATCTTTACCCGCCCTCCTCCGGTCGGGATCTTTTTTGGTAAGCACAGCCGGCGCGGTTCACCTGCTGCGCCGGCCCCTCATCTCACACCCCTTGTTTCCATGCGCAAAACCGCCTAAAGGCGGGGCCATGACTGACACGCTTGATGACATCCACCCGCTTTTTGCCGGAGCCCCCTCCACCACGGAATTCAAAAAGCTGCGCAAGCGGATCATCCGCAATGTGCGCGAGGCGATTGATCAATATGGCATGGTCGAACGTGGCACCAAATGGCTGGTCTGCCTGTCGGGCGGCAAAGACAGTTACACCATGTTGGCCGCCCTGTACGAGCTGAAATGGCGCGGGGTTCTGCCGGTCGACCTGATCGCCTGCAACCTGGATCAGGGGCAGCCGAATTTCCCGGCAACCGTATTGCCTGAATTCCTGAAAAACATGGATGTGCCGCATCGTATCGAATATGAAGACACCTTCTCAATCGTAATGGACAAGATCCCGCAAGGGCGCACATTCTGCTCGCTCTGCTCACGCCTAAGGCGTGGAAATCTTTACCGTATTGCCCGTGAAGAAGGGTGTTCTGCCGTGGTGTTGGGCCACCACCGCGATGACATTCTGGAAACCTTTTTCATGAATCTTTTTCACGGAGGACGCCTTGCGACCATGCCGCCGAAACTGGTCAACGAAGAAGGCGATCTGTTTGTCTATCGCCCACTTGCCCATGTCGCTGAAGCGGATTGCGAGAAATTTGCCACCCAAATGAACTACCCCATCATCCCTTGCGACCTGTGTGGATCGCAGGATGGGCTACAACGCCAACAGGTTAAGGGAATCATCGATCAGTGGGAAAAAAACTATCCTGGCCGCCGTCAGATCATGTTTAAAGCGCTGATGAACACGCGCCCCAGCCATCTTTTGGATCCGGAATTGTTCGATTTTATTGGGCTTTCACGCAGCATGCCGCTAGATACCGAAAATTAAAACAAAATTTCCGGCCGCCATTAACGATCAGTTGACTTCATGTTCCTAATTTGTCCGTGCCGGGGCACTGTCGCCTCGGGTAAAGAGGATGAAGACGCATGGCTGCCCCCGGCACTTCCAAATGGTTCGAACACGTTAAAAGAGCTATTCGTACAGCGGTAGTGGGTCCGCAATTGGCCGCGTTCTTACCCGCAATCGCTTTAGGAGCCTATTGGTTCGGCGGCGAAGGGTTTTTGGTGGTCTTTGCCCTGATTTTTCCCAGCCTTCTGTTGCTGACTGGCTTCCTGACCCAGCCCTTGCCAAGCGTCAACGCTGGCCCAGTGGATTCTGTCACCGAACTGCCCGTGCGGTCGCGCCTGATCAAATCGCTGGACCACTCTCTCTCCAATGACGAGGTGCCTGACAAAACCTGCGTGGTTGTTGAGGTCGATGATTTCGCCAGCGCCCGCAAGGATCTGGGTGACGCGCTGGCAGAAAAACTGCTTTATGCCTGTTCGGAACGAATCAATGGCGTATTGCGCACAACCGATCTGCTTGCCCACCTGGGGGGCGCGCGTTTCGGCATGTGCTTGATAAATCGCGCCGGGTTGATCTGGAAATGCTGATTCAGCTGTCCGGTCGCCTGCAAGCAGCCTTTGACACGCCAGTCTTGATTGAAAATGCCAAGGTTCATTGCTCCTTGTCGGTCGGCTTTTCCCTGCCATCGCGCGTTCCGGAACGCACCGGGGAAGCCCTTCTGAACGCCGCCGAAAGCGCCTTGCAAGATGCAATTTTTGCCGGTCCCGGTTCAATCCGTGCCTTCGCCAAAGGGGATCGTGCGCGTGTTCCGGGCTCTGAACACTCGGTGAAAGAGATCCTGACCGCACTGAACGAAGGACAGATTGTTCCTTGGTTCCAACCCCAATTATCCACCGACACCGGTGCATTATCGGGATTTGAAGCGCTGGCACGCTGGAACCACCCGGAAAAGGGCCTGATTGCGCCCGGCGCCTTCCTCCCTGCCTTGGTGCAGGCTGGTCTGTCCGAACGTTTGGGGGAGGTGATCTTGTACCACTCGCTCACCGCTTTAAAAGATTGGGATAAGCTGGGTGTAGAGGTGCCATCAATCTCAGTAAACTTCTCTGCTGATGAATTGCGCAATCCGCGGCTGTTTGAAAAGGTGAAATGGGAGTTGGATCGGTTTGACCTTGAACCCAGCCGACTGACTGTCGAAATTCTCGAAACCGTCGTCGCCCGCACCGACGATGATATCACGTCCCACAATATTGCGTCCTTCTCCAAATTGGGTTGCGGGGTGGATCTTGATGACTTCGGCACCGGTCACGCTTCGATCTCAAGCATCCGCCGCTTTGACGTGAACCGAATTAAGATTGACCGATCTTTTGTGACCCATGTCGACACAGATCGCGATCAGCAAAGCATGATCGCGGCCATTTTGACCATGGCGGAACGTCTGGGGCTGGAGGCGATTGCGGAAGGTGTAGAGACACACGGTGAACACGCCATGCTGGCACAGCTGGGCTGCACGCATGTGCAAGGATATTCGATCGCCAAACCGATGCCCTTTGATGCGACCATCAGCTGGCTGCATACACTTGAAGAAAAAGTAGCGGCTTCTGCAGTATTGCCCAAACGTGCCTGAGGTGTTTTGTTCAGCCCCCCACAAGGCTTCGCGTGTCGTTCACACGAAAATGGACCAGAATTTGCGCACATGCGCAACTTTGGTGAACGATGGCAAGCTTGCTTCAAAACCGTGGATTTAACCAGATTATCCGGGCTGCCTTAGGGGATCTGTGGGAAAACTGCTTGACCTTTTGCCTCAAGCCCGCTTGAACCACTCTGACTTAATTCACAAGAGCGGTGGGCTTTATGGACGACCAGAATAAGAACCTGATCCTGGCAACAGTACTGAGCTTTCTCGTCATCACCGGATGGCTGATCTTTTTCCCACAAGCCCAGCCACCCGCCCCAGTAGAGCCACAGCAGACTGCGTCCGAACTTGCCCCCCCATCTGTTTTGCCGGATGGCAATTCCACGACGGCCCCAGCAGCTACCCTGCAGGATGTGTCGCAACAGCAGGTCGAGGTTGGGCGTGTCGAGATCAACACCCCCGATCTGGAAGGCTCTGTCTCCCTTCTCGGTGGTCGCCTTGATGATCTTCGCTTGAAATCCTATCACACAGCGCTTTCCAAAGAGAGCCCGATCGTCACCTTGTTGCGCCCCACCGGCGATGCAAACGCCTATTACGCCCTTTATGGCTGGACACCGGGTGGCCAGACCAATCCAGAAGACCTCCCAGGCCCTTCCACCATCTGGACTGTTGAAAGCGGCACTACGCTGACCGTCAACACGCCGGTCACGCTACGCTGGGACAGTAACAACGGTTTGATTTTCCGCCGCACCCTTTCTGTTGATGACAAATACATGTTCACCGTGGCGCAATCGGTTGAGAACGCCAGCGACACCAACTATCGGATGGCGCCCTATGGCATGCTGGCCCGTCACGGTGAGCCCCAAGACCTTAAGGGTTTTTTCATTCTGCACGAAGGGATCATCAGCCAGACCGACTCGGAGCTGGCCGAAACCGACTACAGTGACGTGGCAGACCTAGAGTTCGATCCGCGGGAAGGTGCGCGCACTGAACTTGTTGAGGTCAAAGAAAACGGCTGGATCGGATTTACCGACCACTACTGGATGACAACCCTGATCCCCGAACAAGGTCAGCCTTTTGTCTCAGCCACGCGCTATGCAGAAAAATCCGACATCTATCAGACCCAAATCCGCCTGCCCGTTATGGATGTTGCCCCCGGTGCCAAAGCAGCAGTGGAAACCCGCCTGTTTGCGGGTGCCAAGGAATGGGAAACCATTCGCAGCTATCAAAACGATGAAGGCATCTACAAGTTTCTCGACTCGATCGACTGGGGCTGGTTCTTCTTCCTGACCAAACCAATTTTTGCGCTTCTGCACTGGCTGAACGGCGTGATTGGCAACATGGGCTGGGCGATCATCGGTCTGACCCTGGTCATCAAGGCGGTCCTGTTTCCGCTGGCCTACAAGTCGTATGTATCTATGGCGAAGATGAAAGAACTTCAGCCTGAGATGGAAAAGATCAAGGAACGCGCTGGCGACGACCGTGCAAAGGTTCAGCAAGCGATGATGGAGCTGTATAAGAAGGAAAAGGTCAACCCGGCCTCGGGCTGCCTGCCCATCTTGCTGCAAATCCCGATCTTTTTCTCACTCTACAAGGTGATTTTCGTCACTTTGGAATTGCGTCACGCCCCGTGGGTGGGGTGGATCCGCGACCTTTCGGCTCCGGACCCCAGCTCAATCCTGAACCTGTTTGGCCTGTTGCCCTATGCGGCGCCCAGCCCAGAAAGCTTTCTGGCTATCATTTCGCTGGGTGTGCTGCCGATCCTTCTGGGTATTTCGATGTGGCTGCAGCAAAAGCTGAATCCGGCACCCGCTGATCCCACCCAAGCGATGATTTTTGCATGGATGCCTTGGGTATTTATGTTCATGCTGGGCGGTTTTGCTTCGGGGCTGGTACTGTACTGGATCGCCAACAACACGATCACCTTCACCCAGCAATACCTGATCATGCGCAGCCATGGCCATAAGCCGGACGTGCTGGGCAATGTGTTGAAGAGCTTTAAGCGCAAAGCCAAGGACGCCGGGTAATGGCACAGATCGCCCAGATCTGGCGCCATCCGATCAAGTCGCATGGGCGAGAAGCATTGGCCAAGGTCGAGTTGACCGCGGGTCAGTGCCTGCCCCATGATCGGCATTGGGCGGTGGCACATGATGCTGCCAAATTGCCTGAGGATGGCGGCTGGGCGCCGTGCAACCATTTCTCCCGTGGGGCCAAGGCACCACTGCTGCAGGCTCTGCAATCGAGCTTTGATGAGGCAAGCAACACCATCACGCTGACCCATCCGCGCCAACCCGGGCTAACCTTCAACCCGGACCGCAAAGAGGACCAGGACCGCTTTATCTCGTGGGTCAAGCCTTTGTGCCCACCAGATCGTGCGTTGCCCGACCGGGTTGTTGCCGCAGGACGGGGCATGACGGACACGGATTTTCCATCAATCTCACTGATCAGTATGGCCTCACACACTGCCCTTGAAACGCAATTGGGGCGCAAGATTTCTGCGCTGCGGTGGCGTGGGAACATCCTGATGGCAGGCCTGTCGGCATGGGAAGAACGCGGCTGGATCGGCAAGCGCATTCGCCTTGGCGGAGCTGTGCTTGAAGTGCGCGAACACATCGTGCGCTGCTTGGCCACCACCGCCAGCACCCGCACTGGCGAACGTGATGCAGAAACCCTGCGCGCCTTGCAAGAGGGGTGGGGGCACAAGGAAATGGGCGTCTATGCCGAGGTGATTGAACCGGGCCAGATTGTCGTTGATGATAAGATCGAGGTGCTGTCATGAGCCAGCTTCCATTCCCCTTGGCCCAAGAGCCGGACGAGCTGAGCCGCGAAAAAGGGCGTAAGCTTTTTGCAGGCCAAACCGACTTTCTGAAAGGCGTTGTGGCCATGTCTGGCCTGCCGGATGCGGACCGGATCGAAGTCTGCTTTGCTGGGCGCTCAAACGTTGGAAAATCAAGCCTTATCAATGCATTGACCGGACGCGTCAAACTTGCCCGTGCCTCAAACACACCCGGGCGCACACAGGAAATCAACTACTTCACCACCACGGACGGGCCGTTTCTGGTTGACCTTCCGGCTATGGGTTTGCCAATGCGCCGGTGGCTGTGGTGGAAAAATGGCAGCGACTTTTGAAATCTTACCTGTCAGGACGTGCCAGCCTGCGCCGCGCATTTGTTCTGGTCGACAGCCGCCATGGCGTGAAGAAAGTCGATGATGAAATCATGACCCTTCTCGACAAATCTGCCGTTACTTTTCAAGTGGTTATGACCAAGGCGGATAAGGTGAAGGAAAAGGATCGCGAGAAGGTTCTCGACCAGACCCGCAAGGCGCTGTCGAAACATCCGGCGGCCTATCCCGAGATGATCCTGACCTCATCCGAGAAGGGTGACGGCATTGCCACTTTGCGGTCGATCATTGCAGGTCTCGACTGATCCACAGGCGGGGGCATTGCCGGGGATCCTCTGTGTTCAAAAGAAAATGACACAGAGTTTTCGTGAAAACTCCGCCCTCCTCTTTGGCCTGTGTGTGGCCTCCGTGTCACCCCTGTGTCACCGCAAAACTTTAAAGTCTTTAATGCCCGGCGAAGGCAAAGTTCAAACTCTTTAGAGGGTCTGATCCGGAAACTTTAAACTCTTTAAAGCCCCCTCCCGCTCAAAATCAGACATGCTGCGCGCCGTTCACCTCAATCTCGGTGCCCGAGATATACGAACTGGCGTCGGAGCAGAGGAAGTAGATCGCGGCGGCCACTTCCTCAGGTTGACCCAGCCGTTGCATCGGCAGTTTCTCGACGATTTTTTCCGTGCCTGGCGACAGGATTGCGGTTTCCACTTCGCCCGGCGCGATGGCATTTACCCGCACCCCCATCGGCCCGAAGTCATGGGCCATTTCACGGGTGAGCGCGGCCAGCGCTGCTTTTGAGGTGGCGTAGGCGGCGCCAGCAAATGGATGCACGCGCGATCCGGCGATCGAGGTCACATTGACCACCGCGCCTTTCGCCGCCGCCAGTTCATCTTTCAACCCCCGTGCCAGCACCACCGAAGCGAAGAAATTCACATGGAACACCTTGCCCCAATCCAGCAGGTTGGTGTCAAGCGTGCTAAGCCGCGCGCCCCCCGGACCTTTGGGCGAGATGCCCGCATTGTTGACCAGAGCATCCAGCCGACCGTTCAGTTTTTCCTGGATCAGCCCCACCGCGTTGATCGTATCCGCCGGGTCGGACAGATCGAGCACCACATGGTTTTCACCGCCCCCGCCCCAGGGGCATTCATCGGGAAAGGGCTGGCGCGAGCAAGTGATCACACGCCAACCTTCACGGTTGAATTTGCGCACGGTGGCATGGCCAATGCCGCGGCTGGCCCCGGTCAGGAGAAGGGTTTTGCGGTCGTCACTCATCGGGTTCTCCTTGGCGGGATCATTGCGCGCCTTTGGGGGCATTGGGAACTGGAAACTTGGCCACACCCTAGCAGCACCACCGGGGCTTGCAATGCCTCTTGGCAGGAGGGGCTGCAGGCTCTAACACAGGGAGGAACAAGGACAGAGAGATGAAGACGCAGAACATGAACCGCGATTGGATCGCCACCGCCCGTACCCTTTCCCAAGCCCTGCCCTATCTGCAACGCTATGCAGGGGCCACGGTTGTCATCAAATTTGGTGGCAATGCGATGGGCAGCGATGAAGATATGGCCAGCTTTGCGCGGGATATCGTGCTGATGCGCCATGTTGGGGTGAACCCGGTGGTGGTGCATGGCGGCGGACCGATGATCAATGCGATGCTGGAAAAACTGGACATCCAAAGCGATTGGGTGAACGGCAAGCGGGTCACCGATGCGGCCACGGTGGAAGTGGTGGAAATGGTTCTGTCCGGCGTTGTGAACAAGCGCATTGTGCAGGCGATCAATGCCGAAGGCGGCAAGGCGGTCGGCCTGTCGGGCAAAGATGCGGGGCTGGTGACCTGTGATCAGGCCAATCCAGAGCTGGGGTTCGTGGGCACGCCTGCCGAGGTGGATATCTCGATCCTGACCGATCTGGCGGCGGCCGAAACCATTCCGGTGATTGCGCCTTTGGGCGCCGGTCGGGATGGCGAGACCTTCAACATCAATGGCGACACGATGGCCGGTGCAATTGCTGCGGCGCTGACGGCGGATCGCTTGCTTTTGCTGACCGATATTGAGGGGGTGAAAGGTGCAGATGGCGAGGTTCTGACCGAGCTGTCCACCGATCATATCCGCGAGCTGATTGATGAAGGCGTGATTGCCGGAGGCATGATCCCCAAGACCGAAACCGCGCTGGCGGCAGTGGAAGGTGGCGTGCGCGCTGTGGTCATTTTGGATGGGCGCGCGCCCAATGCCTGCCTGTTGGAGCTTTACACCGACCATGGTGCGGGCTCGATGATCCGCGCCTGATTGGGGGCAAGACGCGTCGCAAACGGTCAATAGGTCGCGCATTTGTGCGTTGCATGCCTGCGGCAGGCCCCTAGGGTATTGCCATGGAAAATGAAGCGCTTATCCGATTGTCCGCCTTTCTTGGTCTGTTTTTGCTGTTCACCGGCATCGAGACCCTGCTGCCGCGCAAGCAGCGGGTGCTGTCGCGCAAAGCCCGCTGGAGCACCAATTTCGCGATCATTGTGATTGACGCGCTAACGACCCGCGCAATGGCTGTATTTCTGCCGCTTCTGGCGGTGGGGGCCGCAATGGATGCGGCGGCTAACGGTTGGGGGCTGATGAATTGGCTTGCCCTGCCCGGCTGGTTGGCGGTGCTTCTGGCCGTGCTCATTCTGGATTTCGCAATCTGGTTTCAGCATATGGTATTTCACAAGGTTCCACTGCTGTGGCGCTTGCATCGGGTGCATCACGCGGATCGTGATATCGACGTGTCCACCGCGCTCCGGTTCCACCCGATCGAAATTGCCGCCTCGATGCTGATCAAGATCGGGGTGGTCTATCTGATAGGTGCGCCCGCGCTTGGGGTGATGTTGTTTGAGGTGATCCTGAACGGATCCGCCATGTTCAACCATGCCAATATGCGCCTGCCGCTGGCGGTCGACCGCGTGCTGCGCCGTGTTTTGGTCACGCCCGATATGCACCGGGTGCATCATTCGGTGCATCGCCATGAGGCCGACAGCAACTATGGGTTTTGCCTGTCGATCTGGGACCGCTGGTTTGGCACATACACTGATCAGCCGCAGGATGGCCATGATGAGATGATGATCGGGCTGCAGTGGCAGGATGAAAACCCGGCCAGTTGGGGTGGAGCCTGATGCTCCCATTCCGGGACAAATGACCCACTCGATCAAAACGCTGACCCAAGCGGCGCAGGCCGCGCAACTTGACCTGTTTGGCCATGTGGCGGAAGAGGGCGGGGAAACGGTGCTGCTCTTTGGGCCACATGAACCCGGGTTCTGGCGGTGTTTTCATCATCACACGAGTATTTGGATGACGCGCCCAACCCACTAGACCGCTGGTCAAAACGGGTGATCGGGGGGCTGGCCGACAGTTGGGGTGGACAGGCATTGTTTCCCTCGGACGGGCCGCCGTATCCGCCGTTTTTTCGCTGGGCGCAGGACAGTGGGCGGGCCTGGCCCTCACGCGTTACACTTTTGGTGCATGATCGCGCCGGATTATGGGCGAGCTATCGCGGGGCGGTGCGCCTGCCCTACAGCCTGCCCGCGCCCCCACCAATCGCGCGCCCCTGCAACAGTTGCGCCGCACCCTGCACCAGCGCCTGCCCGGTGGGTGCACTGACGGAAGCGGGTTACGATGTGCCACGCTGCCACACCTATCTTGATACGAACGCGGGGCAAAACTGCCTAAAAAACGGCTGCGCAGTGCGGGTTGTTTGCCCTCTGTCACAAAACTATGGCAGGTTGAACGCGCAGTCCCATTTCCACATGAAAGCGTTTCATCCGACATGACCCTGACCCTGATCCTGACCCGACACGCCAAATCCAGCTGGAGTGACGCCGCATTGGACGACCACGCCCGCCCCCTGAACAAACGCGGCGAAGCCTCGGCCAAGGCGGTTGGCCGCTGGTTGGCAGATCAAGGACATTTTCCTGATGAGGTGCTGTGTTCGGATGCGACACGCACCCGCCAAACATGGTCTTATATCGCAGATAGATTTGTCAGTGCACCTGAGGCCGATTATCAGAGAGCACTTTATCTAAGCGACCCTGAAAGCATGTTTGCGGTGCTGCAAAAGGCAAAAGAGCCGACGGTGATGCTAATCGCGCACAACCCCGGCACCGCCTATCTGGCCCGGCGTCTGGTCGCAAAAGCCCCGGCGCATGAGAAATTTCACCACTTCCCCACCGCCGCCACTGCGGTGATCCGTTTTGATGCGGAAAATTGGGCAGATGTCAGCTGGCACAGTGGCACTGTGGTGGATTTCGTGGTCCCGCGCGAATTGATCTGACCATCACAACCGCGCTGCAATTAGAACCGGGTGGCCCTCTGCTTTCGCATCGGGCCGCTGCTGGTGGCCTCGCTACGCTCGGCAGACTTCTTGCCTCCGGCGGGGATATTTCCAGTTAGAAAATAAGGGAGGCCGTGGCAGCTGTTCCTTATTTTCTAACTAAAAGTATCCCGGGGTGAGCACGCAGTGCGAGGGGCAGCGCCCCTTCAGGCTCACGAAGTGAGCCACCGAAAGCACCGAGCGAAGCGAGGCCATCCCACCATCACGCAACCAATTGCCCAAAAGAAACCGCCCCGCGCGTGGCACGGGGCGGTTCCAATTTCAGGTCAGCGCAAGATCAGAGGATCTGGCTAAGGAACAATTTGGTGCGTTCCGATTGCGGGTTGTTG
>JQGR01000147.1_pt1 | contig 10920 bp, 13 predicted proteins | sample 210181 | NCBI WGS metagenome assembly JQGR01 (sample SAMN02928655, study PRJNA255238) | bioreactor metagenome | biome: continuous culture; feature: L-culture metagenome assembled contigs; material: continuous culture biomass; isolation source: continuous culture inoculated with microbial biomass... | reverse complement strand
AGGGTTGCCTGCTTTGTGACCAAACCGGCCCAACATCCATTGGCTGTATTCGCGTGACCAGACCTTTTGCGGTGTGCCGGAAATCCCGTCACCATCTGCGTCATCCGGATCGGCAAGGGCAAGGATATCGGCTTCGGGAATCGCTTCCAGTAGCCCAAGGCCAATCATCTGCGGCGCAATGCGCGGCGAGGTCATCAGCTTCTGCCATCTTTCCATGGGTCAGATCGGTGATTTCATAGGTGGGATTGCGCAGCTCGACAACGGTGCCATCCCCCAGTTCCACCGGTTCAACGCTGTAGTGCACCATCATCTTGGCTTCTGCCGCGTGGCCCGTGATCGCCCGGTCCTGCAGCTGTGCGCCATAGGTGGGCTCGGAGGCGAAAGGCGCTTTGTCCACCGCGCCCGGCACAGACAATCGCAGCATCAAGCCAGGTGTGGCGTCCTGCGGTGTTTGTGGTGGCAGTCCGCGCCCATCTTGGACATGGCAGGCGGAACAGGCGCGCGCATTGTAAAGCGGCCCCAGCCCATCGGATGAAATGGTCGAGGAGGGTGCCACCACCCAAAGCTTTTCAAACAGCGCCTCACCCAGTGTGAAGGCCAACGCCGTTTCCCCGGTCAACTTTGGGGAGGGATGCGAAAAGGGCTGGCGGCCAAAAGGGGGCTGTTTGGTGCTGGCCCCGCCGGGGTTGCCTTCAAACATTTCGGGGGACGAGAACTCTGCGGTTGGCCGGGTGACCTTGGCGCGTTTGGCGGCGTCAGCAGATTTGGCACGGGCCAGCGGCAAATGCGGCTCTCCCAAAGCGGTTGTCCCTTCAGGGGGCGTCCGGTCGGGGGCGGCCTCGGCATTTGAGGTCAGTGGTGTCAGGGCAACAAGCAGCATAGCTGCGCAAAACGCGTGGCGGTGCATGAGAATTATTCCGTTTTTTCCGGGTCTACGCCGGAAACCGGGGCAGGTAAAGGATTACTTGACTAAAATAATCAGACTTTACTTGCCGTCGTTAAGCACCTCACATTAAAGAAGATGCTGTCAGGCGGGCATCTTGGCGCTTTGGCGGACAAATTTCTCAATCGCCGGGGCAGGCATTGCACCGGCCACCCGTTTCACCTCGCGCCCGCCTTGAAACAGGATCAATGCGGGAATGCCGCGAATGCCGAATTTTTGCGACATTTTCGGATGGTCTTCGGTGTTGATCTTGGCAAAGCGGGCCTGCGGGGTCAGTGCGCGGGCGACCTGTTCAAACGCCGGGGCCATCTGACGGCACGGCCCACACCAGGGTGCCCAGAAGTCCACGACCAGCGGCACATCATCGTTTCTCATGGCTTTGGCCAGGGTGGCCGGATCCAGCGCCCGCACCTTTGCGTCGTTCATCTTGGCCCCACAGGTTCCGCATTTCGGACCCGCCCCCAGCTTGTCTGCGGGCACGCGGTTGACGGCGCTACACTCCAGGCAGGTTAGTTTCAGGGCATGGGCCATGGGGATCTCACTTTGAAGTCGCGTTTCGCAATAGGTAAGGCGCGTGCGCTGTGCCTTCAAGTGACAGGCGCGGGGGAAACAGCAAGGGATTCACAAAAAGTGACCCGCGCGGGGGGCCGCACGGGTCAGGTACTTCCCCGATTGGGGACGCATATGTTGGAGCACATATCAGCCGATGAAGGATTTATACCCAGCTTCGTCCATGTAATCTTCCAGCGGTGACGGGTCCGAGACCTTCATCTTGAAAAACCATGCTTCGCCTTCGGCATCGTCGTTCACCGCACCGGGGTTGTCGGCCAGCGTGCTGTTCACTTCGACGATCTCACCATCCAGCGGGGCAAGAATATCTGAGGCCGCCTTCACGCTTTCGATCACCACGACTTCGTCGTCTTTCGACACGGTGTCGCCCTCTTCCGGCAATTCGACAAACACCACATCCCCCAGCTGTTCTGCCGCATGGGTGGTGATGCCAACCACCATCAATTCGCCTTCTTCGCGCAGCCATTCGTGTTCTTCGGTGTATTTCATTGGCTCAATCTCCAGATCTGCTTTCATTAATTTGGTAGCGCCCCCGCCGCCGGGTGGCAATCCCCCCGTTGGCTTCGACCCGTTGATCTTCGCCCCCGGATCGGGGCAGGGTGCGCTTATGATTGATGTGAACAGAACCGACCCGTTTTTCTTTGGCTATGGCTCGCTGGTGAACCGGCGCACCCATAACTATGAAAACGCCCAACCGGCGCAGCTGTCGGGTTGGCGACGGGCGTGGCGGGCGTCTCCGTTGCGCGCGGTCTGTTATCTGACGGCGGTGCCCTGTGCGGACAGTGTGATCGACGGGCTGATTGCTTCGGTGCCGGGCGCGGATTGGGACGCCCTTGATCACCGCGAGCGCGCCTATGCGCGGGTGCCGTTGGGGGGGGCAACAATGGGGCTGTCACCCATCAGGCGGGGGCGGTCGATCTGGCGGTTTATGCGATTGAGCCGGGCGCGCATCAGCCCCCTACCAAGGAAAACCCAGTGCTGCTCAGCTATCTTGATGTGGTGGTGCAGGGCTATCTGGATGTGTTTGGCCGCGCGGGGGTGGATCGGTTTTTTGCCAGCACCGACGGCTGGCACGCCCCCATTCGCAATGACCGCCACGCGCCGATCTATCCGCGCGCGCAGCAGACCTCTGCGCAGGAACGTGACCTTGTGGATGGCTGGCTGCGTGAAATTGGATGCAATTGCAGGCGGTTTAACGACGGAAGTTGAAAAGGGCCAGCTGCCGACGCTGCGGGGTGAAGACACCGCCGACCGTGCAGGTTTCGCGCTCGATCATCCGCTGGAACATGATCAATGCGACACCCGCAAACACAACCCCGCCAATGGCCCAGCCAATCATAACCCCCGGCGCCCCCCAGATCTGAGCGCCAAGGATCACAAAGGGCACCGTGCCAATGGTCTGACGCCCCCAGTTCACCATGGTCGAACGGAACGGGTGGCCGAGATTGTTAAAGCCTGCGTTGGTGACAAAAATCACCCCGTTGAAGAACCACATCAGCGCCAGCGGACCGCAGAACAGATAGACCAGTTCCCGCGCCACGCCCTGCGCGTTAAAGAGATCGGCAATCGGCGTGCGGAAGGCAAACAGCAAGGTCGCCACGGTTACGGTGACAATCGCGGTGAACAGCAAGCCGTCCCGAAACGCCTGTCGCACCCGCTCCATGTTGCCCGCCCCATAGTTCTGGCCAATCACTGGCCCGATGGCGCCGGACAGTGCAAAGATCACTCCGAAGGCCACCGGCACCAGCCGCCCGGTGATGGCCATGCCCGCCACCGCGTCTTCGCCGAAGGTGGACATGGACCGGGTCACATATGCCTGCCCAATCGGGGTGGCGAATTGGGTAAGGATTGCCGGGATGGCGATTTTCATAAGGTCAGGGAAATCGATCCGAAATTCGTCATGCGAGGGGCGGTCAAACCCACCATGGTGGGTCAGGATCGGCAAGATCGACAGGATCGCAATGGTGATCCGTGCGGCCACTGATGCCAGCGCCGCGCCAGTCAGATCAAGGCCAAGACCAAAGATCAGGATCGGATCCAACACCGCATTCACGGCCCCGCCCGCAATGGTTGAAAACATCGCGCGGCGTGCATCGCCATGGGCGCGCAGGATTGCCCCGCCCACCATGGCCACAATCAAGATGGGCAGCGAGGGAAGGATGATCTGCAGGTAATGCGCCGCCAGATCCAGGGTCGTACCCGAAGCCCCCAGAAGGGCCGCCAGCGGACGGATGTAGACAAAGACAATGGCGGCAAAGACCGCACCCAATACGGCGCCGTAAAGAAGTGCCGTTGCGGCGCGACGGCGCGCTTTCTGTGCGTCGCCTTCACCCAATGCGCGGGCCACCAAAGCACCTGCTGCAATCGACATGCCAATGCCGAAGGAAGAGGTGAAAAACAAAATGGCGCCCGCGTATCCCACGGCGGCTGCCAATTCATCGCGCCCCAGCCAGGAGATGAAAATCATATCCACAAGGTCAACAAGGAAAATTGCCATCAGCCCCACGGATGAGGTCAAGGCCATCACCGAGATATGGCGCATCAGACTGCCGGACAGAAATTTTGCCTGCGGGGTGTCTTCCTCGTCGGGGTTGTTCACATCACTTGCCATAAGACCCTCCTGTTACGCGTGCCACAGCTTGCCGGAAAAAGTGGATGTGCGCCAGTGGGGAGGGTGCACAGGGCGTGTGCAAATATGCGCCAAACGCGCGCCTATCGCCGAAAGGAGCACAGCGATGTGACTTGACGCGTTTCGCCGTGAGGGGCAGTCTTTGCAGGGAATTTATATATAACTTCAAAGGAGATAGGCATGTCCTGGCTACCCACTCTCATCACCGCCACCCCGGAAGAGGGCTATGATCTGGCGATCAAACTGTCGCGTATGGCGGTGAAAAAGACCCAGCCCGACGATGATGCGCGCAGCAAGATGCGCCCGGAGTATGCCACAAATGCGGACAGCCTGACCCAGGTGTCCGCTGTGGTGGCAACCAACTTCCAGACTGTGGCGCAGGCGAATAATTATTGGCGCAATTGATCAAGATCGGGGGGGAACGGAAAAGGCCGCCTTTTGAGGGGCGGCCTTTTGTCTGTCAGCCTGTCGAAGGGCTTAGCCCTTCGCGCGGATCACTTGCAAAAGTGGCAGCAGCGCCGACATGTCCGGGCCGTGGCTCATTCCGGTCAGGGCTTTGCGCAGCGGCATGAAAAGCCCGCGGCCCTTGCGGCCAGTGGCGGCTTTCACCTCTTTGGTCCAGGCGCCCCAGGTGTCGCCATCAAACGGACCTTCGGGCAGAAGCGCCAGCGCCTCGGCGACAAATTCCTTGTCTTCGTCGTCGATCACCGGATCGGCGCCGGTTGAACAGAGCTCCCACCAGCCGGCCAGATCCTTCAACACGGTGATGTTTTCCTTGGCCACATTCCAAAACGCCTCGCCCTGATCGGCGGGAACGCCCAATGCGGTCACGGTCCCGGCCACGGCGTCATACGGCAGCGCACCCAGATAGCGGGCGGTCAGCGGGTAGAGGTCTTCGACGTCAAACTTGGTCGGCGCCGAGCCGAATGTGTTGAGGTCAAACCCTTCCGCGATCTCATCCAGCGTGGACATCAGCTCGACCGGTTGGCTCGAGCCAAGCCGCGCCATCAGCGAAAGCAGCGCCGCCGGTTCCACACCGTTTTCGCGCAGATCACGCAGCGCCAGCGTGCCAAGGCGTTTTGACAGCGCTTCGCCCTGCGGGCCTGTGAGCAGCGAATGGTGGGCAAAGCTGGGCACCGTACCGCCAAGCGCCTCGATGATCTGGATCTGCGTGCCGGTGTTGGTCACGTGATCCGAGCCGCGCACCACATGGGTCACGCCGAAATCCACGTCATCACAGACCGAGGCCAGCGTATAAAGGAACTGCCCGTCGCCACGAATGAGCACCGGGTCCGACACTGAAGCCGCGTCAATCGAGATATCACCCAGAATGCCGTCATTCCAGTTGATCCGTTCCTGATCCAGTTTGAACCGCCAGTGGCCCTGACCGCGCTCGTCACGCAGCGTGGCTTTCTCGTCGTCGGACAGTGCCAGCGCCGAGCGGTCATAGACCGGCGGTTTGCCCATGTTCAGCTGCTTTTTGCGCTTTAGGTCCAGTTCGGTCGGGGTCTCAAAGCATTCGTAGAACCGACCCATGTCACGCAGTTCTTGCGCGGCTTGCTCGTATCGCTCCAGACGGTCGGATTGCTTTTCCACCCGGTCCCACGTCAGGCCCAGCCATTCCAGGTCCTGCATGATGGCATCCGCATATTCCTGCTTGGAGCGCTCGGGGTCGGTGTCGTCCAGACGCAGAATGAACTCGCCGCCGGATTTGCGGGCAATGAGGTAGTTGAAAAGCGCGGTGCGCAGGTTGCCCACATGGATGTAACCGGTGGGGGAAGGCGCGAAACGGGTGGTGGTCATACTCAGATCTCCTTGGCCCGGCTGTCCTTTCATATTGGGCGGCTTTTGTCCATGGGAAGGTCGATTTGCAGGTGACTTGTCATTGATCAAGGCAGCGTGGTGGTCGGGGACTAGCGTGGGGCAGGCAGAATCATTGGTGAGCAGGCACATGTTTTATCTCGTATTGGTGGTGCATCTTCTGGGGGCGGCGGTCTGGACCGGGGGGCATATCGTGCTGGCAACCACGGTGTTGCCGCGGGCGCTGAAAGCGCGTGATCCGGGGATCCTTTTGCGATTTGAGCAGGGGTATGAACGGGTTGGCATGCCTGCATTGGTGGCGCAGGTGGCGTCCGGCATCTGGCTGGCGCTGGAATTTGTGCCCGAAGTCAGCGAGTGGTTCAGCTTTTCCGACCCAACCAGCACAGGGATTGCGATCAAGTTGATGCTGCTGGCGACCACAGCGGGCTTTGCGGTGAATGCGCGGTTTCGGGTGATCCCAAACCTGTCGGCTGAAACCCTGCCGCTGATGGGCTGGCATATCCGGGCGGTCACGGTTTTATCGGTGCTGTTTGTGCTGACCGGGGCGTTTTTGCGCACAGGCGGATTTTGATGCGAGGCAGGGGCGCTTTCGGGGGCTCACGGTGTGAGACAGTTTTGGTTTGTGCCGCTCGGCGTCGCGGGAAGGGCACTGCCCCTCGCGCTGCGCGCTCACCCCGGGATATTTATGGTTAGAAAATAAGGGGTGATCAGTGCTTCTCTTCAGTGTGGCTGCACTGGCCAAATTCGGTTGAGATCCTCCAAACCGATGCGAATCAGCTCTTCCAACACGCTGAGATCCACATCATCCAGCTTGTTGATATAAAGGCAGGACGCCCCGGTTTTATGTTTTCCAAGTCGGGCGAGGATGGTGTCGTAATCTTGATATCCGGGCATGATGTAAAGTGAGAGTGCGGATTTGCGCGGACTGAATCCGGTGGCGAGGAAATCGCCCTCGCGTCCGGTGGTGTAGCGATAGTGGTAGCGGCCATAGCCGACAATCGACGGCCCCCACATGACCGGATCAAACCCGGTCACTCGGCCGAACAGCTCGGCCAGAAGCAGCCCATCGGCACGCCGGCGCGCGGGTTCGACCGCGTTCAGGAACGCGGTGACCGAGGCGGTGGTAGGCTGGGTTTTATTCTGGTTTTTCTTGTCGGCCATGGGAATATGATAGGTCGAAGCGGTGCCAATGGCAAAACGGGCCTTGCCACGACAGGCGGCGCGGCGTGTGGCAAATTCACAGGCTGGTGGGGGGGATTGGAGCGGGCGGCGGAATCGAACCCGCGTCATTAGCTTGGAAGGCTAAGGTCTTACCACTACACAACGCCCGCGCAGTGAGCCCATGATTTAGGACATGCGTTTTAGGGGGTCAAGCCCAATTCAACCGCAATTCAATGCCAATTCACCCGCCATGCAACCGCCGCGTAGCGTTTTGAAATCTCGCCACCGTTTGGGGGAGGGTGGCAAGATATTACACCTCAGGTGGTGGGCGTTTTTAACCAAGCGCCTGCGCGACACTCATTGAAGAATGCGACGTGCGGAGCTGTGCTCAGCTTTGGTCACGCCATCGGTTCACAATCGGATAGCGGCGATCCAACCAAAACGCGCCTTTGGTGAGCCTTGTCCCCGGCGCGGATTGGAACCGCTTGTATTCGCTGATGTAGATCAGGTGCTCGACCTTTTTCACCGTGGCTTTGTCAAAGCCCGCGACGACCAGCTCCTCGACTGATTTCTCATGATCCACCAAGCCTTCGAGGATCGCATCCAGCACCTCATAAGGCGGCAGGCTGTCCTCGTCCTTCTGATCGGGGCGCAGTTCTGCCGACGGGGGTTTGTCGATGATCGAGACCGGGATGATTTCCCCGGATGGGGCCTTCATCCATGGGCGGTGATTGGCGTTGCGCCAGCGGCATTGTTCAAAGACGCGGGTTTTATACAGGTCTTTGATTGGGTTGTAGCCGCCTGACATATCACCGTAAATCGTGGCATACCCCACGGCGACCTCGGATTTGTTGCCGGTGGTGAGCAGCATTGCGCCGGTCTTGTTCGACAGGGCCATCAGCAAAAGTCCACGCAGGCGGGACTGGATGTTTTCCTCGGTCACATCCGGCTGGGTCCCCGCAAAAAATGGCGCCAGCGTGTTGGTGATTGCGTCGCGGCCTTCTTTGATCGGCACAAAGTCATATTGGCACCCCAATCGCTGGGCGATGTCCTTGGCGTCGTCCAGTGACCCTTGCGAGGTATATTCGGACGGCAACATCACGCAGCGCACATTCTCTGGCCCCAGCGCATCGGCGGCGATGGTGGCGACGATTGCGCTGTCGATCCCGCCGGACAGACCCAACAGCACCTGTTTGAACCCGGTTTTGCCCATGTAGTCGCGCAGGCTGTCGACCATGGCGCGGTAATCCTGTTCCCACGTGTCGGGTTGCGGGGCGACCTCTCCGGCGGCAATGCGCCAACCCTCGTCGGTCTCGTGCAGGTCGATATGGCGGATCTCTTCGTCAAAGACCGCCATCCGCAGCGCCAGCTTGCCACCGGGGTTAAGGGCAAATGTGCCGCCGTCGAACACCTGATCGTCCTGACCGCCCACCATATTGAGGTAAATCAGCGGCAGGCCGGTTTCCACCACGCGGGCGACCATGTGATTGAGGCGCACGTCATATTTGTTGCGGAAATACGGCGATCCGTTGGGGATCAGCAGGATTTCGGCACCACTCTCTGCCAGCGTTTCGCAGACATCCTCGGCGTGCCAGGCGTCTTCGCAGATTGGGGTGCCAATGCGCAGCGGTCCAATGGAATAAGGGCCTTGTGGTGTGGCAGAGGTGAAATGGCGCACCTCGTCAAACACGGTTTCATTGGGCAGGCGTTGTTTCAGGACGCGGGTTTTCACGTCGCCGCCCTCAAGCACCCACCAGGCGTTATAGAGGTCGCTTCCGTCGTGATACGGTGCGCCGATCCCCATGGCGGGGCCATCGGCACAGTCCCGGGCAAGCTGCTCTATGGCGGCCATGGCATCGTGGTAAAACTGAGGGCGCAGGATCAGGTCCTGCGTCTGATATCCGGTCAGGAATGCCTCGGGCAGGGCCACCATCTGACTGCCCGCCTCTTTTGCGCTTGCCCAGGCCGCGCGTGCCTTGTCCGCATTGGCGGCAATGGCACCCACGGTGGGGTTCAACTGGGCCAGGGTCAGGCGGAATTTGGACTGGTGAACTTGGGACTTTGTGGAATTTTCACTCATCGCGCGTCTTCTTTTGCCGGGGCTCGGGTCATTTGCGCATAGATGTAGCAGTATTTGGCCGAAGGGAAAGCCCCCGCGCCGGAATGTGGGGGAAAAGCGTTGTTTCGGTCCGGCCGCTCCTTTATCTTTGCGAGGCATCCCGGTGGATCCGGGCGCTGCGGTACGTGTTTCTTTTGAAGAGGTTGGAGATGAACCACCTGTTGCGCGCAACTGCGACCGGGGCCGTATTGGCCTTTGGGACTGTGACCGGACTGTTCCCCCAAGAGGGCTGGGCGCAGGAGGTTGTGGTCAAGCAATATGACGACGGTGCGATCTATGAGGGCAGCTTCAAGGGCGGCTTGCAGCATGGCATGGGCACCTACCGCCTGCCGTCGGGCTATGAATATACCGGTGAATTTGTTGAAGGCGAGATTGTCGGTCAGGGCGTGGCCCGCTTTCCCAACGGATCGGTCTATGAGGGCAGCTTTGCCAAGGGGAAGCCGGACGGATTTGGCCGGATTACCTTTGCTGACGGCGGCACGTTTGAAGGCGATTGGGTGGACGGCAAGATCAATGGTGCCGGGTTGGCGATCTATGCCAATGGGGTGAAATACGAAGGCGGTTTTCGCAACGCCATGCACCACGGCAAGGGTCGGATGGAAAGCCCCACGGGCTATATTTATGAAGGCGATTGGGTGATCGGTGTGAAAACCGGGCGTGGGGTGGCGACCTATGCGGATGGCTCGGTCTATGACGGGGATCTGCGCGATGACCAGCGCGACGGACAGGGCAAGCTGACTGCCGCGGACGGGATGGTTTACGACGGGGGCTGGGCCAAGGGGCAGATGCACGGCAAAGGCACGCTGACCCAAGTGAACGGGGACGTCTATCAAGGGGCGTTTGTCGCCGGTGCACGCGAGGGCAAAGGCAAGGTGACCTATGCCAGTGGCGATGTTTACGACGGTGATTTTGCCGGTGACAAACGCCACGGTAAGGGGCGGTTTACCGGGGCGGATGGCTATATCTATGAGGGGGAATGGATGGATGGTGGCATTCAGGGGCAGGGGGTTGTGGACCTACCCGGATGGCTCGGTCTATCAAGGTCAGTTTGCCGCCGGGCTGGCGGATGGGCGCGGTATGATTGTCTACCCTGACAGCAGTTCCTACGAGGGCGATTGGGTGGCCGGGGTGATCGAAGGCAAAGGCGTGGCGCGTTATGCTGATGGCACCCAATATGAAGGGGATTTCCTGAATGCGCTTTATGAGGGGATGGGCGTTCTGACCACTCCGGATGGCGGGCGTTATGAGGGGCATTGGCAAGCGGGCAAGCCCGATGGACAGGGCATTTCGGTTCTGGCGGATGGCAGCAGTTATCAGGGCAGTTTTTTTGCTGGGCAACGGCAGGGCAAAGGTGTGCTGAAAACTGTGGACGGTTTTACGTATGAAGCGACTGGCGCGCCGGATTGTTTCATGGAACCGGCGTGGCGCGCTATGCCAATGGTGACCGCTATGAAGGCGGGTTTATGGACGGAAAACGCCATGGTGCGGGGGCGGTGATCCGCGCGGATGGGGCACGGGAAGAGGGCATTTGGGAAGAGGGTTTCCTAGAAGGCACCGTGCAACGCCCCGAGCAGCGTTCGGCCCCGGCCGGTGACGGCGAGGCCCCGGATGCTGCCGCAGGTGCTGAGACTGGCCAAGGCACACGAGGACTGATGGCGCGCTAACCTCTGGCGCGCG
>JQGR01000146.1_pt1 | contig 11049 bp, 11 predicted proteins | sample 210181 | NCBI WGS metagenome assembly JQGR01 (sample SAMN02928655, study PRJNA255238) | bioreactor metagenome | biome: continuous culture; feature: L-culture metagenome assembled contigs; material: continuous culture biomass; isolation source: continuous culture inoculated with microbial biomass... | reverse complement strand
GCGTGTGCGTAGTACGTTAGACCCAACAAGCCCCGCTTGCCTGTGGGCTTTGTTGTTATGTGACAGTGCCCTTCAAAACAGGGACAGTTGATCACCGCTTTGCGGCGGCACCTGAAACTGCGTACCCTCAAGCGGCGGCAGATCCCGCATCAGCGCTAATCGGCGACAAGCAATTTTGAACCGATGCGCCAGCAGGCGCGCATATTCCCCCTGCCCAACCATGCGGCGCGTGAATTCAGGCTGGTACTCCTCACCACCGCGCATCTCCCGCATCCGCGCCATGACACCGGCTGCACGGTTCGGGAAAGCGTCTTGCAGCCAATCCTGAAACAGTGGCGCAACCTCTCTTGGCAGTCTCAGCAGGATGTAGCTGGCTGATGTAGCACCCGCATTTCGGCAGTTGATCAGGATGGCCTCCAGTTCATGATCGGTCAGAGCGGGCACCACCGGGGCCACCATAACCCGCGTGGGAATGCCTGCTTTTGTTAGCGCTTCAATCATCTTCAAGCGCCGCACCGGGCTGGGCACCCGCGGTTCCATCCGACGCGAGATCTTCGGATCCAACGTGGTCACAGAAATGCCAACATGCACAAGGTTCTGCTCTGCAAGCTGTGACAGCAGGTCCAGATCGCGTTCAATCAGGGTGCCTTTGGTGACAATTGTCACCGGGTGGCGATGTTCAAGCAGGACCTGCAAAATTCCGCGCATGATCCGATACTCCCGCTCAATTGGCTGGTAGGGATCGGTGTTGGTGCCAATTGCAATCGGTGCGGGACGATAAGATGCACGACGCAATTCTGCGGCCAGTCGTTCCGGGGCGTTGGGGCGCGCAATCAGCCGGGTTTCGAAATCCAGCCCCGGTGAAAAACCAAGATAGGCATGGGTCGGGCGCGCGAAACAGTAAATGCACCCATGCTCACATCCTCGATACGGGTTGATCGAACGGTCAAACGGCAGATCAGGAGAGCTGTTGCGGGTGATCACCTGACGTGGCGATTCGATACTGACCTCAGTGCGCAACACCGGATCAGGCTGTTCCACCCAGCCATCGTGGCAACGATCGGTGGAAAATGCTTCAAATCGCCCCGCCTGATTGCTGGTGGCCCCGCGTCCACGACGTCGATCTGCTGAAACCTGTCGGATTTTTGAACTTTCCATCACGCCCCTTGATTGCATATAGAACATAAAGTGAACAAATGAAAGAACCTCACAATTCGCATGTGAATAATTCATTTGCCTTCGCGTCGTTCAAAGCGCACTCAATGTCGCAATCGGTTCAGACCGGGGCGACCAAATTGTCGCATTTGTTAAGAAACACAGAGCTCCAGCCAAGGGAAAAGGCAATCATGTCGGACGAAGAAGATATCATCCTGAGCGAGTTGAACGACGAAGAACTTGTTCAGCAGATGCACGACGACCTTTACGACGGTCTTAAGGACGAGATCGAAGAGGCTGTGGGCATCCTGCTGGAACGCGGCTGGCAGCCCTATGACATCCTGACCAACGCTCTGGTCGCCGGGATGACCATTGTTGGCGCCGATTTCCGCGACGGCATCCTGTTTGTGCCGGAAGTGCTGCTGGCAGCCAACGCCATGAAAGGCGGCATGGCAATCCTGAAACCGCTTCTGGCAGAAACCGGCGCGCCGCGCATGGGCAAAATGGTGATCGGCACCGTTAAGGGCGACATCCACGACATCGGCAAGAACCTTGTCACGATGATGATGGAAGGCGCTGGTTTTGAGGTGCACGACATGGGCATCAACAACCCGGTCGAGAACTATCTTGAAGCGCTTGAAACCGAAGAGCCCGATATCCTTGGCATGTCGGCCCTGCTGACCACCACCATGCCTTACATGAAGGTGGTGATTGACGCGATGATCGAAAAAGGCATCCGCGACGACTATACCGTGCTGGTCGGCGGCGCACCGCTGAACGAAGAGTTCGGCAAAGCCATTGGCGCAGACGCCTACTGCCGTGACGCTGCTGTGGCAGTGGAAATCGCCAAGGACTACATGTCGCGCAAGCACAACCAAGGTGTTGCCAGTTAATAGCCCAACTGAGTCATTGGATCAGGCCTCGCATTTTGCGGGGCCTTTTTCATATCCCCCCTTCCCTTTCGCGCGCCCTGCCCCCACATTCCACATATGAGCAAACTGCGTTATTTCTTTCTTCTCGCTCTGGTGATCACCGCCGGAGGGCTGACTGTGCTGGTGGCGGGCCTCGCGGCCTCATCTGGCAACTTGAACGGCCAGACCGCAATGGCGCTTTTGCCATTGGTGATGTTGGTAAGCATTGCTGTGCGGGCTCTCAACCCCGACAAGAAAGACTAGTCTTAAACGCTGAATTTTCCGCAATTTACCGGGCCGCCCCTGATCACGAAGCGTCGTTTTTTGTCTTGCGCGCTTGTCCCCTCGTGCCGATACTCTTCTTCACACGCGAACAGATCCGGTTGCGTGGCAAGTGCCGCAAAGCGACCAGAGGGGGGTAGCCATGCCATTTTCACTGCATTCCAACCCAACAGATGATGCGCTGACCCGAGACGGGCTGTCGCCGGTCGGGGAACAAGGCAAGGTGCTGATCCTCGCCTGCGGTGCTCTGGCCAATGAAATTTTGGCGATCATCCGCGCCAATCGCCTTGATCATATGACGCTTACCTGCTTGCCTGCAATCCTGCACAACAGCCCTGACCGGATCCCGGCAGCGGTCGAAGAGGCGCTTGAGAAGCATCGTGGCAACTATGACAGCGTCTTTCTCGCCTACGCCGATTGCGGCACCGGTGGGAAGCTTGCTGAACTTTGTGAAACCCATGGCATCGAGATGATCAAAGGGCCACATTGTTATTCCTTTTTTGAAGGCAACGCAGCTTTTGAAACGCGTGCAGAAGGTGAAATTGACACATTCTACCTGACCGACTTTCTGGCGCGCGGGTTCGATAACTTTGTGATCAAACCGCTGGGGCTGGACCGACATCCAGAACTGCGAGACATGTATTTTGGCCACTACACCCGTTTGGTCTACATGGCCCAAACCGACAACCCAGAGCTTGATGCCATGGCGCGGGCGGCTGCGGACAAAATCGGGCTGGAATACAGCCGACAGTTTACAGGCTACGGCGATCTTGAAACCGCGGTGACCGACGCAAAATAAAACACATGATCGCGCGCGTCACAGGCGCTGGAACGCCGCAACCGTTCCCAATTCCCATAGCTTTGCTTGGATTGGCTTATGCCACGTCACGCGCGTGTTGCCGGATGCGTTCCACCATCGACCGCACACCGTTCGACCGTTGCGAAGACAGGTGTTCGTTCAGCCCCAGACGTGCAAGTTCCGCATGGGCGTCCACCGTGATCACTTCTTGCAGCGAAAGCCCATTGTAAAGGGCGCCCAACACCGCAACCAGCCCCCGAACAATCATGGCATCGCTGTCGCCAACAAAGCGAAACACCCCATCCTTTATCATCGGCTGCAGCCAAACCTGACTGGCGCAACCTTCAACTTTATTGGCAGGTACTTTCAACGCATCTTCCATTGGCGGCATTGATTTGCCCATGTCGATGACCGTTGCATAGCGATCTTCCCAATCATCGAGAAACTCGAAGTCTTCAACAATGTCTTCAAACGCTGCGCTGGCCATGCTGATCTCCGGATGCTGTCGGTCTGGTGCCCTCATGGCAGAGGGCAATCATCGCCGATTAGGTAAGCGGTTCGTGCGAAAAGGTCCAGCCCCGCAAAGGCGCTCTTTTCAAAACCGGCTGCATGAGATACCCCTTATGCAGACCTTAAAACGTCTCGCGTCAGCTCAGGTTCATGACTTGGCGCGAAACGCCTACAAAAGCAATAAGTCACGCCGCGCTTTGCCTTTTCCTGCCGCAGGTCAAATGCAATGCGCTTTAAGGAGCCTTGATACAGATGCGCTTTTCTGCCCCCGTTTTCACCCTTCCGTTGCTTTGCCTTGGGCTGTCCGCCTGCGGAAATGGCGGCAGCACGCTGAACCCGTCCACCTGGTTTCAACGCTCTGGCCCAGAGCAAGTTGCGTTGATCCCTGAAGGTGGCTTTGAAGATAAGAGCGACCAACGGTTTCTGGTGGCAAATGTGACCGCGCTGACCTCGATGCAGGTGCCCAATGGCATTATTATAAAGGCCACCGGCCTGCCCCCCCGCCTGGGATATTGGGATGCGTCTCTGGCTGTGCTGAATGGCGGCGATCCGGTTGATGGCGTGCTGACATATGAATTTCGCGTATCCGAACCACAGCATCACACCAACAGTGGCCGACCGCAGCAACGCGAGATTCTGGTCGGAAAATTCTTGTCTGAGCGTCAGTTGCGCGGCGTGAAAACCGTGCGCGTGATTGCCGCTGGTAACAGCCGGTCACTGCGCCGCTGACCTTTAGAAAGCTTCCCGTGCAAACTTTGTGCCGGAAATACACCCCCAATAAAAATACACCCCCAACAAACAAGGGGCGCTCTTGCGGCGCCCTTTATTCATTTCACACTTTAATGGGCTGTTCCACATTACGCAGACCCAAAGCCGTCATGGGTCAGACTTCGAACACCTCAACCCGGTGACCTTTGGCTGCCAGCGCAAGCTTGCCTTCGCACAGCCGCACCGCATCGGCACCAAACACCTCTGCCCGCCAGCCCTTTAGGGCCTGAACGTCACGCTTGCCCGCCGCCAATGCGTCAAGATCTGCAGCCGAGGCAATCAGCTTCTGCGCCACCTTCTCTTGCTCGCAACGTGCCTTCAACAGCACCCGCAACAGATCGGCCAGCGCCGGGTTCACTTGCAGTTTTTCCTTCGAGCGATCAGAAACTTTCGGCAGGCTTTCCTGCGGGCAGTCCAGCCCATCAGCCACCGCTTTCAAAATACCGTCCGCAATATCGCCCCGGCGCGCTTCACGCAGCAACAGGCGGGACCGGCCAAGGTCCTGAATGTTCTTGGGTTTGGTGGACGCCAGCTCCAGCAGCGCATCGTCTTTCATCACGCGATTGCGTGGGATGTTGCGCGATTGGGCATAGCTTTCGCGAAACCGCGCAAGTTCACGCACAATGCCCAGAAAACGGCCCGAGTTGGTACGGGTTTTGACCCGTTGCCAAGCGTCTTCCGGATGCACGGTATAGGTGGCTGGGTCAGTCAGCACTGCAAGCTCTTCTTCCACCCAAGGGCCACGGCCGGACTTCAACAGCTCTGCCGCAAGCCATTCATAAATTACCCGCAAATGGGTCACATCGCCGATCGCATAGGTTTGTTGCGCGGGGGTCAGTGGGCGACGTGACCAGTCGGTGAACCGGCTCGATTTGTCCAGCTGTGCCTTGGCAATCTTGCGAACCAGCGTTTCATACCCGGCCTGATCGCCAAAACCGCACACCATGGCGGCAACCTGCGTATCAAACAGCGGTTTGGGGAAGACATCGGCTTCGACAAAGAAAATCTCAAGATCCTGGCGTGCAGCGTGGAATACTTTTACCACATCTTCATTGCGGAAAAGCTCATACATGGGTTCAAGCGAGAGACCATCCACCAGGGGATCCACCAAAACCGCATCCTCATCCGCATCTCCCGGCACAGCCATCTGAACAAGGCAAAGCTTGGAGTAATAGGTGCGTTCGCGCAGGAATTCTGTGTCTACCGTCACATAGGGATGCTGGGCCGCGCGTGCGCAAAAATCGGCCAGGGCCTCGGTCGTCGTGATCGTTTTCATATACATATCCTGATCAATGGATCTTGTCAGTCTGCGCGTGTTACGGGGATTTTGCCAGAAAGGAAACCCCGGCCTTGATGTGGCGAAATCCCCGGCCTGTTTCAAGGCGTATCAAGGCAAATGCAGCGGGTTTGTCGCCATCAGCAAAGCGACGCAGCACGGCAGGGTAGAGCTTGTGTTCCTCAACCAAAACCCGTGCGGCAAGGCGGCCAGCGTCATCTTCGGGAAGCACAGGCACACGCGCCTGTCCCAAAATGGGGCCACCATCAAGTTCTGCCGTGACCTCATGCACTGAGCAACCCGCCTCGGCGTCACCCGCCTCAAGCGCACGTTGATGGGTGTGCAGCCCTTTGTATTTTGGCAAAAGTGACGGGTGGATGTTCAGGCAGCGTCCGGCCCAATATCCGGTAAAGTCTTCGGTCAGGATTCGCATGAACCCTGCGAGGCAGATGATATCTGGCGAATATTCATCGAGGGTGGAATTCAGTGCTTTTTCAAAACCTTCCCGATCCCCTTTAAAGTTTCTGTGATCCACAATCGCCGTGGGAATCCCCATGGCCGTGGCTTTCGCCAGCCCGCCAGCATCAGGCACATTTGACAGCACAAGACAGGGGCGTGCGGGGTGATCCCCCACCATGGAGTTTGCCAAAGTGACCATATTCGAGCCGCCCCCTGAAATCAGGATGGCGACCCGTTTATTTCCGTCAATTGGCATGGACACCCTCACAGAAGCGAGCCCAGATATTTCACGCCTTCCCCACGCTGGATCACACCAAGGCGCTTACGCGTTCGCCGGCTTTGGTCAGCAGCTCGGTGATTTTATTGGCTTCTTTGGCGCTGACGACCATCACCATACCTTGCCCGGCATTGAAGGTTTTCAGCAGCTCAGCTCTCGCTCATATTGCCGGTCTCAGCCAGCCATTTGAACACCGGCGGCAGATCCCATGCATCAAGATCGACCAGCGCACCCAAAGTGTTGGGCAGGACGCGCGGCAGGTTTTCGGTCAAACCACCACCGGTGATATGGGCCAGCGCATGAACGCCACCAGATTGGATCGCTTCAAGCACTTGGGTCACATAAAGGCGGGTTGGCGCCAGCAGGGCCTCGCCCAGCGTGATGCCGTCATCCCAGGGGCAGGTTGCATCCCAGCCAAGGCCGGACACTTCAACCAGTTTACGCACCAGAGAATAACCGTTGGAATGCACCCCATCCGAAGCCAGACCAAGCAGAACATCGCCTTCTCGCACGCCGCGCGGCAGCACTTCGCCTCGTTCCAGCGCGCCAACCGAGAAACCCGCGAGGTCAAAATCGCCGTCTTCATACATGCCCGGCATTTCTGCGGTCTCACCGCCAATCAGTGCACAGCGTGACAGTTCACACCCTTTGGCGATGCCTTCGATAATCCGCGCGGCCTTATCGGTTTCCAGGCGGCCGGTGGCGAAATAGTCGAGGAAGAACAGCGGCTCTGCGCCCTGACAGACCAGATCATTTACACACATGGCCACAAGGTCGATGCCAATCGTATCCACGTTTCCAGTGTCGATCGCAATGCGCAGTTTGGTGCCCACCCCATCGGTGGCCGAAACCAGAACCGGATCCTTGAAGCCTGCGCCCTTGAGATCGAACAGAGCGCCAAAACCGCCCAGACCAGCCATCACACCGGGGCGGTTGGTGCGCTTGGCAGCAGGTTTGATCCGCTCTACCAATGCGTTGCCCGCGTCGATATCCACACCTGCATCCGCGTAAGTGATGCCGTTCTTGCCGTCGCTCATGTCGTCCCCCGATACTGAGAAGCTCAAGTTTTCACGCACGCGATAGCTTACATGAGGGAAAGAGTCCACGCTTCGCTTGACGCCGGGCGAAACTTTGATACTCAGGGGGCAAGGTGGGCCTGTAGCTCAACGGTTAGAGCAGAGCGCTCATAACGCTTTGGTTGCGGGTTCAAATCCTGCCGGGCCTACCAATTCCCCTGCCCTGTTCACCTGCACCAATTGGGGCGTTTTGTGGCTGCGGCCACAAGGGCTTAGCTGGCGTAATTGGATCCTTCATCATCCAAAATAGCTTTGAGTTCAGACAGATGCCGGGTGGCCTGATCTGGATACTCTTCAAGCTCTTGCGCGGTTTTTTCGGCAATCTCATCTGACAACACGCGCAGAGGCTGGCCCGTTTGCAGCGCACGAATATAGGTTTCGGCGGCGCGTTCGAAATAGTATAGCCGATTAAATGTGTCGGCCACGCTGTCACCAATCACCAGCACACCGTGGTTGCCCATGATCATGGTTTTCACCTTGGGATCAGTCAGCATTCCGGCGCAGCGTGTGCCCTCTTCCTCAAATGCCAGCCCACCAAAGCTTTCGTCTATCACATAGCGATTGAAAAAGGTCGCTGTATTCTGGTCGATCGGCGGCAGGCTGCTGTCAGCGAGCGAGGCCAGAACCGTGGCATGGACCGAATGCACATGCATGACACAGCGCGCATGGGGACAAAGCCGGTGGATGGATCCGTGCACCCCCCAGGCGGTGGGATCAGGCGCATCGGGACGATCCATTGTTGTCGGGTCATTGGCGTCCAGCAGCAATAGATCCGAAGCTCTGATCCGCGCAAAATGACACTGGTTCGGGTTCATCAGAAACTGGCTACCATCGTCATTCACCGCCAAGGAGAAGTGGTTTGCCACCGCCTCATGATACTTCAGCCGCGCGGTCCAGCGAAAGGCGGCGGCCATATCGACCCGTTCGGGCCAATGGGCGATATTGGCCTGAAAATCTGCCGATTGTGTGCTCATATGATCCTCCCTGTCAGGTCAGGCTAGCCGAGCGTAAAAACAAGACACTTGCTTGTTTTCACCGTAAAAGGCCAGTTTGCGACAACCACGGCCAAGTGGGGAGGGCAATTTGGCGGGAGGAGAGCGCTTAGCGTGGCAGCACCAACTCGATTTTCAGCCCGCCAAGCCTGGCACTTTCGCCCAGCCGGATATGCCCGCCATGGCTGCGTGCCACATCGTTTGCAATGGCCAGGCCAAGCCCGACCCCACTGCCCTTGTCCTGGTTGCGTGCGGCATCAAGCCGGGAAAAGGGTTTTAGCGCCTCTTCCCGCAGCTCTGCCGGAATGCCCGGACCGTTGTCTTCGATTACAAAGCGCAGATCGCCGCGGCCAGTCAGCACCGACAAGCTGACCTGATCACCATAGCGTTGCGCATTTCCGAGCAGGTTTTCCAACGCACGTTCAATTGATACAGCCCGCAGGCGCAGCATACCCGTGGCTTCTAATGGCCCGGTCTGCACCGAAGCACCGCCCCGGTTGCATCGGGCAATCACCCGCCGCGCCAGCGCATTGGGGTCATTTTCTTCGGTCATCTCGGTGTCCGCATCCGTGCGGGCAAAATCAAGGAAACTGTCAACAAGGCGCGACATGTCCTGCACATCGCGTTCCAGATCATCGCGGGCCTCATCGTCCAGCATTGACAGGCCAAGCTTCATCCGGGTGAGTGGTGTGCGCAGATCATGGCTAACGCCGGACAACATCATGGTACGCTGTTCGATCTGGCGTTCGATACGTGATCTCATGTTCAAAAACGCCTTGCCAGCCGCGCGCACTTCGGTGGCACCTGCCAAACGATAAGGCACCACCTGCCCTTTCCCGAAGGCTTCGGCCGCATTGGCGAGACGGTGAATGGGGCGCAATTGATTGCGCAAAAACAGATAGGCAATCACGGTCATCAAAAAGCCAGTCGCCACCATAAGCACAAGCAATTGATGGGGGTTCGAGGCCGACACCCTTAGCCGCGAAAACACAACCTGCATTGGGCCAAATCGGGTTTGAAAGGCAAGGCGGACAATTGAACGGTCATTTTGCAGATCTATTGCCAGCAGGCTGGGAAGGTTGTCACGCAGCACCCGTTCAACCGTATGCCCGGTTAGATCGGTAAGGGCGACCGCATCCTCAACAGCCTCTTGTGCGGGCAGAGTGATGCTTAATGCAAGCGGTTCGCTTAGCGGAACCACCGCTGTCAAAGCTTGCTCCCGGCTAGAAGCTTTATCGACCTGACGCAATACATAGCCCAGTTCCACCACCACCGCGCTGGTCATCTGTTCAGTGATCCGGGTGAAATGGCGCTGAATGAACACAACGGAAACAACCAGTTGCAATGACACAATCGGTACAATCAAGATCAGCGCCGCCCGCCCATACAGGCTGTGCGGCATGAATTTTTTAAGCCAGGCAAACATGCGGTGACCCTAACGGGTTTTGAAATAGGTTTAAAACAGAAGTTTTTGCTCTGCAGTGCCAAAACTCGTCCCTCTGACGCACCCTTACCGGTCGCGCCCAATACGCAACGTCGCCTTTCGCTGCAATATCTCTGCCCTTGCCAAATGCCCCCCGGCCCGCCCTTATGAGAAAAACCAGAAAGGCCACATATGAGCGATCCCCGTCCCGCCGCCGGCGAAATGATTACCCTTGAACCGGGCGTCCGGCGGATCCTCGCACCGAACCCTTCGCCAATGACCCATTGGGGCACCAACACCTATGTGGTCGGCGAAGGCGATGTGGCGATCATTGATCCCGGCCCGGAAAATCGCACCCATATGATGGCAATTTTGGAAGGGCTTGCCCCGGGCGAGCGGGTGACCCATGTGCTTGTGACACACGCGCATCTGGACCACTCCCCCCTTGCCCGGCCACTGGCTGATGCCACTGGTGCAGAAATCTATGCATTTGGCGACGCCTTGGCCGGGCGCAGTGAAGTGATGCGTGATCTGGTGGCGCAAGGGTTGAGTTCGGGGGGCGAAGGTGTGGATACGGGATTTGCACCAGATATCTGCCTGTCCGATGGTGAGCGGCTGACAATTGGTGGTGTCGATCTGGAAACCATCTGGACGCCGGGACATTTCGCCAATCATATCAGCTTTGCAACCACAGACGCGACGGGCGCTGCGGTGTTCACCGGCGACCACGTGATGGGTTGGGCCAGCTCTCTGGTCTCGCCGCCAGACGGCGACCTGACCGCCTTCATGGCCTCTTGTGAATGCCTGCGCATCCGTGACGATAGGGTCTATTACCCGGGCCACGGCGCACCGGTCACTGCCCCATCAGAACGGATCAACTGGTTGATACACCACAGGAAAAGCCGCGAGGCAGATATTCTTTCTGCGTTGAAACATGACATCGCTCGCAGCATTCCCGACATCACAAGAGCGATCTATACCGACACCCCCCCCGCCCTTCTGCCCGCCGCTGAGCGCAATGTTTTTGCTCATCTCATCGATCTCGTTGCCCGTGGTGAAGTGCTCCACAAAGGTTGCCTTGGGGCAGATACAAATTTCTTACGAAAACTTTGAAAAATCAG
>JQGR01000145.1_pt1 | contig 11080 bp, 5 predicted proteins | sample 210181 | NCBI WGS metagenome assembly JQGR01 (sample SAMN02928655, study PRJNA255238) | bioreactor metagenome | biome: continuous culture; feature: L-culture metagenome assembled contigs; material: continuous culture biomass; isolation source: continuous culture inoculated with microbial biomass... | reverse complement strand
CAAAATATGATAGAAAAAAGTGTTAAGTGTTATTACTTTAATTCTTTGATTAATGAAGATAATTCTAAACAGTATTTACAAGAAGAACAAGAAAAATTAAAAGAGCTTCAAAAAAATTTATTTAATAAAGAAGAACTTATAGAAAAACAAACTTTATTAAAACCTATCTTTTTTAATAAAGAGAAGCTTTTTAAACCCTTTCCTTTAACTTCTATGCAACATGCCTATTGGTTAGGACGGAATAAAGAGGTGATAGGTGGTGGTGTTGCCATACATATGTATGTAGAATTAGATATAAATCATTTTGATAAACAACGCTTTATTAATGCTTGGGACTTACTAATAAAAAGACATGATATGCTTCATGCTTTAATTGACAAAAATGGACAGCAAAAAGTATTAGAAAATATACCAAAGTTTAGTATTTTTGAAGATTCTTTAATTCAAAAGAGTGAAGAAGAGAAACAAATATATTTAGAAAATGTTCGAGATGAATTATCTCATCAAAATGTATCTCTTGAGAAATGGCCTCAATTTGAAATAAGAATAAGTAAATTTGATGATAATAAATCAAGGATTCATTTAAGTATGGATGGTTGGACGATTGACGGATGGAGTTATCAAATTTTGTTTTATGAGTTGCATCAACTGTATATCAATCCAAACTTTAAATTACCCACTATCAATATTAGTTTTAGAGATTATGTTTTACAAATAAAAAAAATAGAAGAGAGTGATTTTTATAAAGAGCACTTAGAAAAATGGAGACAGCGTTTAGAGGTATTACCAAAAGCTCCTCAATTGACCAACAAAAAAGGATCAAATAAATAAGAATCGTTTTAAACGTTGGGATTATTTTATAGATAAAGAAGGTTTTTCATCATTAAAAAATATGCAAAGTGACAAATCCTTAACTATTGTTACAACTTTACTCTCTGCTTATGCTTGGGTACTTAGTAGATATAGTAAAGAGCATAATATTACTATTAACATTCCAAGGTTTAATCGTTTACCTTTACATAACGATATCAATCGTGTTGTGGGAGAATTTGCAAGTTTTACTTTACTTGCTTGCACTAGAGATAGAGATACAACTTTCACCCAATATGCCAAGAAAATACAAAAACAATTATGGGAAGATGTTGAAAATCCATGGGTTTCAGGGGTGACATTATTAAGAGAATTAGCAAAAATCTCTAAACAACCAAATGTAATGATGCCTTATGTATTTACTAATATGCCAGAGGAAACTTTAGATGGTAAAAATTAGAATTTTTAAATGAGTGGAAGGGTACAGCTGATATACCATATTTTTTAACACAAACTCCTCAAGTGCAAATTGATTGTCAATACCATGACAAAGATGAAGGTTTATTTATATTTTGGGATGTACTTATAGATAAGTTTGAAGATAATATTATAGATGATTTGTTTTCTACTTATATTAATTTCTTAAAAGATTTATACTCTTCTAATAAAACTTGGAATGAACAAAGTCTAAATATACAAAAAAGCTCACTTCTTATTTCAAAAGAGATGAAGATACCAAAACAAAGTCTATATGAACAGTTTTCACAAACAGTTCAAAACAATAAGAAAAAATAGCTATTTATAGTGAAAATGAAGCTATAACTTATAAGCAACTATATAAAAAATCTCAACAATTAGGTGCATATCTCATTAATAATATCGATTATACAAAACAAACTCCTGTAGTAGGAGTAGTTATGGATAAAGGATGGCAACAAATAGTTGCTGTTATGGGAATTCTTGCAAGTGGAGCTATATTTTTGCCTTTAGATAGTAATCTTCCAAAAGATAGATTACAATATGCTTTAGAAAATGCAAATGCTCAAATGGTATTGACTAAAAATACGCAATTCTTAGATATAAAAGAAAAATTAAACAATAGTAATATACCTCTAGCTTCAATTGATGATAAAAATATTTTTGAAACTATAAATAAAACTTTAAAGCCAAAATATGAAGACTTAGTTTGTATTATTTACACCTCTGGTTCCACAGGATTGCCAAAAGGTGTTATGATTAAACAAGAAGGATTAGTTAATAGCATAGTTTACACAAAAAGTAGGTTTAATATTGATAAAAATGATAGCTTTTTAACCCTTACACCTTTACACCATGATATGGCTTTATTTGACATCTTTGCAGCTCTTTCATCTGGGGCTAGTATTGTAGTTCCTGAAGATAAAAAACGTAAAGATCCAGTTCATTGGCTTAATTTAATAAATGATCATAATGTAAGTATTTGGAATAGTGTTCCAGCAATGATGGAAATGTTACTTAAATATACTAGTACGAATGAAGAAGAGAGTAAAAATCTTATAAGTTCTCTTCGATTATCTTTTTTGGGTGGTGATTGGATTTCTCTTAAAATACCAACAAATCTAAAAAAACTTAATGAAAAAACTACCCTTGTAAGTGTAGGTGGACCTACTGAAACAACCTTGTGGAACATTATGTATGAGATTAAGGAGTTTAATACTAATTGGCGTAGTATTCCTTATGGTAGACCTATTGCCAATACAAAATATTTTATTTTAAATAATCTTTTAGAAGAGTGTCCTGCTGGTATTACAGGTGAATTATATGTAAGTGGTGTTGGTTTAGCTGCTGGATATATTAACGATTTAGAGAAAACTCAAGAGGTTTTTATTACCAATCCTAAAACAAAAGAGCGAATGTACAAAACAGGAGATTTAGGAAGAATCCTTCCTAGTGGAGAAATCGAATTTATGGGAAGAAGTGATAGTCAAATACAAATTTCAGGTTATCGTATAGAGCTTAGTGAATTAGAATCATTGGCACTTAAACAAAAAGAAATAGAAAAAGTTCAAATTTTTTTATTAAAGATGATAAAGCACCATATATAGCTTTAGTCTACACTTGCAATGATAAAGATATCACGGAAGAACAGTTAAAAAAACAATTAAAAGAATCTCTACCTGTAGAGATGATTCCTAAAAAACTATTAAAAATTGAGAGTTTCCCTCTAACTGCCAATGAAAAAATAGATAGAAAAGCTTTAAAACATTTAGTATCAAATAAAAATGAGCATTTAAAAAGTATTCAAAACATACTTGAAAATGAAGTACAAAAAAACTTAATGAAACTATGGCAAAAATACTTAGAAAGGGAAGATATAGGTTTATATGAAAACTTTTTTGAAGCTGGAGGGAACTCTTTACTTGCAACTGAATTATTTATTGTAATGAGAGAAAAATATCCAATAATAGATTCAGTTGTACTTCTTTATGAATACACGAGTATATATGAATTAGCTCAATTTATTGAAAAAGAATCAACTGTGAATAAAGAGGTAAAAACAAACAAAAGAGGACTACAACGTCGTAAAAAATTATTAGCAAAAAATTGAAGAAGGAAGAAGTAAATGAAAGATACAGATATCTCTATGGATGTGGCAATTATTGGTATGGCTGGAAATTTCCTGGTGCAAATAGTATTGAAAAGCTTTGGAAAAATTTATGTAATGAAGTAGATGTACGCCAAGAGTTTAGTGATGAGGATTTAAAGCTTTTTACTAAAGATATAAGCCAAATAAATAAAGAAGATTTTGTAAGAAAGGGTTATATTATAAATGATGTTGATAAATTTGATGCTAAATTTTTTAATCTAACTCCTAAGCAAGCTGAAATATTGGATCCTCAACAAAGATTATTTTTAGAAATAGCTTGGGAAGGATTAGAAAGTACAGGGTATGCTTCTACTAAAGAGCCCCAACATATAGGAGTATATGCTGGAGCAAATTTCAATAATTATCTTTTTAATGTGGCTGAACATTTAGAAATGAGAGATATGATTTCTTATCTTGATACAATGATTGCCAATGATAAAGATTATCTTACTTCACGAGTAGCATATCATTTAAACTTGACAGGTCCAGCAATAAGTATACAAACTTCTTGTTCTAGCTCTTTATCTGCCATTGCTACTGCTTATCAATCACTATTGGATTTTCAATGTGATATGGCAATAGCAGGAGGTGTTGGTTTAAATATACCCCAAGAAAGAGGATATAGGTATTATAAAGAGGGTGGTTTATCTCAAGATGCTGCTTGTCATTCTTTTGATAAAGAAGCTACAGGAGTTATGCATGGTAATGGATTGGGTGTTGTTATTCTAAAAAGATTAGAGGATGCTTTAGAAGATCAAGATAATATTATTTCTGTAATTAAAGGTGCTACAATAAATAATGATGGAAATAAAAAAGTGGCATATTTTACTCCAAGTGTTGAAGGTCAAGTAGATGTCATTAGTGAGACTTTATCTGTAACAGATATAGACCCTAAAGATATACATTATATAGAAGCACATGGTCCTGGAACACCTGTTGGAGATCCTATTGAATTTAGGGCTTTAAGTCATGCTTATGGTATTGATTCTTCTAAATCATATGATAAAACTTGTGCATTAGGTTCTATAAAAAGTCATCTTGGACATCTTGGTGCAGCCGCAGGAGTTGCAGGAGTAATTAGTGCTTCTTTAATTCTTAAAAATAGAAAAATCCCAGCTACTATGCATTTTAAACAGATTAATCCTGAAATAAATATTGAAAATAGCCCTTTTTATATAAATACCAAATTAAAAGAATTAGATTCGACTTCTTCTCAAACTATTAATGCTGCTGTGAGTTCTTTTGGTATTGGTGGAACAAATGTACATCTTATTTTACAATCTTCACCTAAATAGAATATGAAAATAAATGTTATGAAGATGACACTTATCTTTTCCCTCTTACTGCAAAGAGTGAAAAATCATTGGAAAATCAAGTTAAATATTTAAGTGAGTATTTATTAAATAACAAAGAAGAATCTTTGGCTGATATCTCTTATACTTTACAACAAAAAAGAGAACATTTTTCTTATAGAAGATTTATTGTAGCAAACAATTATGATGAATTACAAAAACAACTTCAACAAGATAAGGCTCCAAAAAATCAGGCAAAATTTGCAAATGATAAAAATAAAAATTCAATCACTTGTTTTTATGTTTCCTGGTGTTGGAGATCAATATATTAATATGGGATATGATTTATATAAACATCAAAAAGTGTTTAAAGATATTATTGATGAGTGTGCACAAATTTCCCAAGAATATTTAGATGGTATTGATATTAGAGATGTTTTGTATCCTAAAGATAGCGGTATGGAACAGGCAAAAGAACTTATAAAAAAAGTTGAAGTAACTTTAAGTATTTTGTTATCTGTTGAGTATGCTTTAGCTAAGCAATTGGAGTATTTTGATGTTGTCCCAAATCAAATGATAGGGCATAGTTTAGGAGAGTATAGTGCCGCACTTGTATCAGGGGTTTTTACCTTAAAACAGGCCTTGTCTTTGGTTGTTTTTAGAGGAAAATTAATTCAAAGTTGTGAACCAGGAGCTATGCTTGTAGTAAATGAAGATACTCAAAGATTAAAAGAAATTTTACCCCCAAAACTTTCTTTAGCTGTTGTCAATGCTCCACAGTTAAATATGGTCTCAGGAGCAGTTGAAGATATTGAAAAATTTGAAAAAGAATTGAAAGATTCTAATATAAGTTATAACAAATTAAAAGCTAATAGAGCTGGTCATTCTAGTACACTTGATCCTATATTAGATGACTTTGAAGCTTTCATAGATAATATGGATTTGCAAAGACCTAAAATACCTTTTATTTCCAATGTTACAGGTGACTGGATAAGTGATGAAGATGCAACAAGTGCAAACTATTGGAGAAGGCATTTAAGACAAACAGTTCAATTTCATAAAGGCTTATCTTTATTAATAAATCAATCTAATACTGTATTTGTTGAGATTGGAGCAGGAAGAGGCTTAACAACTATAGCAAAAAGACATAAAGATGCTAGTCGTTCATTGCCTGCATATGCTAGTATGAAAAGTGCCAATAAAAAAACAAATGATAACAATAATTTATATGAATTATTAGGATTTCTATGGCTTGAACAATATGAAATCAATTGGCAGACTTTAACTCCACCTGATAATTGTAAATTACTTAACTTACCTACTTATGCTTTTGATAGAAAGTCTTATTGGTTACATAGAAGCCTAAATACAAATAAAGCAGATAGCTCAACTTTAGAAAAGTCAGAAGATATTAGTACTTGGTTTTATACCCCTTCATGGATTAAACTTGAAGCTAATTACCAAAATAATTTAAATCAAGTAGCAAAAAACTATATTATTTTTAATCCCCAAAACAGACTATTAGATAAAGTTATTAATCATCTAGAAATAGATAATAATGTAATTTGTATAAATTTTGGAGAAAAGTATCAAAAATAGATGAACAAAATTATCTTATCAATGTAAATAATATGGTTGATTATGATAAATTATTCAAAGATTTGACACAAACTTTTGATGAGTCACTATATATAATTCATGCTTGGATGCTAGAAAAGATGGATTCTTCTTTTAACAATATAGATAACTTTTATAATTCAGATACGCAAGTCTTAGGGTATTTAAGCATTGCTGCTTTAATGCGTACTTTAAGCAAATATAGTTTAATAACAAAAACAAGATTAGCTATTCTTTCAAATCAGCTTTATGACATAGTAGGGGAAGAAGAACTTTCTTTTGACAAGGCAACATTACTTGGACCTTGTAAAGTTATACCTTATGAATTTCCCCAATTAGATTTTATCCATCTAGATATTGATGAAAAATCACTTAATAAAGATACTTCTATTGATTCTATTGTAAATGATATTGTCTCATATAAGCCTTATGAAAAGTATTTATGTATAGCTTATCGAAACTCTGCTCGTTGGAAACCACATTATAATGCTCTTAATACAGATTTTGTAAGAAATAAAGCTGAACAAAATCTTGATATAAAAGAGAGTGGAATCTATTTAATTACTGGTGCTTTTGGAGGTGTTGGTAGTGTGGCATCCCAATGGCTGGCACAAGAAGCTAAAGATGTTACTTTAATTTTATTAAGTAGAACAAAGCTTCCTAAAAAAGAGGATTGGGAAACTTATTTAAAAGAGCATAGTAATAACAATATTTCTAATAGGATTAAGCAAGTCCAAAATTTGGAATCAAAAGGTGCAAAAGTTTTTACTTATGCTATTGATATTAGTGATACAAAAAGTATGCAAGCCTTGCAAGAAGATATAAAAGATAATGTAGGGCAAGTTAATGGAATTGTTCATGCTGCTGGGGTTGTTGGTGGAGGATTAATAGAGTTAGAAGACAGCATTAAGTTTCATGGCAATTTAGATACAAAAGTACTTGGAACTAAGTTATTATATAAATTATTTGCAAATGATAGTTTAAATTTTATTTTATTATGCTCTTCTCTTGGCTCTTTAATTGGTGCATTAGGGCAAGTAGAAAATACAGCAGCTAATTCCTTTTTAGACTTATTTGCTCAAAATCTTTCAAAAAATAATACTTCAACAAAAATTATGACAGTTAATTGGGATTATTGGTTAGAAGTAGGGATGATTTTAGAATTAGCAGATAAACATAAACAAATTGTTGGAGATGAGATAAGTGTAGGTATCTTACCTAATGAAGGTAAAAAATGTCTTTCTATTCTATTAAATCTCATTAATATACCTAATATAGTAGTTTCAACAGCAAATTTTCAACATCTATTGAATCTTCGTTCAACAGCAACACATAAAGCTTTAGAGATGTTTGAAAATGCAAATATTACAAAAGAGAATAATGATGAAAGGGAGATTTTATCTACAGAATATTTAGCTCCAAGAAATTGTATTGAAAGAGTCTTGGTTTCTTTATGGGAAAATCGTTTAGGTATAAAAATTGGAGTTAATGATAATTTTTTTGAGTTAGGAGGAGATTCAATGATTGCTCTTCCTCTTATGGCAGATATGAGAGATACTTTACAATTTGATTTACCAATACAATCTTTGTTTAGTGAACAAGATGTTGCTTCAATAGCTACTTTTATTTCTCAAAATGAGCCAACTCCTGGCATTACAGAACAAGTTGCCGAAGTTTATCTGCAAGTACAAAATTTATCAAGTAATGAAGTAAAACAAGCTTTAGAAAAATAAAATAGGGAAAGATATGACAGAATTATCAAAAGAACAACGTGCATTAATGGCAAAACTTTTAAAAGAAAAAGGTTTATCTTCTAATACTGCATCAAATAAAGAAAAAAATATTACCATATTAGAAGATTTAAATAATCGTTATGAAGCATATCCTTTAACAGATATACAACAAAGTTATTTGTTAGGTCGTAGCCAAAACTTTTTATTAGGAAATGTAGCAAGTCATGCTTATATTGAAATGGATATTAAAAATTTAGATATAAAGCGTTATGAATTTGCATGGCAAAAAATAATTGAAAGACATGATATGTTAAGAACAGTTGTTTATGAGAATGGGACACAACAAACACTTAAAGATATTCCAAAATTAAAAATAACATTGCATGATTTTTCAACTTTAGCAAATAAAGAGTCTAAACAAAAAGCTTTTTTAGAGTTAAGGCAATCTCTATCCCATCAAATTCTTTCGACTGAAAAATGGCCTTTATTTAATATTCATGTAAGTACTTTTGATAAGATTGACTATAAAATTCATTGGAGCTTTGATGCTATTGTTTGTGATGTTTATAGTATTTTTATTTTTCAAGAAGAGTTATATAATTTTTATCATGATGAAAAAACTGAATATAAGCCACTTAATCTTACTTTTAGAGACTTTGTTCTTACTTTAAAAGAGCAAGAAAAAACACCTTTTTATGAAAAGTGCAAAAATTATTGGTTAGAAAAAATAAAAACTTTGCCCACTGCACCTATGCTACCTTTAAAAAAGGAACTGTCTCAAATACAAAAACCACGATTTAAACGTTTGGAATATATTATGGAAATTAAGCAGTGGGAAAAGTTAAAACAAAAGGCAAAATTGCATGGAGTAACAACAACTACTGTATTATTAACTGTTTTTTCCCATGTTTTATATAAGTGGAGTAAAAACTCAGAGTTTACTTTAAATATGACAGTTTTCAATCGTCCCGCTTGGCATAAACAAATGGATGAGATTGTTGGAGATTTTACTATTACTATGTTATTGGGAATAGAAGCTTTAAGTGCAAAAGATAAAAGTTTTAAAGATATTGCAAAAAATATTCAAGCAAGGCTTTTTACTGACCTTGAACATCGTTTATATAGTGGTGTTAATGTTATGCAACAATGGTCAAAACTCACAGGTATTAAACAAATTGCCCCAGTTGTTTTTACCAGTGCTTTAACTGTAGGAGATATTAGTTCAAAACTAGATGCTAATGTACGACAGCTTGGAGAAATGAGTTATTCTATCACTCAAACTCCTCAAGTATTATTAGATCATCAAATATATGAAGAAAATGCTAAATTAGTTACCCATTGGGACTATGTTGATGAAGCTTTTGAACCTTCTTTGCTTTCAACAATGTTTGAATCTTATACAAAAACTTTAGAATATATAGTAAATAATGATGAGGTTTGGCAAGAAGAACTAATCATTGATTTACCTAAAATACAAAAAGAATCACGCCTTGAATATAATAATACAAGAGATGAAAATATATTAAAATTATCAAAAAAACCACTTTTTTATGAATTTAATAAACAAGTAAAAGCTCAAAAGAATTCAAAAGCTATTATAACAAATAATAAAACTTTAACATATGAGGAGTTAGCGTATAGAGCTTATGAGTTAAATTTAAAACTGCAAAAAGAGGGCATCAACGAAGGTGATAATATTGCTATTGTTTTACCTAAAGGATGGCAACAAATTGTGGCAGTTTTAGGAGCTCTTGCTTCTGGTGCAACGTATATCCCAATAGATAGTAATTCTCCAAAGCAAAGACTTAATAAAATATTAGAAGATGCCAATTGTAAATATATTATTTCTAAAGAAAAATAGTTAATTCTTTAGGTATAAATGAAAATATTAAGTGTATACCAATAAAAGAAAAAATAGAAAAGAAACATAAAGAAGCTCTTGAGTTTTGGCCTGTTAAAACTAGTAGTAACAATATAGCTTATATTATTTATACTTCTGGTTCAACAGGAACACCAAAAGGTGTAATGATGAGCCATGAATCTGTTATGAATACTCTTTTGGATATAAATCAACGTTTTAATATTTCCAATAAAGACATTATTTTTGGCTTATCAGCATTAAACTTTGATTTATCAGTATATGATATTTTTGGTACACTTTCAGTTGGAGCAACTTTAGTCTTACCTGATAAGGGACAAGAAAAAAATCCACAACATTGGCAGGAGTGTTTAATTAATCATTCTTGTACCGTGTGGAATAGTGTACCTGCTTTACTTCAAATGTTTTTGGAATATAATCCTAGTAAAACAATTTTAACAGCTTTAAAAACTGTAATGCTTAGTGGAGACAAAATACCTTTAAATTTAGTAAAGTTAGCCTATAAAAATATGCCAGATTCTCATATTTTTGGTTTAGGTGGAGCTACAGAAGCTGCAATTTGGTCTATATACTACCCTTTACAGAATTTAGATAAAAGCTTTAAAAATATTCCATATGGAATGCCTCTTAGTAATCAAAGCATACATATTTTAGATAAGAATTTAAATCCTTGCTTTGATTATGCAGTAGGCAAATTGTATATTGGTGGAGTAGGTTTAGCTAAGGGGTATTTTAATGATATTAGTAAAACTAAAAAACACTTTATTCAAAATCCTCATACGAAAGAGTTTTTATATGATACAGGAGATTTGGGTGCTTATAATCCTAAAGGTTATGTGGAGTTTTATGGAAGAGAAGATCATCAAATTAAAGTTAGTGGATTTAGAGTTGAATTAGGAGAAATAGAAAATAGTTTAAATACTCATTCTGATATTTCAAAATCTATTGTTATGTTACTTGATGATAATAATCCAGATAAATCTAAACAGATTCTCGTTGCCTATGTAAAAACAAATAATACTATTGATGAAAATAAAATAAAAGAATATCTTAGGGATTATATACCTGATTATATGATTCTAGTTCTTTATAATATAGTATAAATCTTGAATATTAATGAAAA
>JQGR01000143.1_pt1 | contig 11157 bp, 8 predicted proteins | sample 210181 | NCBI WGS metagenome assembly JQGR01 (sample SAMN02928655, study PRJNA255238) | bioreactor metagenome | biome: continuous culture; feature: L-culture metagenome assembled contigs; material: continuous culture biomass; isolation source: continuous culture inoculated with microbial biomass... | reverse complement strand
GAATGGGTCACAAGGTCAGCTCGCCAGAAGTTAGTTCTGTGCAGTCCCCATTTCTTTTCTCCCACCACCTTTCACACACTTCCCAAAGCGCTTCCTTCTTGACTGGCTTACTCAAAAAGTCATCCATGCCCGCCTGTAGACAGCGATCACGATCTGCTTTTCTGGCATTGGCAGTTAAAGCAATGATTGGACAAGGCGTTAAATTATTTTCTGCCTCCCATTTGCGAATTGCACGCGTCGCTTCAATGCCATTCATAACAGGCATCGACATATCCATCAGGATCAAATCAGGTGGAGATTCTTGATACTTCTCAACCGCTATCACGCCATTTTCCGCGAACCCCAATGAGATAGATGCCTTTTTAAGCATACTCTGAACTACGAGGCAGTTTGTTTTGTTATCTTCCGCAACAAGCAAACGAAGGTTCGCCAGTTTCTGATCTTCAGTCCTTTCATGCTCAACCACCTTATCGTTTACCGTCGTAGGAGAAAGGGCGGCACTGATCAGGCGCTTCAGTTGTTTGGCTCTCACGGGTTTCGCAGCGACATCAAAAATGTTCAATTCACTTCGTACAGCAGTCCCAATCCGCTTGTCGGCCGAAGACAGAATGACCACTGGAGTGTCCTTATGCTCCTGGGACTGGCGCATTCGCTCAATCAGGCTAAGTCCATTCATCTCGGGCATTTGATAGTCTACCAATAGCATTTCAAAGACCTGATTATTGGCAGCCGCATGCTCAAGTAATTCCAAAGCCCGCCCCGCTGAACTGGCCAACGTCACATCCGCCCCCCAATTTCTGAGTTGTTCTTGGAAAATGAGGCGGTTTACCTTCAAATCGTCAACAACAAGGATGCGACGGCCGGTGAGGTCCAGCGCACTGTTCAACTTCGTATCGGTACTGAGGTCGGTGAACGGCAGGGGCAGACGAATGGTAAATGTTGACCCCTCGCCAGGTGTAGATGTGACTTCAATAAAGCCATCCATCAATTCCACGAGCCTTCTGGAGATTGCCAGCCCCAGACCCGTACCTTCAAACTCACGGGTATCTGACGTGTCGACCTGTTCAAACGCACTAAAGATTTTAGAAAGCTTGTCAGCGGGGATGCCGATCCCCGTATCCGCGATGGTTAGGGTAAGAAAGTCCTTATCTCCCAGGCTCGTTGTGGTCACATCCACAAAAACATGTCCTTCACGCGTGAATTTTGCAGCATTGCCCCCAATATTTGTTATAACTTGACGGATCCTGCCATCATCACCCAAAACCCCTTCCGGCAAAGACGGGTCATAGCGAAATATGATTTCAACATCCCGCCCACCGGTTGTGAGCGACAGCATGCCAATGATTTCTTCACATAGGCGGCGCATGTTGAATGGGACAGGATCAATATCCAGTTTCCCGGCTTCGATCTTTGAGAAATCCAGAATATCATTGATGATGGTCAGCAATGATGCCCCCGAATTCGATATAGTTTCCGCAAAAAGTTGCTGCTCGGTATCCAGTTTGGTTTCCTGAAGCAGGTCCGCCATACCAATCACCCCGTTCATCGGCGTGCGAATTTCATGGCTCATGTTCGCGAGGAAATCTGATTTGGCTCGATTGGCGACCTCTGCAGTTATTTTTGCTGCCTCCAGCTCACGTTCTCGTTGATCTCGCTTCTTAATGTCGCTTTCAAGCATATCAACCGACGCATCAAGCGCGCGCAGTTCTTCCGCCACATACCAAGGGATCGGGTGCGGTTGAGACTGCTTTCCGATAAGGACTTCCGAAATGCGCTGATGGGTCCGACGCAAAGGGCGCATGGCAAAAAGATTGGTAAATATCAGGAACAAAAGCGACAAGCTTGCGACAGTATAAAGTGTGTGCAGCTGTGCGCGGCGCACATTTTGAGCAATTTGGGCCTGTCCCTCCCGCATCGACCATTCGACCATCATAGTGCCGAACTGTACCCCTTCAAACTCAACCGGTTGCGTAAAAAAAACCAACTCGGTTTCTTCGCGTTCCAAGCCCGAGTGAATTCTTACCAGGTTCTGACCCTTGTCGTTGTCCAAACGAATAGAAATCAGCTGCCCATTTCTGGCAATCGCCTCCTGCATACCGGTTTCCAAGATCGGGATATCTTCAACAATGATGTATTCCAACATCAGTCCGCTAAGCAGCGAAACGGTCAGCTTCGCCTGCTCATGCATTTGTTTCTCAAGCCGCCTGGTTTCCGATTGCGTCTCGAATTCCCCCATAAGGACTGTAACGAGCCCTGCAGCAGCCACAAACGAGGCGACAATTTGAAAGGATATTCCTCGGAGGTTCATCGATGCACCTAATGCAAACAAGAGTTAGAAAGAGCGGCTACGGGAAATGCCGCTTCGAACGAAGTCGTAGTCAGCATCATCACCTGTCAAAAACCCGTGCTTTGCGATTTTGAGAACCGCCTGTTCATTATGTGCAGCCAGCATCACTTCACGCATCGCCGCCAACACATGTTGAGGCATCGTAGGGTGCGCCAGCCAGGGTTTGGTAACGTTTTCAAACTTGAACAGAACTTTCAGTGGCACCCCTTTGGCAACCAGTTTGTCATAAGTGCCTTCTTTCAAAGCCCCCGCATCGAAGCGTTGCTTGCCGACGGCCTCTCCAACGAGGTCATGGCGACCTAGAAACTCATAATGATCCAGTTCTTTCGAAGAAATACCGGCCTCAAGCAGGCTGGCCTGCGCAAGATACCTGCCAATCGTGGACAGTTTGCTGCCAAAGGCAAAGGAGCGCCCAGCCAAGTCCGCCAAGCTTTGATAAGAGCTATCAGAATGCACGGCTATAACCCCGTAAAACCGTTTCTTACCCTTTTTGCTTTCCATGGTGATGATCTTGATGTCGGGGTTCTGTTCTTTAACCAAGACATAGGATGCTGGCCCCAACCGCGCGAAATCAACCTCTCCATTGGTCAGTTGCGAAATGCCATCTGAATAGCTGCGCGCCACCTTCAGACGTATCGTTACGGGTTCCCCCAATTTTCAGCCATTTGGGAGGACAGAAAATCAAAAAATGGCTTATACTTACGTACAGTTTCAGTTGGCTTATCAGCAGCGTATGTGCCGAACACCAAATTCACCTCCGCCTGTGCTTGCAACGGGACGCCAATCAAAGCGAACAAGAGGCAGGTCGCCTGCATTTTCCAGAATCTTCGCAATGCAGTCCCGGCATTCATGCGTCGCCCAACCTGTGCAAACCAATTCAAAAAGAGCATGCAAAACCTCCAGTTCCATTAGAGCCATCAAGCACATTCTAAGCCTTAGCTGCAGGTGCCCTCCCCCAAGCTAGCGGCCATTTAACAAAATTTTCTTAATTTGGCCGAAAATAGGAACAGAGCTGAAGAAAGCGCACCATCAAATTGGACAATTTAGGACTCTAATGCGGGCAACTAGGGGCAGGCAATCCAGCGAACACGGTAAGGCTAGACTCTTTTCCAAAAAAGTTCAGGCGTGATGCATTTGTCCCGAAAAACGCTGTGGATTAAACCAATCACGCACTGAATCGAATCCACCTGCGCTTGTTGCGTATTACAACAACCTTCGGCACTGGTTCCGGATTTCAATCGGCACTCGCTGAAGAGCAAACTCGACGCAAACGTAGAGTCGATAGAATGCATTGGCGCAGCAATGCTGCTAGCGCTGTCGTGCAATTACCTAAATGCCCGATCTTGTCGCGCACCACAGAAGGCGAGAAGCGCGGAGACATCATCTATCGCAGCGGTTCTCGCCTTCGGGCCAAGAGCGCTATGATCTCATTGTTGATGCTTCGAAATTCACAATAAGTGGTGGTTCATTTGCTTACGTAATCGGTTTAATGTGCACTCTGTAGCAAGTAGGATTTCCCAACTACTTAGATTGAAGTTTTGTTTGATAATTTAGGATAGATTGCTTGTACATAAACCGCTTCGTTCAGGTCGCAAATGATGAGAATTCATACTCATCAATGGGCGATCTGGAATTCGCACAATTGCCATTTCCAAAAGTTCTGCTGGGCGCACCAGGAGGCGGAAAAACAGCAGCTTGCGAAGAGATCGCTTCAATTCTGAATGGCAAGTTTACTCATGCTGAGGATTTGGCCTGTGGGTTATTCAAGCTGGCACCCGATTTCGATGACCAGATATTGATCATTGATGGGCTGGATGAGGTTGTATCCGAGGAAATCCCCAAGGCCTTCATGAAGATAATCAGTGAGGTTTCCAGCCTCGGTTACAAAAATTGGCTAATAAGTTGCCGTGCCTATGAATGGCGATCCTCCTTGTTCAATCCGCGTATCGAAACGGCATTCGGGTTTCCGGCGAAGGTTGCCAATATGGGTGACCTCGACGACAAGGAAGTAGTAGCTCTTCTTCGTGCATTCGAGTTCGAGGGAAATGCTGAGCAATTCTTGAAAAATGCAAAGGTAAACGAAGCTTCAGATCTTGTAAGAACCCCCCAAACACTAAGGATGCTTTCACAAGCGGTGCAAGCCGGCGGTTGGCCAAAGACTAAGACCGAACTGTTTCTTTCTGCCTGCGAGGTTATGGCTGCAGAAGAAAATGAAGTTCACCAAGCGAAAGATGTGAGCCGCCCAACACCTGACGAAGTTATTTCGACGGCGGGTTGGGTGTGTACTCAAATCCTAATGTCCGGCGGACGCGGAGTCGCTTTGGGAGGTAAGACCTCAAAAACCTTCCCACGACCGGCTGATCTAGCTGGCGCTGAATACACTGAGAGCTCTGTAAGCGCATCCTGCAAAACCAAGCTTTTCAAGACTGCCGAACGAGAAAACGTCGAACCTGTTCACAGGACTATCGCTGAATTTCTGGCTGGCCGGTGGTTGGCTTCCCAATTTAAGATGACCCCGCGCAAGTTATCTCAAACGCGCGTTATGAACTACCTCACATTTGGAACAGGTGAGATTCCCCCGGCGCTCCGAGGCTTACATGCTTGGGTTACTTCCTTTGATGAAATTACAAGGATAAAGAATATTGCCAACGATCCGTACGGATGCTTGCGATACGGTGACCTTTCCAGCTTTTCCGATTTGGAAGTTAGAGAACTTCTCAAGAGCTTAACGGATCTATCAGAGACCGATCCATATTTTCGCAGCCAAGACTGGCACACAAGCTTTGGTCGCAGTCTCGGGCGTGTCTCGATTCAGGACAGTTTTGTAAGACTGGTTTCCGATAGCAACGTCTCGCTTCAACTGAAATGCACGTTGATGGATTCCATTCAGGGGACGGAGTTAGCCAATGCAGTGACTGACGATCTGAAGGAAATCATTTTAAACGAAGATGTCACTCCTAGAGAAAGACACTCAGCAGTGGACGCTTTGGCCAGTAGCTCAAAGCCCATAGATTGGCACGAACTGGCAAACGATTTGTTGTCCAGCGGAACTGCGCAAAGCCTTAGAATTTCCATCGACGATGTGATCTCCCATAATCTGGAAACGTTTTCCGGTGCGGAGATCGCCGAACATATTAAAGCTTATGAACGCGCAACATCGAGTGACGATGAGTTTCACATATCTGGTATAGGATTTAGGATACCAAGGGAGTGTTCCGACCAGCAAATTGAAGAGATAGCCCGTTCAATCGCAGAGGATATCTCTCAAGAGCGCGACGAAAGAAGGCGAGGCGTCCATAAGGGACGTGAAGAGTGGCTACTTGAACTTCTTCCACGAGTCTTGTCCCGTGAGACCGAGCCGACAGCGGAAGAATTATGGCCACTGATCTCTCGGCTCAGTGGCGATTCTTACCGAAAGTCTGAATGGGAAAAGGTCGCTCAGCCGTGGTTTGGGGCGCATGACGAAGTACGTCGAAAAATTCAGTCTTTGGCTCTTGCGGAAGCCGAAGACGACCAGCATGGCTGGATGACGTTTTTCCGGCTATCGGATATCTCATCGGGCCTACATATGCGCGAGACCGATGTCATCTACCATCTCAGCACGCTGATTGCCGCGAATGATAAACCACCTGAATGGCTAGAAAGATGGAAGAGCCTTGTAAGATGGGCTCAATCTCATCGCGACTTCGACGGTAGCGCCCTAGAATTGGCGGAAAAACACGCGAAAGCCACCCCCGAACTCCAACCTGTATTGGATGAACTTTTACGTCCTCCGATGCGCGACTATGAGAACGAGCATCAGGCTCGAGTACGGAAAGAAGAACAAGAAAAACGCACCAAGGCTCGAGCGAGACATGTCAGCTTTTCCGATGTTCGCGAAGAAATGGCACAAGGGAAAAACTTGGGTGCGTTGTACCAAGCGGCACGCGCATCACTAGGACATTTTTATGAGTTTAAGGCCTCTGACTCCCCAAGATCACGCATTGCGGAAATGGTTGGATCAGACAATCTGTCGTCGGCACTTGATGGTTTTGAAGCCGCAGGGAGACGCGACGATATTCCAAGCGTCAGGAGAAGCGCTGACCTGAGGATCAAGGAAAACAAGGTCTATCACCTTGAAACGGTATGTCAGGCTCTCTGCGTTGAGGCGCTTCACGCAGGCCGATCTCTGGACACGTTAAACGGGTACGATCACGCTTCTACGAGCCCGATCTGGATCAGGTTCTGATCAATAGGAAAAAGCCTGGTGTCACTCTAAGAATCTTACACGGCCAATATGTTGAGGAAGTAAATAGTTTCAACGACCCCAACTTGACGCCCGTGAGTGAAAGTCTATTATATCAAAGGGTTAGAGAGCACAATAAGAAGCGCGGGCCAGAATTTCGCCACGAACATGTCCCTGGTGGCTCCCTGCAGTTCGATTTTTCAGGAAAGAGGCCCACGTACGTTGACAACGGCGGGAAGGTCATTTCGGCAGAGCTTGCAATTGCAGTCTTGCCATTTAGCGGGCTTACATTTGCAATGGCGATTGCAAGTCAGTCTCTGCCACACTGCACTGAGGCCTTCGTCTCGGCGTTGGAGTATTTCGGCGGTGTGCCGGATGATGCAGTTTTTGATAACTTTAAGGCAGCGGTGGACAAACCCCGACGAGGGAGTGAGCCCGCAAAAATCAACCTGAATTTCCAAGCGTGTCTTGACCATTACAGTCTTTTTCCAGACCCGACACGAACCTACGCAGCGCGCGACAAGGGTATGGTTGAGAAAATGGTTCAGGAAGTTCAGCGGAGCTTTCTCGGTAAGGAGCGCTACCTGAATTGCTACTCGCTGTCTGATCTGAACGAGAAGCTGAAAGAAGCGCTTGATGAAATTAACCATCGCCCCATGCCAAAACGTGCAGGCATGTCCCGATGGCAAATTTTCAAAAGCCAAGAGGCCGCGTGTTTAGCCCCGCTACCAACCGCCAGATATGAATTTGGACGCTGGCAGGTCGGGCTGACTGTCCCGCTTCACTATCATGTATTTGTGGACGGTGTTGGATACAGTGTCCCCTCTCGTTTCGTTGGGGCTCAGGTCAACGTCAAGGCAACTGTGAATTTGATCGAGATTTTCACGAATGGGTTTCCGATAGCCATTCATCAACGATCAAATGAATTGTCTGGGCGAAAGACCAACTCAGATCACTTACCTGCTCATCACAAAGCAATGACATCTTATCGTAGGGAAGCGGTACTACGTTTCTCGGAAAGCTTAGGTCCGATTGTCGCGACATTCGTCCGAGCGCATCTGGACCTGCACAGAAATGTCAAAGCAGCCGGCGACATGGTCAAAAAGCTGTCGAGCAAGATCCACCATTACGGCCGGTTGGCAGTAGAAAATGCAATCACAGAAGCCCTCGAGCGTGGTCAGATTAATGCCCTGGCGGTCTATGGTATTCTCGAACGTGGGGGCACTAGCTTCCAAGAAGATTTGCCCTCACCTTCAAAGCCGAGCGGTAATATCCGAGGTGCTGAATACTACTCGGACGAGGGGGATAACTGATGCAGCTTCATACAGTACTTGAACTGGCACGAGAGCTTCGTCTTTCCGGTCTCGCCGAGGCACTGGAACAACAGCAAGCAGATACCAGCCATGACGAGCTTTCGTTCACCGAGCGTTTAGGGGCTCTGATGTTGTCAGAGAAGGAAAAACGCCACAACAACATGCTCGAACGCCTGACCAGAGACGCGCGGTTGAAGCTGAATGCCGTGCCTGAAGAACTGAATTATTCGGTCGACAGAGGCTTTCAGTCAGCGCAGATGCGCGAGCTCCTTCAGTGCTCGTGGGTCAAGCGGGGATGGAACATCCTGATATCTGGTGAAACTGGTACGGGAAAAACCTGGATCGGATGTTGCATCGCAACGGCAGCAATCAGGAACGCGATCAAATCCAAGTATTATAAGGTCGATGACCTTCTATATGAGATGGCGTTGGCGCGAGCTGACGGCAACTACCTAAAGTTCAAAACCAAGCTGGAGAAATACGAGTTGTTGGTGCTGGACGACTTTGGCGTCACACCAATGACGCAGCAGGGCAAATCTGACCTTTTGGCAATTGTCGAAGATCGTGTGCATTCACGATCGACGATCTTCATCGGACAGAGACCATACAACGATTGGCATGCGTTTATAGACGATCCAATTATTGCAGATGCCGTTCTCGATCGGCTTTCTCACAACCGTTACCACATCAAGCTGAAGGGCCGCTCCAGACGAAAGAAGGAAGCATCTTTTGACGACACCTAGAAATCACTCGTAGCATGCATTTTGTTTCGGCGCTGATTGTAGATTGCAGCCAGCGCCGAATTTCAATTCCAAAGGATGCTGACTGGGTATGAAATCTGCACTTGTCAATCGCGTCTACCTGCCCCAAGTTCAACTGCGCGGGAGTTGCTGCCTTTCGCTGCAGCTGCGCCAATGACCGCTTCGGATGTTGGGATAGGTCACAGACGGTTGACTTTTAGCAAGACAAGACCGCCCCCAGTGTTTGTAGTTAGGGGCGGGTTCCTTTGCATAGATCAGTCGAGCGCCCCTTTAGAGACCGAAACCGAATGAGATTGCATTGATGAGTTGCACGTGCGCAGCGGCTCTATCAGTGCCTTCCGGGTCCGTGCAGATTGGGTCGTCCTGTTCCTCTTCAAGCAACACGGCGGCATTGGGTTTGCATGTGCCTAGGAAGGTGAAGTGGTTCGCCGGTGCAATCTCGACGTAGGATGCATCCGGTAACCGGTTCGCGAGGTCATTGCCATCCGGTCCTACGTCCGCCGCTCCGAGCCTGTCTGCGCCACCAAGGTTGATGAGAGTCATCCCGGCCAAAGCGCCCTGAAGCGTTTCCGGATCAGCAGCACCGCCAAAGCCGGGATCGACAATCACGGCCCGTGAGATACGCGGGTCGCGCGCATCAGCTTCAAAACCGGGATAGTCAGCGAAACGCACACCGCCCAGGCGGAAGAACACGCAATCAGCGGCCTCTGGACCAGTGCTACAGTTTGTGTCTTGAACTGCACCATCAAAGCGGACCCCGGCCAACCCGAGAGCGGTTGCCCCGCCCAGGGAGAAACCGACGACGCCGATCCGATCCAGATCGATGAAGGGCGCAAAAGCGGGGTCGGCGAGGATGATATCGAGCGCGGCGGTCAGGTCATTTGCACGTGCCTCAAGATCAACCGAGCGGCGCGGAGAACTGTCGCCGCTTGTTGAGCCCGGATGGTTCACCGCCAAAACGATGGCCCCGTTCTTGACAAGACCACTTGTAAGCCATCCCAAGCTATCGGCGTTGCCGCCCGAACCATGGGACAGAAGGACAAGCGGGTGCTCACCCTCTGCGATGGCTGGGCCGATAAACGCGAAAGTAGGGTCGAAGATCGGGCCGTCTCCAATGGGCGCGCGATAGGTGGGGTTTTCAGCCGGATACCAGATTGAGGCGGCGACCGGCCGGGCGCGGTGATCGGATGTCAGATCGAACCGGTCGTAACCGGGCAGCGTATCCGCGGCGACTGGGCCTGCGTGGGGCAGCGCGAGCATGGTAAGAAGAGCAAGGCGTTTCATGGGAACCTCCGTTATTGAACGCATGCCATTGGATTTGCCAAAAAATACGGACTATCGCGTCCTGTTTTCGTGATTCAGGTCGTCACAATCCGGATTCTGGACCATAGTCGTGCCATGCCAATGCTCCCAGTCCCTGCCTTCGCCGCCCTCGTCCTTGCCTATCTTGCGGTCCGCACTCTTCTGTCAGAGGGCAGACCGCCGCTGGTCGCCTTTCTTGCCGCCTGTGCCATTCAATCGTTTCTGGTCGCGATGATTATCGGGTATGATGTCGCTTGGCTCCGACCCATTCTGCCGGTCAGTGCCACAGTCATCCCGCCGCTGGCGTGGATCACATTTCAGGATGCCCTGATCAGTCGGGTATCCCTCCGCCAAGTTGGCTTTCACGGCGCAGCCCCCGCCTTCACGCTGTTCTGTCGCATCTTCGCGCCCGAGACGACGGATGTTGTCGTGCCGCTTGTCTTTGCGGGCTACGGTTGTGCGATCCTCTATCTGTTGCGCAGCTCCGGCGATATGCCCCTTGCCCGGTTGGACGCCGGGCGCGTTCCGAAGGTTCTTTGGCAGGTCTTGGGATGGTCTTTGATTGCTTCGGCCCTCAGCGATGTGTTCATCGCCGTTGCATTCATGACGGGCAAAGAACACTGGGCCGGATGGTTGATCACCTTCTCTTCATCCTTAGTCCTTGTGCTTGCCGGTTTGCTCAGTGGTAGCCCATCCGCATCTGGTGTGGCTGGCGAAGATTCAGCGGAGCCAGCTCCGCCGCCCAGAGAAACGAGCAAAGAAGATATCGAAATTTTGGAAGCGCTTGAGATTTTCTTGAAGCGCGAGCCTCTGCATCTTGATCCAAACCTCACCTTATCGCGGTTGGCACGTCGCCTTCACCTGCCGGAAAAGCGCCTTTCCATGGCCGTCAATCGCGCCACGGCGGCCAATGTCTCTCGCTACGTAAATTCTTGGCGTGTTCGCCACGCCTGCAAGCTGATCGAGGACGGCGCGACTGTTACCGATGCGATGCTCGACAGCGGATTCAACACGAAGTCGAACTTCAATCGTGAGTTTTTGCGAGAGACCGGTGTCCCGCCGAGCCAATGGAGGCAAGGCATGCAGCCACCGTCGAATGTAACTTGGATTTCCGAAGCGAGCAAAGGTGGTTGATCTGCCACGCATCTGGACAAAGACCCTTGGCGACGCTCAGTAGATTTTGTCATGTTACTGGTGGAAGCCCGATAT
>JQGR01000142.1_pt1 | contig 11226 bp, 11 predicted proteins | sample 210181 | NCBI WGS metagenome assembly JQGR01 (sample SAMN02928655, study PRJNA255238) | bioreactor metagenome | biome: continuous culture; feature: L-culture metagenome assembled contigs; material: continuous culture biomass; isolation source: continuous culture inoculated with microbial biomass... | reverse complement strand
TCAGCCAATCCGCCGCATCAATTTCGGTGATCATGTCAGCAATCTGGAAGCCAACACCTTGAAATTTACCAATTGGCTGGCCGAATTGCTTGCGTTCCGCTGCATAGCTCAGCGCATAGTCAAAACAGCGCCGGGCCCGCCCGACACTAAAGGCAGCGACGGTCAGGCGCGTGGCATAAAGCCATTCATTCATCACCGCAAAGCCACCATCGACTTCCCCCAGAACCTGCGCATCCGACAGGCGGCAATCATCAAAGGTGAGGATGTAGTTTTTATAGCCCTTATGGCTGACCGAATTATATCCCTCGCGCACTTCAAATCCGGGGGTGCCGCGATCCACAAGAAACGTGGTGATCCGCTTTTTGGGGCCTTTGGGCGTTTCGTCCACACCTGTTGCGATGAAGACAATAAAGAAGTCCGCATGCTCGGCACCCGAAATGAAATGCTTTGATCCGTTGATCACCCAATCACCGCCGTCGCGTTGCGCCTGACATTTCATGCCGCGCACATCCGATCCTGCATCCGGTTCGGTCATCGCCAGCGCATCCATTCGTTCACCACGTACGGCAGGTAGCAAATAGCGTTCGCGCTGATCTTCATTACAGGCCATCAAGATGTTTTGTGGGCGTCCAAAGAAGTGGGTCAACGCCATGGACCCTCGGCCCAATTCTCGCTCAACCAAAGTGAAATCAAAATGCGACAGGCCCGCACCGCCGACCTCTTCAGGGAAGTTACAGGCGTAAAAGCCCAGATCAATGCACTTATGTTTGATCTTTTCTCCCAGTTCATGCGGCACCTGACCGGTCCGCTCAACCTCCGCCTCATGCGGATAAATCTCGTTCTCCACAAAACTGCGGACGGTTGAGACAATCATCTCCTGTTCTTCCGACAACCCGAAATGCATGGCGTTTCCCCTTTCACGCGGTGACGCTGAACCTGTGCGCTTGCCGCTTGACGTTAGGGAGAATTCACGCGTTAATAATGCAGCTTTAGGCAGGAGTATGCAGTTTTGGTAGAATTTGTCGATGTTCTGCTGTTTGACCAATTCTCTGGTCTTTGCCTCGCCAACACGGTCGAACCGCTGCGCGCGGCCAATGATCTGGCCGGAAAACAGCTCTATTCCTGGCGCTTCGTATCTGTAGACGGCAATCCGGTGCGGTCCTCATCAGACATGACGGTGGCGGCTGATGGGGCTCTGTCTGAAATGCGTGGGACCATGCTGGTGGCGCTGCCATCTTACGGGTATCGCCGTCATGCCACGCCACAGGTCACACGGGCGCTGGCCGCAGCCTCCCGGCGGTATCTGGTCATGGCAGGTTTCGATACGGGTGCCTGGCTGCTGGCACAAGCCGGTTTGCTGGACGGACACAAAGCCACCATTCACTGGGAAGAACTAGCTGCGTTCGAAGAAACCTTTCCCGACGTGAGTACCGTACGGGAACGTCATATCAGCGACCGCGACAGGATCACCTGCACCGGCGCGTTGGCGGCATTTGACCTGATGCTCGACCGGATAGGTGAGACCCATGGCGCCGCTTTGCGGCTTGAAGTTGCGATGCTGTTCATGGCCCCCGGTGCCACCCCTTCCGTAGCGCCACCAATTGCCAAGTCCCGCGTCGTGGGCCGCGCACTTTCTGCCATGCGCGCCGAGATTGAGACCCCGATTTCCATGCCCGATATCGCCCGGCAAGCGGGCTGTTCGCTGCGCGAACTAGAGCAGCGCATGCGCACCGAACTGGGTGAACCTCCATCGACCATCTATCGAAGAATTCGGCTTATTTCGGCTCGAAAGGCTATATTAGAGACTAATCAGCCCATTACCGAGATCGCCCTGCGCGCGGGCTATGAGGACGGGTCGGCTATGACACGCGCCTTTAAGGCCGAATTTGGCACCACCCCCCGACAATTGCGTGCAGCGCGCTAGTCACACGGTCACAAAAGCTTCACCAAAATGGGGGTTGCGCTAACAGCGCTTTTGTCGACAATTGGTTCATGGAAATAAGAACAACGACCTCTTCCGCACATCCCAAATTGAAAACCTGGGCCGAAAGTGCCGCTGACTTGATTGCAGTGGCGGCAGGGCGCGCTGCAGCTGATCTGGTGATCACCGGCGGTCAAGTGGTGAATGTCCATACACGCGAAGTATTGGACTGGCAGGTGGCGGTGAAGGCCAGCCGTTTCGCCTATGTTGGCCCGGATGCAAGCCATTGCATTGGCGAAGGCACCGCTGTGATTGATGCCGAGGGGCAATATCTGATCCCCGGCCTATGTGACGGACATATGCATATCGAAAGCGGCATGTTGACACCGGCAGAATTTGCGCGTGCGGTTATACCTCATGGCACCACCACCATGTTTGTCGACCCACATGAAGTTGCCAATGTTCTGGGGCTTGAGGGCGTCCGGCTGATGCACGACGAGGCGTTGTTACAGTCGGTGAACATCTACACGCAAATGCCCAGCTGCGCCCCGTCGGCGCCGGGATTGGAAACCACCGGGTTTGAGATCACCCCCGAAGATGTGGCTGAGGCCATGTCCTGGCCCGGCATCATCGGATTGGGGGAGATGATGAATTTTCCTGGTGTGATCCATGGTGACAAAAAAATGCTGGCCGAAATGGCCGCGACCCAGGCGGCAGGCAAGACCATCGGTGGGCATTACGCCAGCCCCAACCTTGGTCCCAATTTCCACGCCTATGTGGCAGGCGGACCGGCTGATGACCACGAGGGCACCTGCGAGGCGGATGCGATTGCCCGCGTACGGCAGGGAATGCGGTCGATGATGCGGTTGGGTTCAGCGTGGTTTGACGTGGAAAAGCAAATCACCGCAGTCACTGAGAAGGGCATTGATCCACGCAATTTCATCCTCTGCACCGATGATTGCCATTCCGGAACACTGGTGGAAGAAGGGCACATGAACCGCGCCTTGCGCTACGCCATCAGCTATGGCTGTGATCCTTTAGTGGCGCTGCAAATGGCGACAATCAACACCGCCACCCATTTCGGGTTGGAGCGCGAATTGGGCTCTATCACACCTGGTCGACGTGCGGATGTGATTTTCACCGATGATCTTTCCAGCCTTCCGATCAACCGGGTGATTGCTCGGGGGCAGATCGTGGCGGAGGCAGGCACCATCAAAGTTGACTGCCCACATCTTGATTGGCCCCCGCACACCAGGGCCACCATGCATCTGGGCCGCAAGCTGGGTGCTGCGGATTTTGTGGTTGAAGCCCCCGAGGGCAAAAACTCAGTCACGGCAAAAGTCATTGGCATCGTGGAAAATCAGGCCCCGACAAAGACGCTCACCCGGGATCTGAGCGTTGTCGACGGCATTGCTGAACCGGACGAGGCGCAGGATGTCGCGCAGGTGGCGTTGGTTGAACGGCACAAGGGCACCGGTGTGGTTCAGAATGGGTTTGGTGAATGGGTTTGGCTATCAGGGGCAAATGGCGATGGCCTCGACCGTGGCCCATGACAGCCACCATATGATTGTGGTCGGCACCTCGCGCGAGGATATGGCGATGGCCGCCAACCGTCTGGCTGAAGTGGGGGGCGGTATGTGTGTCTACAAGGACGGGCACGAGCTGGCCTTGGTGGAACTGCCCGTCGCTGGGCTGATGTCCGACGCCCCCGCCCCGCAGGTCGCCGTGAAGGCACAGGGGATCGTGAAGGCAATGGAGGCCTGCGGCTGCACCCTTAACAATGCCTCGATCCAGCACAGTTTTCTGGCACTGGTGGTGATCCCCGAACTGCGCATTTCCGACCTTGGACTGGTCGATGTAAATAAATTTGAACTGACGGAATTGTTTGAGGATTAACCAATGCCAATGAGTGATATGACAATCCCGGTCATTGCCCCGGAGTTGGGCGAACATGAGGTATTCACCGATGCCAAAGCGGCGGTGGCCCGACTGACCGAGCTGTATGACACAGCCTGTGCGTTTCTGTGCAAGACCTTTGAAGAAAATGCCTCGGGCGCAAAACCTGCCAGCAGGTTTCGCGCCTATTACCCTGAGATCCGCCTGACCACAACCAGCCATGCCCAGCGCGACACGCGGCTGTCGTTTGGCCATGTTTCCGCGCCCGGCACCTATGCCACAACCATCACCCGGCCAGATCTTTTTGCCAATTATCTGGAACAACAGATTGCGCTGATCATGCGCAATCACGGCCAACCAGTGGAAATCGGTTTTTCCGACACGCCGATCCCGGTGCATTTTGCGGTGGCGCGCAATCCGAATATCTCGGTGCCGCAAGAGGGCGCGATGGAGTATCCGCTGCGCGACGTCTTTGACGTCCCCGATCTGAACACCACCAATGATGATATTGTGAACGGTGTGGTGGATTGGGAAGACAGCGGATTGGCCCCGCTGGCGCCATTTACTGCCCAACGGGTGGATTATTCGCTTGCCCGGTTGTCACATTACACCGCCACCATGCCTGAGGATTTCCAGAACCACGTTCTGTTCACCAACTACCAATTCTATGTGGAGGAGTTTGAGGCCTACGCGCGCAAGATGCTGGCAGATCCCGACAGCGGCTATACTGGATTCGTCGGGCCGGGCTATCACCGGATCACCGGGCCGAATGAAGTGCTTCAGGTGCCAGCGAAACTGCCGCAAATGCCAAGCTATCACCTGACCCGCGCGGATGGGTCTGGCATCACTTTGGTCAATATCGGCGTAGGGCCGTCCAATGCCAAAACCGCCACCGACCATATTGCCGTGCTGCGCCCGCATGCCTGGCTGATGGTGGGCCATTGCGCCGGGTTGCGGAACTCGCAACGATTAGGGGATTTTGTGCTGGCGCACGCCTATCTGCGCGAAGACAAGGTGCTGGATGCGGACTTGCCGATCTGGGTGCCGATCCCGCCGCTGGCAGAAATCCAGATTGCGCTAGAGCAGGCGGTGGCCGGGGTGACCGAATTGGAGGGGTATGAGCTGAAACGCATTATGCGCACCGGCACAGTGGCTTCGCTTGATAACCGCAACTGGGAACTGCGCGATCAGACCGGGCCGGTGCAAAGGTTAAGTCAATCGCGCGCCATCGCATTGGATATGGAAAGCGCCACCATCGCCGCCAATGGGTTTCGGTTTCGGGTGCCTTACGGCACGCTGCTCTGCGTTTCGGACAAACCGTTGCATGGCGAGTTGAAACTGCCGGGCATGGCCTCGGATTTCTACAAAGATCAGGTCGGGCGCCACCTGTTGATCGGCATCCGGGCAATGGAAATCCTGCGTGAAATGCCACTTGAGCGGATCCATAGCCGGAAACTACGCAGCTTCGAAGAAACCGCGTTTCTGTAATCCTTCCTTCCGGGGGCAGCCAGTCAAACTCGACCATTTCCCTAAGGGAAGCCTGTCTACCCCATCAGTGGTACTGCCTGCTTGCAAGCAACAAAAACCAAGCCAAATGCAACGACCACACGCTTTGACCGGTTGGAAAAAGTTAAAAAACACCCGTTTTCGCCTTTATTTCCTACAACAAATCGTTGTGTCGCCCCTCTACATACAGTTAAATGCCGCCAATGAAGCCCAAGCAATGGGCGATTTGAGGAGTGTAACTACATGTCGAAACCGATGACCAAGACCCAACTGGTAGCAGCTCTCGCCGAAGAAATGGGCGCAGACAAGAAAACCGCTGGCTCCGCTCTGGATGCCATCGTGGGCATCATCACCAACGAAGTATCCGGCGGTGGTGCTGTGACCCTGCCCGGCGTTGGCAAGATCTATTGCCGCGAACGTCCGGCCCGCACCGTGCGCAACCCCGCCACCGGTGAACAGATCCAAAAAGAAGCCGACAAGGTGGTGAAAATGACCATCGCCAAGGCTCTTAAAGACAGCGTGAACGGCTAATTGCCCACGTTGGTCTAGAGATCAAATATTCAGGAAAGGGTCGCCGTCTGGCGGCCCTTTTCTTTTGTGGGTTCCTTTGCCCGTTCTGTTACACGGCCTCGAAACCGCAAAAAGCGGATCGCCCCGAATAGGCTGGTCTGCCACAGTGACGGCACCTAAGTGAAAGCCTTGCCATGCCCAACCGTTTTGATCTGCCCGCCGGCCTGATGCTGATCACCCTCGCAGCCGTCTGGGGCGGGTCGTTTTTCTTTGCCGAGATTGCCCTGCGCGAGCTTTCCCCACTGACCATTACCCTGCACCGCGTGATCTGGGCGGTGCCAATCCTTCTGGTGATCCTGCGCATCCGGCGGATCCCTTTACCCCGCGACCTGCGCATCTGGGGGGCTTATCTGGTGATGGGTGCGCTGAACAATGCGCTGCCATTTTCCCTGATCTTTTGGGGGCAAACGCAGATCGACAGCGGGCTTGCCTCGATCCTCAACGGCACTACGGCCATGTTTGGTGCGGTGGTGGCCGGGATCTTATTGAAAGATGAGCCACTCACATCCAACAAGCTGGTCGGCGCCGGCCTTGGCCTTTTGGGCGTTGCGGTGATCATGGGGCCGGATGCCGTGACCGGACTGGACCCCAGCAACCTTGCACAACTTGCCATCATCAGCGCAGCACTTTCTTATGCTTTTGCTGGCGTCTGGGGGAAAACCATGCTTGCAGGTCACCCCCCACTAATGAATGCCGCTGGGATGCTGATGGGCTCTGTCGCATTGATGATCCCGCTGGTGTTAATGGTGGATGGCGTGCCCAGCTTCAGGTTACAACCCGCCACCTGGGGGGCAGTGATCGGCGTCGCTGCCCTGTCGACCGCGCTTGCCTATGTGCTTTATTTTGCCATTCTTGTGCGGGCGGGGGCTGCAAACCTTATGCTGGTCACGCTGCTAATCCCCCCGTTTGCCATTGGCCTTGGCGCCGCATTTCTGAATGAACGCCTATCTGCATCGGCCTTCGCGGGCTTTGCGGTGATTGCACTGGGATTGGCCATAACCGACGGCCGCCTTTTGCGCCGCCGGACAGTTAAGCAGGGCTGACCTGACAGCACAGCTAATTCAACCTCTCCGCACTATAACAGCGATTGCGCCACCGCCTCTGTGCCGCCTAAGATCATCGCATTGCCCATTTACGGGCCGCGTTTTCAGGCAGAGGTCAAAATGAACATTCGCGCTATATTCATGGGGCTGGCATTTGCCTTCATGTGGTCCTCGGCTTTCACTTCGGCGCGGATCATCGTGGCCGAGGCCCCTCCGCTTTATTCGCTTGCGCTGCGTTTTCTGATTTCGGGATTGATCGGCGTGGCCATTGCCAAAGCACTGGGACAAAGCTGGCATCTGACCCGCGCCCAATGGAAAGCCGTGCTGGTGTTTGGCCTGTGCCAGAATGCGCTGTATCTCGGTCTGAATTTCGTTGCGATGCAATGGGTCGAGGCATCCCTTGCCGCCATCATTGCCTCAACCATGCCTTTGATGGTGGCCTTTGCCGGCTGGACCCTGTTTGGCGACCGGCTGCGCCCGATGGCAGCGCTAGGTCTGGTGGCCGGAGTGGTTGGCGTGGCGCTGATCATGGGCGTACGACTGTCAGGAGGGGTCGACATGGTCGGCGTAGGCTTCTGTTTCATTGCCGCCGCCGGGCTGACCGTAGCCACATTGTCAGTGCGCCAGGCCAGCACGGGTGGCAATCTGATGATGATCGTTGGCTTGCAGATGTTCGTCGGAGCAGCGGTTCTGTTTATCTTTGCGGCCTTCCTTGAAAGCCCCAGCTTTACCCCCAGCCTGCGCCTCGCCGCCGCTTTCAGCTATACGGTGCTGGTGCCGGGCCTGCTGGCCACCTGGGTGTGGTTCGCGCTGGTGTCCGAAATCGGCGCTATCAAAGCCGCAACCTTCCACTTCTTAAACCCATTTTTCGGCGTGGCCGTGGCAGCGGTGCTGCTGGGCGAAGCACTTGGCTGGCTTGATATCCTCGGTGTGGCGGTAATCACTGTGGGGATTTTGATGGTGCAGCTTTCCAAGCAACATCCCGCAAAGACAACACACCCCACGCAACAACGCCCCACGCGGACGTGAACATCCAGCAGCCCATCGTGACGTGACTTTCGCCGCGTCCGACCTAAATTGGCGCCATGGAATTGGTATTTGGATATCTCGCCGGGCTTCTGACCCTGATCAACCCCTGTGTCCTGCCGGTGTTGCCGATTGTGCTGGCCACCGCCCTTGGCGCACATCGGCTGGGACCGGTAATGCTTGCGGCCGGGATGAGCGTGTCTTTTGTCGTGCTTGGCCTGATCGTGACCGTGCTTGGACATTCGATCGGATTGGACGAAGGCCATATCGCCAATGCGGGCGCCGTGTTGATGGTTGGCTTTGGTCTGGTGCTTTTGCTGCCAGTGCTGTCAGAGCGGTTTTCTGTGCTCACCACCAACTTTTCAGCCCGGGCCGATCAAGAACTGGATGAGGTGGACCGCGCCTCGCTGAAGGGGCAGTTTCTGGGCGGGGCGCTTTTGGGAGCGGTCTGGAGCCCCTGTATCGGCCCCACCCTTGGCGGCGCCATTGCGCTGGCTTCACAGGGGGAAAACCTGATCTGGGCAACTTTGATCATGGTCAGTTTTGCCTTTGGCGTGTCAACCATCATCCTCGCGCTGGGATACGGCGCACGCAGCGCTATTCTGCGCCGCCAGACCGCCATGCGCATGGTCGCCAGCCGCACCCGTCCCATCATGGGGGCGGTGTTTATCACGGTCGGCGGTGCCATCTTGTTCAAATTCCACCACATCATTGAAGCTTGGGCCGTTGATCATCTGCCGTATTGGCTCACCGATCTTTCTGTCTCACTGTAAAGGAGCATCCCTCATGGACCGTCGCCACTTCCTTACCCTCGCCATTGCTGCTATTTCCACCGCAGCCACACCCGCATTTGTGCACGCAGCCACCGTCGACTACACCCCCGGCATCGTGCAAAAGGCGCTTGCAGAAGGCAAGACCGTGTTTCTCGATTTCAAGGCCAGCTGGTGTTCAACCTGCGCCCGTCAGGAACGAGTGATCAAGGGGCTACAATCCGACAATCCCGCCTATGATGCCAATATCCTGTTCGTAAATGTGGATTGGGACCAATATGGCCGATCAGATCTGGCGAAATCACTGAACATCCCACGCCGGTCTACTCTGGTGGTGCTGAAAGGCGATAGGGAACTGGGGCGGATTGTGGCAGGCACGGCCACGTCAAAAATCAAGGCGTTGATGGATACGGCGCTCGCGGCGGCGACGGCCTGAGCAAACGGGGCATATGCCCCCAGCCCTCGCAGGATATTTTTGTCTAATGAATTAAGGGCACGTGGTCACCAGATTGGCGCGGGCTGCCCAAGCTCTTCCGCCAGATCATGCAAGAACCGGCGCAGCACATCGGCACGGGAAAGCGCGAGGGTGCGCCCTGTGGCGGTTTGCATCTGCGCAGGCAGTTTTAGAAGTTTCAAGGCGAAGTGATCCACGGCAAATTTAGTATCATCCAACGGGCGCGAGGTGCCAAATGGATCTGAACTGTGAAACAGCGGCCGCCCCAACGCACCCGAAACGGCAAAGCAGCGCGCCAACCCAATTGCGCCAAGACTTTCAATCCGATCCGCGTCCTGCACCACTTTGGCCAACAGCGTGTCACAGGGCAGGTCTGCGGAAAAAGAATGTGCTTCGATGGCATGACAAATTGCGTGGATCTCATCCAGGGCGAATTCCAAACCGGCGAGGATTGGGGTGGCTGCCTGTGCAGAAAGGTGCGAGGCGCGGTGACGCTCCGGCGCATTTTTCGGCAGGGTTACAAGGTCATGCAGATAGCAGGCCGCAACCAGATGGTCGGATCGTGACAACCCTTCGCCCTTTGCAATGATCTGCGCATTGACCCAGACCCGATCCGCATGGGCCAGGTCATGGGCGGCATCCGAAGGGCCATTGGAAGTCATCGCCTCGGCGAGGGCCGCGCGCAACGCCGGGCGCAGTGCCTCAGCCGATCGGGCCACGCACGCCCCCGGTTTGCCCACGATCCAAGAGCAGATGATCCAGCACAACGCAGGCCGCCATGGCTTCCCCCACAGGCACGGCGCGGATGCCCACGCAGGGATCGTGGCGTCCCTTGGTGATCACATCAATCGCTTCACCAGATTTGGTGATCGACTTGCGCGGGGTCAGGATCGAGCTGGTCGGCTTCACCGCAAAGCGCACCACAATATCTTGCCCGGTCGAAATGCCGCCAAGAATGCCACCCGCATGGTTTGAGCTGTATTCCGGGCCGTTCTCACCCATATAGATTTCATCGGCATTTTCAGTGCCCCGCAGCGCAGCAGCGGCCATGCCTTCACCAATTTCCACACCTTTCACCGCGTTGATCGACATCATCGCGGCGGCCAGATCAGTATCGATCTTGGCATAAACCGGTGCACCAAGCCCCGCAGGCGCGCCGCGCACAACCACCTCAACCGCCGCACCAACGCTGTCATTGTCCTTGGTGCGCAGTTTGGTCAGATAGGCCTCCCATTCCGCCACGGCGCTTGCGTCCGGCAACCAGAACGGATTGTGATCAATCGCATCCCAATCGAAATTGTCGCGGTTGAGATGCAGCGCGCCCATCTGGGTCATATAGCCTTTCACCTCAAGCCCCGGCACGAGCACCTTCAACACTTCGCGCGCAACGCCGCCAGCGGCCACGCGGGCTGCTGTTTCACGAGCAGACGACCGCCCCCCGCCACGCGGATCACGGATGCCGTATTTCTGCCAATAGGTGATATCGGCATGCCCGGGCCGGAAGGTCTTTTCGATCTCGCCATAGTCTTTTGAGCGCTGATCGGTGTTTTCGATCATCAGCTGGATCGGCGTGCCGGTGGTCTTGCCTTCATACACCCCCGACAAGATCCGCACCTGATCCGGTTCATTGCGCTGGGTGGTGTTTTTGTTCTGGCCAGGGCGACGTTTATCAAGCCAGATCTGGATCATCTCTGCCTCAAGCGGCACGCCCGGCGGGCAGCCGTCCACCGTTGCGCCCAAGGCGGGCCCATGGCTTTCACCCCAGGTGGTGACGCGGAAAAGGTGACCAAAGCTGTTCATCGACATGGGGCGCGCGCTCCTTCGCGAGTGGGTTTGCCCCCTGATAGCGGGCTGCCGCCAGAAAGGGAAGATTGCAGTGAAAATGCAGAGGGGTTTGCGAGAAAAAGGCACCAACTCTTGCGGGTGGACCGATCAAAACCTGCCATCTGGACAGGCCCATTGCCCCCTGCCCCCTTGCCATCCACCGCGTTTTACGTGCATTCAGGGGCTACCTCGGGGTGCCACAATGATTGGCTGAGA
>JQGR01000140.1_pt1 | contig 11391 bp, 11 predicted proteins | sample 210181 | NCBI WGS metagenome assembly JQGR01 (sample SAMN02928655, study PRJNA255238) | bioreactor metagenome | biome: continuous culture; feature: L-culture metagenome assembled contigs; material: continuous culture biomass; isolation source: continuous culture inoculated with microbial biomass... | reverse complement strand
GACTCCGAAGGATTTCCTAGACGACTTTGTCGGCACTTCTTTGTGGTCGACGTTGCCCGCTAAACATCGGTTCAAGTACACGAAGGAAGCCAATACTGGGATGAAGGAGAGCCACCGGCTTGCCCTCACCATGAAGGGCGTCATTGATCGTTCGCTGGACGACAACGAAGGCCTGCAATCCTCTGACTACGGTTCCTACCAAATCTTTGAGCCGGGCGACTTAGCCTTCAAACTGATCGACCTTCAGAACATCAAGACGAGCCGCGTGGGCCTAGTCCCTCGTCGTGGGATCATGAGCCCCGCTTACATTCGGTTGGTGCCCACATCCGACGAAGTCGTACCAAAGTTCTACTATTGGTACTTCTACGCGGCATATATCGGGAACATCTTTAACGGCCTTGGTGGCGGTATTCGTCAGAATCTCAACCAAACAGAGCTGCTCAATTTTCCTGTGCCGGACTTGCCCCAGGATGACCAAGCCGCAATAGCCGACTATCTTGACCGGGAGACCCGGCGGATTGATGGGTTGATCGTCCAAAAGACGCGCTTCATCGCGGTTCTTGACGACAAGGAAAAAGCGATGATCGCGCACTTTGTCCGGCGAGGCATTGATGGTACCGCACCAACCAAGGACAGCGGCGTGGAATGGCGTGGAATTGTGCCTACCCATTGGCAGCGCGCGCGCATGAAGAACCACTTCAAACAGGTCAAACGCCAAGGGTACGACGATCTTACCGTCCTGTCTGTCTATCGTGAGTTCGGCGTCATCGAGAAAGCGTCGCGGAGCGACAACATCAACAAAACGCCCGAAGACCTGTCAAAATATCAGCTGGTCGAGCCGAACGACTTGGCAATCAACAAGATGAAAGCCTGGCAGGGCTCTATGGGGATTTCACCCTTCTTGGGCATCACCTCGCCCGACTATGTGGTGATGAAGCCAATTGGCGAGCACAACCCCAGATATATGCACCATTACCTTCGCGCGCGACCGATGCCTTGGGTTTATCGCTTGATTTCAAACGGCATTCGGACCGATCAATGGCGGATGGAACCAGAGAAATTTTTGGAATTGCCGATTTTCCTGCCACCAATGGATGAACAGGAGGCAATCGCCAACCGAATTGATCGCGAACTGGATCGCATTCGGGGTTTGATTGAAAAGACAGAGCGCTCCATCGCGCTTTTGAAAGAAAAACGCGCGGCGCTTATTACGGCGGCGGTGACGGGTAAGATTGATGTGAGGGCCGCAGCATGAGCGATTTACACCACGAAAAACACCTTGAGGCCTATGTCGTCAAAAAGCTGACGGAACAGGGCTGGCTACTTGGCGACACCAAAGGCTTTGACCAAGACACCGCCGTCTACACCGAGGATCTGGAGGCCTGGATCAAAGAGACCCAAGGGCCGAAATGGGACAAACTCGTCGCCCTGAACGGTGATCGCGCCCGCGAAACGCTGCTCTCCCGTCTCGACGCCGCTTTGGCGAAACAAGGGACCATCCAGGTTCTGCGCCGTGGCTTTTCCATCGCGGGCTGCGGGCAGATCGACATGTCCGAGGCCGCGCCCGAAGATCAGCGCAATGAGACGATCATCGCGCGCCATGCCGCCAACCGGCTGCGCGTTGTGCCCCAGCTGAAGTACCACCCCGGCCGCGAGCTGGCGATCGATCTGGGTCTCTTCATCAACGGGCTGCCCGTCGCCACGGTCGAGCTCAAAACCGACTTTACCCAATCCGCCGAAAGCGCGCGCGAACAATACAAACGCGACCGCCTGCCCGAGGACCCCGCCACCGGTCGCAAACACCCGCTGCTGACCTTCAAACGCGGTGCCATCGTGCATTTCGCGATGTCCGACAGCGAGATTTGGATGGCGACGAAACTGGCGGGTGAGAACACCTACTTCCTGCCCTTCAACCGTGGCCATGACGGCAAAGGCGGCAACCCGCCCCGTGATGACGGCGAATACCCCGTCGCCTATTTCTGGGAAGAAATTTGCCAGCCTGACGCCTTCCTGCGCATCTTCCACAGCTTCGTCTACGTCGAGAAGAAGGATGTGGTGGACCTGAAGGGCAACTGGACGGTCAAGGAAACGCTGATATTCCCGCGCTTCCACCAGCATGACGCGGTCAACAAGATGATCGCAGACGCGAAAGAGAAAGGCCCCGGGCACGCTTACCTCTGCGAGCATAGCGCCGGTTCGGGCAAGACGTCGACGATTGCCTGGACGGCCCACGACCTGACTAAGCTGCGCCATGACGACGGCAAGGCAGTCTTTGATACCGTTATCATCGTGACGGACCGGACTGTGCTGGATGGGCAGTTGCAAGACGCCGTTCAGCAGATCGACCATCGCAAGGGCATGATCGCCGCGATTGACCGCGAGACAAGCTCCAAGACGAAGACCGCGCAGTTGACGGAAGCCATGCTGAAGGGCGTGCCGATTATCGTGGTGACGCTGCAAACCTTCCCGCATGCGATGGAAGCAATCCTGACGGAAACGTCGCTGAAGGACCGTAGGTTTGCCGTGATCATCGATGAGGCGCATACGTCCCAAACCGGTAGCACGGCTTCGAAGCTGCAAGCGACCCTCGCGCTTTCGTCTGCCAAAGACACCGCGAACATGACGGTCGAAGAGCTCTTGACCGAGATCCAGAAAAGCCGCGCCCGGCCGAAGAACCTGTCCCACTTCGCGTTCACTGCAACACCGAAACACTCGACCTTGATGTTATTTGGACGGCCGCAGGACACGTCCCGCCCGGCAGGCCCGGACAACCTTCCGCGCGCGTTCCACAAATACGAGATGCGTCAGGCCATCGACGAGGGTTTCATTCTCGACGTGCTCAAGGGCTATGTTTCTTACAAGACCGCCTTCAATCTTGGAAAAGAACTGGAAGACAAAAAGCGCGTGGACGGCAAGGCAGCCAAGCGAGCGCTTGCCAAATGGATGAGCCTGCACCCCACGAACGTTACCCAGAAGGTGCAGTTCATCATGGAGCACTTCCGGCACAACGTTTCGCCTCTCCTTGACGGAAAGGCGAAGGCAATGGTTGTGACGAGCTCGCGTGCGGCGGCTGTTCGCTACAAGAAGGCCTTCGATGCTTTTGTCATTGCGAACCCGCAGTACAAAGACGTTCGCGCGTTGGTCGCATTCTCGGGGAAGCTCAGCGGCAAGGACGTCATGCATTCCGATGACGCGCGGATTTCAGGCGATCTCTTCGTTTGTGACGACGATGCGGAATTCACTGAAAGCAACATGAACACGGGCGTTGAGGTCAAGGACCTGCGGATCGCATTTGATAGGCCGGAATTTAGAGTGATGTTGGTCGCCAATAAGTTCCAGACGGGCTTCGACCAGCCGAAGCTCGTTGCTATGTATGTGGACAAGAAGATCGCGAATGAAGTCGAAATCGTTCAAACGCTATCGCGCCTCAATCGCACTTTCCCAGGCAAGGAAGAGACCTTCGTCGTCGACTTCGTCAATGACCCGGAAGCGATCCGAGCGGCCTTCAAGAAATATGATTCCGGCGCGCAAATCACCGAGGTTCAAGACCCAAACGTCGTCTACGACATGAAGGATACCCTTGACGAACAGGGCATCTACTCGGACGAAGACATTGAAGCGTTCAAGGTCGCGCGCTTCGAAACCGCCAAGACCTTCGACACCGGCGAAGAAGATCACCACAAGGCGATGTTTGCGGCCACCCAACGACCGACCGACCTGTTCAACGCTCGCCTCAAAGCGCTCCGCGAAGAGGCCGCTCGGTGCGAAGTTGAATTCCTGAAGGCAACCGAGGCAGGAGACGATGCCTCGGCGAAAAAGGCCGAGCATGAAAGGATGCAAATAGAAGAGAGCATCGGTCGGATGCTGGAGTTCAAGTCGGGCTTGGCTAGGTTTTCCAGGACCTACACATACATCGCGCAATTGCTGGATCTGGGGGATCCCAGCATGGAGAATTTTGCCGCTTTCACAAAACTTCTGGCAAACCGCCTCAATGGCGTTCCTCCCGAGCACGTAGATCTCAGAGGCATTTCCCTGACGGGATACGACATTAAAAAGAACGATGACCAGGGCAACAACGGTGACGACCCAGATCCAAACTTGAAGCCCACTGGACCGGGCGGTTCAAATGTGCCGGGTAAGCTTCCTGTCTACCTCCAGGAGTTGATCGAACGATTGAACGGTATCTTTGGTGAAGCCGCTCCGATCAAGGACCAAGCAAGCTTTGTAAACCAAATCGTTTCGATTACCCGTGAAAACAGCATCGTAAGAGCGCAAGTTGAGGAAAACTCTAAAGACCAAGCGTTGAAAGGAAGCCTGCCCGGCGCGGTTCAAGGCGCGGTTGTGCGTGCAATGAGTTCGAACAACGCTTTGGCCACGCATCTTCTCAAAGAAGATAAACAAGGCCTCGGTATCCTTACGAACCTTATTTACGATCTGATCAAAGCGGGGAAAGATATCGATCTTGGAGAGCTCGACGATGTCTAAATCGCGCGCTTTCAGCGCCGAATGGTCCCCAAAAGCATGCGCCAAGGAGAGCGGGCACTGTGCGACCAGCTCGTTATGGCGATGCACCGTCCTGCGTGCCACCTCCACCTGCAATCAGTTAGAGGCGGCACTATGAGGTTTTGGCCTGGCAAACCCAATATACATGCCTTGGGAATGCAAAAATATCTGCGCGATTTGTCGGGTGTTGTTTGGCGAGAACAGAACAACGCCTACAGAGAAGGGTTAAATCTTCAGGAAGAAACGATAACTGAATGTCTGCTGCTGCAAATGGCACGTGACCTCCCGAAGGCTGGGTTCCGAGTTAGACTATTTACCCGAGAACGCGAGAAAGATACCGGTGCAGACTGGGTTTGGTTCTTTAAACAAGGGTCGTGCCGCATTGGTTTCCGGGTTCAGGCCAAGAAGCTGTATAGGCGGCATGATCGAAGGCTCGGAAGAACCAACCAATTGATGCCGGGGCGGTACGATGGACATGTGCTGACGAAGGGTCAGACAAAAACTCTGATCAAGCGCGCGGGACCAAATAATCCCATCTACGTTTTCTACAACCACGACCATGTCAAAAACCGTCAGTTGTTCCGCCAAGTTTCGTCGGGGTTCAAGCCGCCAAGTTTTTGGGGCTGTTCCGTAGCGTCTGCCAGTTTTGTCGAGCGAAAGAAGTCACGCGCACTGAGCGTTCTGCATCCTGGGATGCGGCCGCTGCATGAGCTCTTCCAGTATGGGCCCGGTTGCGGGTTAGCCAATGGGTTGAAGTTGCTCGATCCAGACATGGAAACAAAGATGCACGATGGGGACCCAGAATGGGTGCGCCTTCAAGAAAACACAACTGAGATGCAATCCTACTTGATGGCAGAGAACTTGAACGGGATCGCATATTTTGATGCAAGTGAAGTAGGAGAAGATTTCTTTGTTCCGCGTTGATTTGAACCAAAACCGCTTGTCCCGCCTGTCCCAGAAGCGCTTTTCTGAGTTGAACCTACGTGAGCGCGACCATTTGCAAGAGTGGCTGGCCAATCAACCTGACGCCCTCGGTGAGGAATTGCTGATCATTCAGAAAGAGTTCGACGGGTTTGATGAAACCCGTGAACGCCTGGATCTCTTGGCGCTCGACAAGGACGGCAACCTCGTTGTGATCGAGAACAAGCTTGATGACAGCGGGAGAGATGTGACGTGGCAGGCGCTGAAGTACACCGCCTACGTCTCGGGCCTGACCAAGACGCAGATCGTCGATATCTACCAACAATACCTCGACCGCTATGCGGGCGGCGGCAATGCGGCCGTGCGGATCTGCGAGTTCATGGAGGTAGAGGAATTGGAAGAGACCGTTCTCAACCCCGGTAATGACCAGAGGATGATCTTTATCGCCGCGAATTTCCGACGTGAGGTCACGGCAACGGTCCTATGGCTTCTCAGCCGTGGAATTCGTGCACAGTGTTTCAAGGTGACCCCATACGCGTTTGGCGAAGAGCTGATGGTCGACATTCAGCAGATTATTCCCACGCCTGAGGCCGCTGACTTTATGATCGGAATGGCGGCAAAAGATATTCAGGAAAACTCAGAGAAGACTGCCCAAAGGCGTAGCCATCAGGTCCGCCGCGAATTCTGGACCAACCTCAAGGAGGCATTCGCGCAAACACCTTGCCCAGTGTTCCCAACGATAACGGTAACCAAGGACAACTGGAACATATCTCCAGTTGTTGCTGGCACACACTACGATATCGTGCTGACCCAGAAAGCTGCCTTTGTGAAACTAAGTATCGAAAGGCCTGCTGCTGCCGAGAACAAGGCGATTTTCGATCACATTCACTCGCATCGAGAAGAAATTGAAGCGGACTTTGGAGCTGCGCTTGATTGGCGCAGGCTTCCACAGAACAAGGTAAGCCGGATTGAAGCATCACTGCCCTGTGATGGTTTTAACCCTGACAGCTGGCCAGAGGTCCATGATTGGATCCGCGAGACATCAACGAAAATGGCCGCCGCTATAGAAAAACACCTCAATGAAGCCATCGGCATAGCGCGGTCTCATGACGAATAGCGGTCCTGAACCGCGGATCATGACAAGATTGCCAGAGCGGGAAACCCGCCCTGGCGCTAAGGTCACTCGGTGACCGGTTCTTCATCGCGGCGCGGGAAGGCGACCATTTCGACGTCGGGGAACATGCTGTGCTTGACGTTGATCGAGGTGATGTTGCCGCTGTCGTCGGTGTTCACGAAGAGGACGCCGCAGCGGTCCCAGAAGTTCTTGCCGTCTTTTTCACCGGATTTGACGTTCAGTTTCAGAGTTTGAGTAGCCATTTTTTGATCCTCACTTTGAGTGTTTCGATGAACATGACCAAAGCTGGCACCAAGAGACTGTCAGCAAGAAACTTGCCTCGCGAGGAATGCGCTGGCGCAGGGGAATTTTCTTGTTGAAGCAGGGCTTGCACCGCGTCCGGCACGGCTGTCCGCTTATGTTCAGCAATCAGAAACACGGCGTTGAGGATCTGAGTTTGGCGCGCAACCTGACCTGATTTCGTTTGAACCAGAATAGACGCGTTTTCGCACCAGGCGGGCGCAACCCGCTTTAGTTCAGCAGGTGCAACCTAGCCTTCAGAGCGCCGTCGATCGAAGAAACCAGCGCCTCAGGGAAACCCTCCGGAAGCTGATTGAACGTAGCCTCAACGATCGCTTGTGAAGTCTCCTGCAGCTCTTCGATCAGGCCCTGCACGACCGCGCGGGACAAGCCGGATTGAACTCCTGTCTCCACGATGTGGCGGCCCACTATATTTGCAACTTTGTAATGGTTTGAGTTTCCGAAATTCATAGCGAGCTTGAAGTATTTCCGCTCGATCTGCCGTGCGTCGACGGTCGGCTGCACCGTCAGCACGTCGTATAGCGGTGTCATGCGGAAACGGCCGCCGGGTAAGAGGCTGACGCTAAAGTTCTTTCCATGACCATCTGTTGCACCCAGCAACCAGAACAGGACGTTGGCTTTGAAAAAATCGTACCGGTCTTTGTTGGGGTCATCACTACCCAACAAGAGTTCCATGATGTCCGAGACCCCGGGGCCGCCCTCGTTCTGGTACTTTTGCGTGGGCACAACGGATAATGCTTGGCAGCAATCCTCCTGCGGCAGACGGATCAAGCGGCCATCGGACGTCCAGCGCCGATCAAAACGCTCAACCACCAAGGCTTTCTTGTCGCCAAACTGAGCCATTTCGACATTCGCAGCCCTAAGCCCAAACGCTTCCATCAACTTCAGGCACAGGTATTCGTTTTCAACGCTGTCGGACAGGTCCATACCGTTGGGCAGCCTGCCGATTTGCGGCTTGATGATGTGCGTGGTTGGCGTCGTACCGGTTGGCTCTATCCACTGGCCGTCTTTACGAAGCAGCGCGGTTTTTTCCTGTACACCAGCGACAGAAATGCGGAAATCATTCTCTCGGCGGATACCCAGTGGTGCTAGATCGAGGTCGCTCAAAATGGCCCCGATCTGCGCCTCGTCGACAGGTTCTCCAGTCAGCTCGGACATTGGCTGTGGCTCTTGCCCGTCGGGCAGAAACTGAAGCGCACCGATGCAGTCCCGCCCAATTTGTGAAAGCAAGCTGAAGGCATCGACGCCTTCGGCCCCGACACGTTCCGCGACCCTTCGGCGGATGACATCGCTATCGGGCAACAGGTTGTCAAAAACGGCGAGCACAGGTGCGCCGCTGTAGCGGTTCTCCTGCAATGGCAATGATAGCGACACCGGCATCCGGTGCTCCCATTCGAGCCAGTCTCGCGCATAGGCGAAACTGACGCCGCCCGAGGGCTCACGTACCAATTGGCCCACGAGCCGCGAGTTCAGGAAAACGTTCAGCGGTGTGTAGCTGCGCTTGCGGCCCATGTCAGAAAATGTCCTCAAGCCCGTCTGATGTGCCCTTGCTGCGCTCGGTTACCGTAATTTCGAGCTCCAGGGCCGCGATCAAATCGAATACCGTTTCCAGCTTGGCTCCGCCGCTGCCGTTCTCGATCTTGGAAATTGTCTCTTGCCAGACACCGCTCATCGAGGCGAGTTCCTTCTGAGTAAGATTCTTTGCCTTCCGAGCCTCGCGAATTGCGTGGCCCAAGTTTTTTGATGTACGAACGAGGTGCTTCATGGCGGTTCTCCTGCCATTGGATATGACCTCTAAATCATAAATTGTCAATATGATCTCCAAGTCATAAAGCCGCAGTATGACCTAAGCATCATAATGCTCGACAGCATTGGTAGCTGTTTTCCAGACTTCGCCAATGCTCTCACGCGTTCAGCCCTGCAGCACGAACCTGCTCGGGCGTCACAAGCTTTGACGCGATCAAATCCTCGATCTGCCGGTTCGTGATATGGCGGCACAGGGGATGGCGCTCGTGAATCCACTCGGCGAGGCTCGCACGGCCTTTGGCTTCGGCCTCTCGCGCCTTCTCGCGGTCAGCCTGCACCTGGGCCAGCCCCTTTTCCCACCGGCGCATCTTGAACCAGTTGTCGGAGAAGCAGACCTTGCTGCGCGTGTAGCCTTCGCTTTCCTTGGCATAGGCTTTGATCGCTTGCTTCAGGTCATCGGGCTCCACACCGGCTTTCACAGCCGCTGCAATCAGGCGCAGACTGGTCCGCCGGTCTCGGATCCTGTCCTCGGGATAGGCCGCCAAGATCTTCTCAGCTTCAAGATCTTCAACCTCCTCCGCCGCCTCGCGCTTGCGCGTAGGTGGTTTATGGATGGTTTTAGGATGGTTTGGGGTCCACCGTGAACCCCGTACCCCGTTCACCGTGGACCCCGTACCGGGTTCAGGCTGGACGGGGTTCACAGTGACCCCCGTCTCAATATCGGGCTCAGCCGTGGGTTCGAGCGCGGCCACGCGCTCCAGAACAATGCGGTAAATGACGGTGTAGCCGTTCTTGCAGTGCCGCCGCCCAGTCTCGATCAGAATGCCTTCGCGCAGGAAGTCGATGATGGTGCGCTTGACCGTGCTCTCGCTGAGCTCTGTGTGGCGCTGAATTGTCCCCTTGGAACACCAGATGCCCGAGCCGTCATCGCTCGCTTTGTCGGCCAGGAACATAATGATCTGCTTGCGCGCGGCGCTGCCAAAGCGGCGCTCGGCGCATTCGTTTGCGATGCGCCAGCTCATTGAACCACCTCACCGGTCAGAGGCCACGAAAAAGCGGACTGAGCGTTTGCGGTGCGGCGCTGGCCTGTGCTAATGTGCTTCGAAAGCTGACAGGCTTTTTCTATTTGGCCCCGGTTCACAGTTGCCGCTGTGACGGGGCCTTTTTCGTTTTGAACCGGCGAATTTGGCTTTGAAACTTTCGCTTTTTTGTTCACTTTTTGTCAGGGGGTGTTTTGCACCCTTAAGCCGTTGTTTTCGCTTGCGCTCTTTCTGGATTGCAAATCCGTGTACACCGGTTCGATTCCGGTACTCGCCTCCAATAAAATCAATGGGTTATGAATTTCTGCTGTCATGGGGTATCACCTCTAGTATCAGTTTCTTGCTTTGTGCTCGTTTCGTTCAATAGCTGCTCCCACAGCATTCTTTTCTCTGCAGCGGTTTTGGCGCGCATAATCTGACGTGCAAAACCCGCATATTTGATCACCATTTTCTTAGTTTTGTGACCGCTGTAACTCATGATCTCGTCATCATCGCAACCTGCCCAAGCCAGCTCCATAACACCGCGATAGCGCATGGCATGTAAATCATGCGCCAAAACGCCGAGGCGCTTGCGCTCAGCGCGCATAACGCGAGCGATCTTGTGATAACTCATGGGTGAACCGTCTTCGTTGGCCAATATTGGACGATCTGGCTTAGCTTTTTCGCCAAGTGCAGCTTTCAAAGCATCAAGTTGAGCAATAAGATTTGGTGTACAGGGAAGTTGAAGTTCCACTCCCGTTTTATTCTGGGTCAAATCGAGGTTCTTGTCTTTATAGTGTAACCAAGTGAAACCGTTTAAGTCTCCTGGTCGTTGGACAGTGCCCACCCCGAGCTCAAAAATGAGCATTGGCAATTCACTTGCGTTGTTTCGCCAAGTCTCTACAGCCACATCTGTCCACGGAATGTGTGGTTTTTTCCTGTCGTCAGGAACTCGCAAGCGTTCGATTCCTGCAGCTGGGTTTTCGTGAAGCCAACCTTTTCGCCTCGCTAATTTCGCCAGCAACGTTACCGCTACAGGAATGTAGTTCGCGAAATTGACTCGGTGGGCATTCTTGTCCATCGCATTATAGATGTCGGCTGCCGTGAGCCTTGCAACGTCTCGCCGGCCAATTTTTTTATCCAGATAAATGAAGGACTTCTCCAAGTCCTCTCGGTAACGCTGCTCGTAACCTGCCCATTTGTCCGTCTTTCAAAATTCTTCGATCAGTACGGACCAAGACCGCTTCGACACATGGCGTTTGCCGCGCAGTATTTCCCAATACTCGTCGTCGAACGCTTGTGTGCCTTCATCCGCGTGAATTCGATAGTACTGCCCGCCTTTGCGAACATACCAACGGCCACTTGGGTGTTGCCAAAGGTACTTCTTTCGGCTCACCAAGATATCTCCTCGTGTCCGTCAACGAGCTCACCCGATACAATCAACTCCAGGAGCTTGGTGTCCCACCGCTTCTCTCCAGCGATAATTCTGGCATCTGGCAAATGACCAGATTCAACGCCTGCTCTGAATTCAGGAACGGACATGTCGAGTAGTTGAGCTGCCGTACTTTCCTTAGCCGCGAGTGGAACATACCGTGCCATACTATACCCTCAGCGCTTTTCCGGCGTGTCCCGCAGCGGTTCGACCGTGTTCGCGTTGAGGTATTCTTCCATCGCGCCAACCGGTAACAGATAAAGCCCACCAACTTTGATGTGTTTGACCTCTTTGCTTCGGATCAACCGACGCACACGGGCTAACGGCCAACCTAA
>JQGR01000139.1_pt1 | contig 11394 bp, 15 predicted proteins | sample 210181 | NCBI WGS metagenome assembly JQGR01 (sample SAMN02928655, study PRJNA255238) | bioreactor metagenome | biome: continuous culture; feature: L-culture metagenome assembled contigs; material: continuous culture biomass; isolation source: continuous culture inoculated with microbial biomass... | reverse complement strand
TTGATTTATCAATTTTGAAGTCATTTCTGTTGAGATTTTTAGACTTGGAAATTTTTCACTTAAATATGAATACAATGCTAATACATCAGAGTTAGTATAAGTTAAAATTGCTATATCATTACTATTTACACCTTTTTGCATTAAAGAAGCAATTTTTGAAGCAAGATTTTTAAATTTCTCTTCATCTTCATCTAAAGCCTCATCTTCAAAAACTTCTACATATCCATCTTTATTTATTGATAATTGATCATAATATTCATAGTTTGCTAAAGGTTTAAAAAGTGAATTTACATAATTTACAATATTTTCACATGATCTAAAGTTTTTATTTAAAACTTCTACTTCAATTAAAGGATTTGTTTTTGCAACATAATCAAATAATTCTCTTTTTCCACCTCTGAATCTATAAATTGATTGTTTTGTATCTCCCACATAAAAAAAGGATTTAAGCTTTTCATTACTACCTGATAATATCTCATCAATTAATGGTTTTAAAATCTTATACTGTAACAAAGAAGTATCTTGAAACTCATCAATTAATATATGTGAAACTTTGAGTCTAATCTAAAATATAAAAACTCTTTATCTATTTTTGTTGATAAAAGTTCATAAACTATATTTGAAATATCATTAAATTCTAAATAGTTTTTCGCTTTATTAAATGAGAATTTAAACTCTTTAAACTCATGAAAAAGTTCAAAAAGTTTACTAAGAGAATATGCAAAACGAAGCTTATAATAGTTTACTAACTCTTTTTTTAATGCACTAAAATGTGCCTCTAAAACATCTGTTGTAAATTTCTTAAAATAGTTATAATCCTTTGCACTCTCTTTTAAAAACCAATTTTTTGTAAGAAGTTCATCAAAAGTTTCATAATCTACTGCCTTTTTAGCAGCATTTGAAGCTATATCACAATTTAAAACAAACTCTTTTATTTTCATGGCATGAGCATGGCTTGTTTTTTTTGTAAAGGAATCAACTTTGCATCAATACAGACTACATCAATATCTTCGTTTTTTTCCAAAAGAAGCTTAAAAAGATCAAATAAAGAGTTAAACTTTTTATTCTCATACCAAGAAAACTCTATTAATTTATCAAAACTATTAAGTTCTAAAGATTGTAAAAATTTATAACTTAATGTTTCAATATCATCTTGTTTAATATCAAAATCATCACTAATTCCTATATATCCACAAAACTCTCTTAATATTTTATTTACAAATTTATCAATTGTAAAAATAGATAAAGTTGCATTTACAAACTTTTTAACTAAAAGATGCTTCTTCCCTAAGATTTCTTCTTTTGAAAGATTTGATTGAACTGCAATAGCATTTAAATAAGCTTCATCATCACCTAATGTTTGCAAGGTTTTATAGATTCTCTCGCTCATCTCATTTGCAGCTTTATTTGTAAAGGTTAAAGTCAAAATTTCACTTGGATTTGCACCATTTAATAAAAGTGTTATATATCTTACTGTCAAGGCAAAAGTTTTTCCACTTCCTGCACTTGCTTTTAATGCTAAATATTGTTTCATAAATTTATAGTACAAAAGAATTCTTAAATTTTCCCATATATTAATATTAATATTTACTTATTTTATTGTTTTAATGTTATTATTAAGGTTATTATTTTTTTGGGAGTAAATATGCAGACAAAAAATAAGATTATCTTCCTTGTAATTTTTATAACATTCTCTATGTTTGTTTTATTAATTGCAAACTTAATCTATAACTTCAGAGATTATGGAGTGAAAAATATTGATGCAAAAGCTCAAGCTCTAGCAAAAACAAATAGAACACTCTTTAACTTCTCAAATGGTAACGGGCGTAATTGAAAATAGAGAACTATTTTTGAGCAATTGGAAGATTTACCAAATATTGATAAAATTTGGTTAAGTAGAGGGAAAGATGTTGTTGATATGTTTGGTATTGGTTTTAACAATGAAATAGCAAGAGATGCAGTAGATAACGAAGTATTACAAACAGGAAAAACAAAAAGAGTTATTACAGAAAATATCTTTTCAAAAAGTCATTATAGAATTACTATTCCTTATATTGCTACAAGTCAAGGTAAAATTGATTGTATGAAGTGTCACACAAATGCAAAAGAAGGTGATACCTTAGGTGCTATTACTATTACTATGTCTATTGATGATTCAAAAGAAGTAGGTATTACAACTGTTACGCATACAGCTGTAATAGCATTGGTTTTAATGCTAATCATTGTTTTTTTAATCAATTTTTTAATTTCACCATTTTTAAGTCTATTTGATGAAATAAAAAAGGTTATGAACAAAGCTCAAAGTGGTGATTATTCACATAGAGTTGAAAATGCACAAGGTAAAGAAGCAAAAGATGTTGCTTCATGGATTAATGGTTTATTAGAAAAGTTAGAAATTACTCTTGATGCAATAGATTCTAAAATATCTATTTTCCTATCTGATAATTTAAGTGAAGAAAAAGATCATCTAATCAATGTAAAAATACTGTGGATAGATTGTCTGATGTATATAGATTTAGAAAACAATTGAATATGATGAATCACTTGAAGAGATTTATTTAAGATTAGCCCATGTATTAAAAGATAAATTAAATATTGAAAACTTTAATTTTTTCGAATCTGATACAGTTAATAATAAAATTGAGGTAGTCTATACACAAAAACAATTGTATTGTAATATTGTTGAAACTGGTTGTAGAGCAGATAGAACAAATACGATTATAGATTCAACACAATTTAAAAATGTTTGTTCATCTTGTGATAAATGTGATGATGTAAACTATTTTTGTATCCCTTACTCAATCTCAAATGAACTTGATTTAATTGTTTCAATTTATACAGATTCTATAAAAGAAACACAAAGAATAAGAGAAATAATACCATATATCCAAGATTATATTGATTCTGCTAAAACGGTAATAGTAAGTAAAAAACTTATGAATAATTCTTGAATTAAATGCAAGAACAGACCCATTAACAGGATTATATAATAGAAAATATCTTGAAGACTCTATCAGTAAAATTACTGCACAAGCAACAAGAGCTGATATAAAATTTGGTGTTTTAATGGTTGATATTGATCACTTTAAATTAGTAAATGATACATATGGACACGATGTAGGAGATAATGCAATTAAAATTGTTGCTGAAACTCTTGTAGAAAATACAAGAGAGTCTGACATTGTAATAAGATTTGGAGGAGAAGAGTTTATAGTATTGTTATACAATTGTGATGAAAAATCAGTAGAATCACTTGCTTTAAAAATCAAAGAAGCATTTGCCCTTAAAAAAATTCCAGCTGGGACTACTACAATTTCTAAAACAATGAGTATTGGAACATCTTTATATCCAAAAGATAATACAAATATAAAAGATTGTATTAAGTATTCAGATTTAGCTTTATATGAAGCAAAAGAAACAGGAAGAGACAAAGTCGTTGCCTTTACACCTGAATTATTAAAGCAGTAGAAATAACACTTCTCCTGCTTCGTTTTTCGTTAAGTATATTTTAGTTATAATATTTTTTTCAAATCATCTTAGGAAATATTATGCAAAAAAACATCAAAAAGTTCAAGTCTTACTAGATGCAATTCCTCATATAAAAAAGTTTTATGGAAAAACTATTGTAATTAAATATGGAGGTTCAGCTCAAACCTCTCCTGATTTACAAGAAAAGTTTGCAGAAGATATTGTATTACTTAAATTAGTTGGTATGAATCCTGTAATTGTTCATGGTGGGGGAGCAAGAATTTCAGAACTTCTTAAAAAATTAAATATAAAATCTGAATTTATTGATGGTCATAGAGTTACTAGTGAAGAAACAATGAGAGTTGTAGAGATGGTATTAAGTGGAGATATAAATAAAAATATCACTTCACTTTTAAATTATCATGGCGCAAAAGCTATTGGTATTTCAGGTAAAGACTCTTCAATAATAAAAGCTAAACCAAAAGAAAATGGTAAGTTTGGCTATACAGGAGTTGTAACAGAAGTTAATGGACAACTTATTAATAATCTTGTAAAAGAAGGCTTTATTCCAGTAATTGCTCCTATTGCTGATAGTGCAACTCCTAGTCATCCTGGCTTTAATATCAATGCAGATGTAGCAGCAAGCAAAGTTGCAAGTGCTATTAATGCTCAGAAAGTATTATTTTTGACAGATATCAAAGGTGTATTAGATAAAGATGGTAACCTTTTAAATTCACTTGATAATAATGATGTTGAAAAATACAAAAAAGATGGCACAATTGCAGGTGGAATGATTCCAAAAGTTGACTCTTGCATAGATGCAATTTATAATGGTGTTAATAAAGCACATATTATAGATGGAAGAGTTGAACACTCAATTTTATTAGAACTATTTACAAGTGATGGAATTGGTACACAATTTCTTAGGAAAAATGGAACTAATAATGGAATTGATATAGAAAAATTATTAAATGAAATTTAGAGGGAAAAAATGAACTTTATTGAAACAAGAGGAAATGATAAGATAAAACCAAGTGAGGTTTCTTTTAGCGAAGCTATATTAAGCCCAAGTGCATCTTTTGGTGGATTATATGTACCAAAAGAGCTTCCAAAACTTGAAGATAATTTTTTGCAAAATCATTTAGATTGTGATTATAAACAATTAGCATTTGATATCTTAAAAGCATTTGAAATAGATATTACAGATGAAGATATAAATCAAGCATTGGCTTTATATGATAATTTTGATGATGGCTTAAATCCTTGTCCTGTAGTAAAAGTAAAAGATGATTTATTTGTTCATGAACAATATCATGGACCAACAAGAGCATTTAAAGATATGGCTTTACAACCTTTTGGTTCTATTTTATCTTCAATTGCTAAACAAAAAGATGAAAAATATCTTATTTTAGCAGCAACAAGTGGAGATACAGGTCCAGCTGCTCTTAATACATTTAAAAATAAAGAAAATATAAAGATAGCTTGTTTATATCCAGATGGTGGAACTTCTGATGTACAAAAACTTCAAATGGTTTGTGAAGATGGAAATAATCAAAAAGTAATTGGAATAAAAGGTAACTTTGATGATGCTCAAAATGCATTAAAAAAACTTCTTTCTTCTGAGTCATTTAAAAAAGAACTTGAAAATGATGGAATAAAATTAAGTGCAGCAAACTCTGTAAACTTTGGAAGAATCATATTTCAAATTATTTATCATTTTCACTCTTACTTAGAATTATTAAGACAAGAAGAGATAACTTATGGTGAAAAAATCTATTTAGTAGTGCCAAGTGGAAATTTTGGAAATGTACTAGGTGGTTTTTATGCTAAAAAATGGGTCTTCCTATTGAAAAACTTTTAGTTGCATCAAATGAAAACAATATATTAACGGAGTGGATTAATACAGGAATTTATGATATTTCAAATAAAAAATTAATTCTAACAAAATCTCCTGCTATGGATATACTTAAATCTTCAAATATTGAAAGAGTAATATATCACTTATTTGGAGCAAAAAGAACAAAAGAGCTATTTGACAGTTTAAATGAAAATAAGAAGTTTGAATTAACAAAAGAAGAACTTGATTTACTTCAAAATGAGTTTTCTGCAATAAACTCAAATGATAATTATGGGAAAGAAATAATAAAAAAATTCATTGATGAAAAGTACCTTATGGATCCTCATACAGCTACTTGTTTAAAAGCATATGAAAACCTTAGAGAAAAAAATCTAAAAACTGTTATATATTCAACAGCTGAGTGGACAAAATTCTCACCAACAGTTTTAAATGCATTAAAAGAAGATGATGAAATTTATGCTGATAAGGATGCTTTAGAGGAAATATCTTCTAAATACAATGCCAAATTACCGCAAAGCATTAAAAAATTATTTTCTTCAAAAATTATTCATAACTCAATTATAGATAAAGAAAATATCGAAAAAGAAATAGTAAAATTTATTAGAGAAGCATAAGCTCTCTAATAACTTAATCTTATAATTTTTGTGTGTAATTTTCTCACAAAATCTACATAAATAGTTCCAATTTGACTTGCGTCATTACACTTTAAGAAAATTAACAATATAATAAACAAATTTTATTTTAAAATAAGGAAGATAAATGTCTAACGAAACAAATAGACGGGATTTTCTTGGATACACTTTTGCTGCAGTTGCTGCAGTTGGAGGTGCCGCTTCTTTAGTTGGTATGAAGAAAGCATGGGACCCACTTCCAAGTGTATTAGCTAGCGGATTTACTGAGTTTGATCTTAGTAAAAGTAAAGCTGGTGAGCCAAGTACAATCATGTGGAGAGGTAAGCCGATTTTTATTCTTAAAAAGACTGCTGAAATGGAAGATTCGAAAAGAGATTTAGTAGTTAATGGTGATAGATTTACTATTGCAATTGGATTATGTACTCACCTTGGATGTATTCCAGCATGGAAAAAAGATATGTGGAAATGCGCATGTCATGGTGGGGAGTTTAATGCTAGTGGGAAGCAAACATTTGGACCTCCTCCAAGACCTCTTGATCTGCCTCCGTTTAGTGTTTCTGGGAATACACTTACTTTAGGTGAAGAAGGACCAGAATACAAAGAAATCGCAGCTGCGATGATGGCGTAAGGAGTTAAATAATGGCAAAATTTACAAAAGCAAACTCTGTTGGTGAGTGGTTAGATCAAAGATTAAACACTACTACACTAAACAAAGTTTTAATGACTGAGTATTGGATTCCAAAAGATATTAACTTCTTATGGGCAATGGGTGTATTATTAGCTACTACATTTGGTATTCTTGTAATTTCAGGAATTTTTTTAATGATGTACTACAAACCAGATGTTAACTTAGCATTTGATTCTGTAAACTATACAATTATGCAAGAAGTTGCATATGGTTGGTTATTTAGACATATGCATGGTGTTGCAGCTTCTGTTGTATTTTTAATCATCTATATTCACATGCTAACAGGTATCTACTATGGTTCTTATAAGCAAGGTAGAGAGATGATTTGGATTTCAGGTATGTTATTATTTGTAACATTTTCTGCTGCTGGATTCTCTGGATATATGTTACCATGGGGACAAATGTCTTACTGGGCTGCAATGGTTATTACAAACCTTTTTGGTGGTGTTCCATTTATTGGTGATGCATTAGTTGTGTGGATTAGAGGTGACTTTAACGTTGCTGATGCTACATTAACTAGATTTTTTATGTTACATGTATTCTTATTACCTATTGTTATTATGGGTATTATTGTAGTTCACTTTTATACATTAAGAATTCCTCATGTTAACAATCAAGAATCAGAAGATATTGACTTTGATGCTGAAGCTGAAAAGTATTTAAGTGGGAATAAAAAAGAATCAAAAGTTATTCCATTCTGGCCTATCTTTATTTCAAAAGATTTAGCTGTATTAGGAATCTTTTTAATTTTCTATTTTTATTTAGTATTCTTCCATTATAGTTTTGCAATGGATCCAGTTAACTTTGATCCTGCTGATAATATGGTAACTCCTGCACATATTTATCCTGAGTGGTATTTCTTATGGTCATATGAAGTATTAAGAGGATTCTTCTTTGATATTGGACCTATTAAAGCATTTGATGTTGGACTTATTGCATTTGGTTTTGCAAATGTTATTTTCTTTATTTTCCCATTCTTAGATAGAGATCCAGCTGTATTACCAGCTCATAAAAGACCTGGGTTTAATATTTGGTTCTGGCTTTTAATGGTTGATTTAATTGTATTGACTGTATATGGTAAATTACCTCCAACAGGTATAAATGCATGGGTAGGATTTGTATCTGCTACGATATTTATCATTTTATTTTTATTGTTGCCAATTATTACAAAAGCAGATGCTAAAAAGAGAGGTGCATAATGAGAGAGTTGAAAGTATTAATAGTTGTAGTAGTATTTACTCTTATTACTTATTGGGGAGTTGAGCCATTTGCTCATTCGCAAATGCACCCACATGTAGAACCAGCTGATTATGAGTATAAAGATCTAGATGGTTTAAACGGACTAACAGGAAATGCAACAAATGGTGCTTCTTTAGTTCAAACTAACTGTACAGCTTGTCACTCAATTGAAAAAGAAGGTTTTCCTCCTGTAATGGATGATGCAACTTCTGCTGCTAGTTATGGTGTTGTACCACCTGATTTAAGTACTGCTGGAAATCTTTATAATGCTGATTATTTAGCTGCATTTATAAAAAATCCTGCAAAAGCTTCAAAAGTTGAACATAAATTCAAAGATGGAAGAATTCATCCAATGCCAGGTTATGAGTGGATGCAACCACAAGAAATTGCTGATATGGTTGCTTATTTACAATCAATTGCACCTGAAGAAATGACAAATAAAGAAGTATTTACAGATGCTTGTCAAAGATGTCATGGTATTAAATATGGGGATATGAAAGGTGGAACAATGGCCGCTCATACTCCAAATGAAAATATCAAAGCATATATGGGGAAAACTCCTCCTGATTTATCTCAATATATTAGAAGTAGAGGTGAATCATACTTACATACATTTATCAATGACCCTCAAAAACACTTAGAGGGAACTGCAATGCCAAGAGTTGGTTTAACTCAAAAAGCTGAGCAACAAGCTATTGATTATATGGAACAAGTTGGAGATTCAAAAAAGCTGAAAGAGAAGAATTAGGACCAAAATTCCTAATTTACTTAGTGATATTTGCAATTTTTGCTTGGTTATGGAAAGCAAAACTTTGGAGAAATCTTCACTAGAATATTTACTTTCTAAAATAAAAAAAGGCCTAGGTTTTACAATCTAGGCCTTTTTTATTATACTGCTACAATTTTACAAAATATTATTTCAATTTTTTAATTATTACCTTTTTTTATAAAACTTAAGTGCTGTTTAACAGATTAAATAGTAACATAAATGTAACAAAATTTAAAGGGACGAATATGAAGTTAGGAAAAATCGTATTAGCATGTACATTAGCTTTTGGGATTGCTAGTGCCCAAGATGTTATGCAAAAATCTATGTCTATCATGGAACAAGGAATTACTCAAATTCAACAAGGGTTTTTAAATAACAATATTGAATTAATTAAAAGTGGTTCAAAACTTGTTCAAGATGGAAATAAATTATTTTCTGATGAAAAAGTAATTGGACAGTACTTACCAAAAGAGAAAAAACATATGGTAAATGTTGCATCAACTGCTTCTAAAAGAATTAGTTTAGATATAAATATTTTAGAACTAAACTTAGAAGATAAAGCATATTTAAATGCAGCTAATGCATACTCTGATATCTTAAATGCATGTTCAAGATGTCATTCAATAGTTAGAAGTTGGTAATAAAAAAGATAAACTTTTTAGTTTATCTTTTCATTAAATAAGTATTTTTACTGCAACTGCTGTAATTGCAGTTTGAGATTTCAATATTAAATTTGTATTAAAGCCAACAATTTTTTCTTTATCAAACCTATCTATTTCATTATTTGAAAATCCACCCTCACAACCAATTATAATTGTTTTTATATCACCTTTTTTAGAATCTACACTATTTTTTGAAAAATTCAACATATAAGTATTTGGATTTTCTTTAATAAACTCATCTAGACAGTTTGTCAATTCAAGCTTTATAATATCACTTCTTCCACACTGTTGAGAAGAATTAACAAGAATCTTTTCCATTTTCTCAAAATTTAATTTAAAGTTATTTTGAGAATAATCACAAGGAATAAAAGTAATCTTACTTACTCCAAGTTCATTTAAATATGGAAGTTCTTTTTCTATAGTTTTAGGATCAACTATACACCAAGCAATGTGTAACTGTTTATCAAGTTTTACAATATACTCTTTTTTTGACTTTAATTTTAAAGAAGCACTTTTTCTATCAATTGAAACTATCTTATAAAAATAAAGATAATTATCTTTTAAATTTCTAAATGCAATTTCATCTGATACTTTATGTCTTCTTGCTTTTATTAAGTGTTTAAAATTATCATTCTCTATATTTAAAACAGCCTCTTTTGCATTTTCATGATAAGTAAATTGCATACTTAAAATACCTTTGAAATAATATATACACTAACTAAAACAAGTAGTTCTATAGTATAAATCTTTTTTGCATAAGGTATAAATTCTTCTTGAGCTTTTATATCAGTTGATTTAATAACTCTCATTTTTTATTATCTTTTATTTTCAATTACAATGTAAAAAATTGAAGCTGCTATCATTATAATGATAGTAAAACTAAAACTACGTGCATATGCAGAAACAATTGCTCCTGTGTACATAATTACTGCATTACTTAAATGATACACAGGTGTTGTAAGTTTTAATCTTTTTGCTAATTTTATAAAATCTTTAACAAAAATCAAACTGTAAAAGTTAAAAAGTATAATAGCTAAGAAAAAAAAAGATTGCATATACATGTGTTGTTATTGCTTCTTGCATAATTTCCATTGTTTATCTCACTTTTAAAAAATTTTGGTATTATAGCAAACTTGTCATAAGGTATTAGTAAAGGAAAAAAATGGCTTTAAACGTTAAAGAAGCACTAAGTATTATAGAAAATTTACAAATAAATTTAAATTATGAAATTATACCCATAGAAAAAAGTATCAATAGAGTTTGTACAGATGATATCTTTGCACAATACGCTCTTCCAAAATTTGATAATTCTGCTATGGATGGCTATGCTATTAGATATGAAGATAAAAATAATGAACTTGAAATTATAGATACTATTTTTGCAGGTGACAATAAACATACAGAACTTAAACCTAATACTTGTGTGAAAATAATGACAGGGGCTAGAGTTCCTAAAAATACAACCGCAATAATACCAAAAGAAGAGACAAAAGAGAAAAAACAACAAAATAGAAATAACAAAAAACGTAAAAGAGTTTCAACACATAAGATATGTTGGTGAAGATATTGACTTACATGAGCATCTAATAAAAAAAGGTTCTAGATTAAATTTTGCAAAAATCACCCTACTTTCTTCTCAAGGAATATCACATATAAAAGTATATAAAAAACCTAAAATTGCTGTTTTTGCTTCAGGAGAAGAGTTAAAACTTCATTATGAAAAAATTGAAGATTATCAAATTTACAACTCAAATACTCCAACATTTCTAGCAAGAGCAATTGAACTTGGTTGTGAAGTTACTTTTATGGGACAAGCAAAAGATAGTGTTGAATCAATAAAAGAACTTATTGAAAACTCACTAGAAGCTGATTTGATTATAACATCAGGAGGAGTAAGTGTTGGGGATGCGGATTTTACAAAAGAAGCTTTTAACACACTTGATTTTAAAACTATAATTGATGGTATTTACATAAAACCTGGAAAACCAACTATATTTGGAAAAATAAAAGATACATATATTTTAAATCTTCCAGGAAATCCTTTACTACTGCACTTATTTTGAATTTTGAAATTTAAT
>JQGR01000138.1_pt1 | contig 11420 bp, 14 predicted proteins | sample 210181 | NCBI WGS metagenome assembly JQGR01 (sample SAMN02928655, study PRJNA255238) | bioreactor metagenome | biome: continuous culture; feature: L-culture metagenome assembled contigs; material: continuous culture biomass; isolation source: continuous culture inoculated with microbial biomass... | reverse complement strand
GGTGGGCAGGGCAGTTTCAACCTCGGGCGTGCCAGGTTGCAGCAGGATCAGGGCAAGCACGGCGACAGAAAACCCTCCGGCGACAATGGCATACTTGTACATATCGTCTCTCATAATCTGCTGCTCTTTAACTGCTAGGGGAGGTGGTGGTCAGGCCAAGTGTGTTCCACACCTGCATCCCGCCGCGATAATACCAGATCTTCTCAGCAGGATAGCCTGCGTCGATCAAACCGCGAATGGCGCGCGGGCTTTGGTCACACCAAGGGCCGTTGCAAAACATCATCAGCTTGGTGGCATTGGTGAAATCCCAACCTGTGCTGGTTTTGACCCCGCCCAGAGCGCGAAGGATTTCATCGCGATAGGGGTTTTTCTCGGCCAAGGTTTCAGATGGGACGTTCAGCGCACCGGGGATCGAACCTTTGGCGAACCACTCGGGGGTGCGGGTGTCCAGCAACAGGCCGTTGCCTGCGGCCACATCTTTTTCAAGGAATGAGATCACGTCCAACTCGCCCACCGTTTCTACGCCGGGGGCGGCCTCCATCGCGGTCACGCAGAACGGCGGACAGGCGCGAGAGGTTTTGGTGAAGTCAGGTGCCAAACGATTGGCAGGGTCTTGATTGCGCGAGATGGTGATCGGCTGGCCCTTGATCGCGAAGTTGGCGCTTGCCATGCCTTCGGTGATCTTAACCTGTTGTGCCACACTGGGCGCAACCGTGACCATAAGCGCCGCGAGGGCGCCCACCATAATACGAACCATGAGACCCCCCAGTCTTTATGTACTGCTCGACAGGCCTGTTCGCTCAAGCGAACTTATTGCCCGTAGAATGACCTATATATAGGGCTGTTTTGGGTAATTCGTCAATATTCAGGGGTCATCCCTAAATCTACTCCCCTAAAGGGCGAAAAACTGAGTCGTTTCAGTGGGATGAGTCGCGAAGCTCACTTCCCCTTGAATCAAAACGAAATTTTTTTTTCACAGGTTTAGGGTCACGCGACGCGATTTTTTCGTGAAACGGGCTGATTTGGGGCGGTCGCGTGTGGCCCATTGGCCCCGCCGTTCGCCCCGGAAATTGCCCCAAATCTGACCCGTTTTGGGGCTTACTCGTTGCGTTTCAGAATGTCGCCCGCAAGGTAAAGTGACCCGCAAATCAGTACCCGGCAATTGGGATCTTCTGCCACCAGCGCGGCCACTGCCGCCTCGGTGCTTTCGGCAGTTTTGGCGATCATGCCGACGGCTGCGGCCTCTTTGGCGGTGGTCGCACCCGGCAGGGTGTTCACCTCATTGGGGATCGAAATGGCGGTCAGGCTGTCCGATGCTTTGGCCAACGGGCGCAGGTAGCCCGCAATGTCCTTGGTGTTGAGCATTCCACAAATCAGATGTGTTGGGCGTTTGGGCAGATCGCCCAGTACCTTGGCAAGAGTTTCCCCGGCCGCCGGGTTGTGGCCGCCGTCGAGCCACAGCTCGGCTTCGCCTGCCGCCTCGACCAGAGGGCCGGTCTTCAGGCGCTGCATCCGGGCGGGCCAGGTTACATCACGCATCGCGGCCTCGCATGCGGCTTCATCAAAGCCCAGCACTCTTAAAGCGGCAATGGCGGCCCCGGCGTTTTCAATCTGATGCGGGCCGATCAGCGCGGGCAGTGGTAAGTCCAAAAGCCCGTTTTCATCCTGGAAAATCAAACGTCCGCGCTCTTCCCACATGTGCCAATGCTGGCCGTGCACGTAAAGCGGGCACCCCAGCTTGGCCGCGCGGGCTTCGATCACCTCAAGCGCTTCATCTGGCTGCGGCCCGACAACGCAAGGCACGCCACGTTTCAGGATCCCGGCTTTCTCACCGGCAATCGCGGTGAGGGTTTCGCCAAGGAATTGGGTGTGGTCGATCGAAATCGGGGTGAGGATGGTCAGCGCGGGGGTTTCAACCACATTGGTGGCATCCAACCGCCCACCCAGCCCGGTTTCCAGCAGGGTATAGTCGCCCGGTGTTTCCGCAAAAGCCATCAGCCCGGCCACGGTGGTGATCTCGAAATAGGTGATGTTCTCACCGCTATTCTGGGCGTAGCACCGGTCTAGCACTTCGGTCAGGGATTCTTCGGAAATAAGCTCACCCGCGAGCCGGATCCGTTCATGAAACCGGGCCAGATGGGGGGAGGTATAGGCGTGCACACGTTTGCCGACGCCCTCCAGTCCCGCACGCAGCATGGCCTGTGTAGACCCCTTGCCGTTGGTGCCAGCCAGGTGAATCACCGGGGGCAGCTTGTCTTGCGGGTTGCCGACCTGATCCAGCAGCCTCCAGACCCGATCCAGCGTAAGATCAATGATCTTCGGGTGCAGCGCCATCATGCGATCCAGGATGACATCAGAGGTGGGCGACGGGCTGGTCATGGCGATCTCATTTCAAAACTATCGGCAGTCGTTTTGGATCTCCTACCCGGTTTAAGGTGGGTAGGAGCGGCAATTTGCGACCCATTTCAGGCAGGTTGCGGGGGAGCAGGCATGTTGGTGGGCCAGTTGTGTGCCGCGCAGCTGCCTGCGCCTGCTTATTCCTTATCCGCAGTCTCGGTGGCGGTGTCCCCGCTTGCAGTCTCTGCTGCAGCATCAACCTCTGTCGAAGCCTCGTCGTTGCTGGGGCCAGGAGCCGGCAGATCGCCCGCAACGGCCGGGCCTATGCCCATCAACATGCGCAGGATGGTCACCAATTCGGTTTTCATCTCTTTGCGGTGGGTCACACGGTCCAGCATGCCGTGGTCCAGCAGATATTCGGCGCGCTGGAACCTTCGGGCAGCTTTTCACGAATGGTCTGTTCGATCACGCGCGGACCGGCAAAGCAGATCAGCGCATTGGGTTCCGCGATATGCACGTCACCCAACATTGCGTAAGAGGCGGTCACGCCGCCGGTGGTCGGGTGGGTGAGCACAACGATATACGGCAGGTTTGCTTCTTTCAGCATTTGCACAGCTACGGTGGTGCGCGGCATCTGCATCAGCGACAAGATGCCTTCCTGCATCCGCGCGCCCCCGGCTGCGGAAAACAGAACCAGCGGGCGTTTTGTGGCCACGGCGCGTTCGGCCGCTGCGATGATCGCGTTGCCCACATACATGCCCATGGAACCGGCCATAAAGCTGAAATCCTGCGCAGCGGCCACAATCGGGGTGCGCCCGATTTCACCTTCGGCCACCAGCATCGCTTCGGACTCGCCCGTCCCCTTACGTGCTGTTTTCATCCGGTCGGGATATTTCTTCTGATCCTTGAACTGGAGCGGATCATCGATCGGCGCGGGCACGTCAACCTCGGTGAAGACACCGCCATCAAACAGGCCGGTAAAGCGCTCACGCGGGGTGATCACCATGTGGTGGTCGCAATTGGTACAGACATTCAGGTTGTCGGCCAGCTCTCGGTGAAAGAGCATCGTGCCGCATTCCGTGCATTTGGTCCAAAGATTTTCCGGCACCTCACGGCGCGAAAACAGGGAGTTGATGCGTGGGCGGACGTAGTTCGAGATCCAGTTCATCGCCATATCCTTCGTCGTTTGGGCCTAATTAGTCTTCCCTAGCGGCATTTGCAATTGCCTGCGAAGTTTTTGGCGGGGTTTTGGTCAGCTTCCACCAGATCATAAAGCCCAGTACCATGGTGGTGGTCTGCAGCAGGATGGATGCTCCGACAGAGGGGCTGGTCAGGTCAGGTGAGGTGATGAAAAGAGACAGCCCATCAAGACTGCCGGCATTCCCTAGAAGGAGCAGCATGGCGTTATTGGCCATATGCAGCCCCGCCGCCGCCGCGATATTGCCGGTGCGCAGGGTGATCAGTGACAGGATGATCCCTACGGCCGTGGTGTGCAGCACATAGAAATAGGCGTTCATCCCGTAGGTTATGGGGTCGAAGTGCAACAGGCCAAAGATCAACGATGGAAGCACGGCCCAGATCCAGACCGAGCGGAACCGCGCCCGAAGCTGTTGCAGCAGATAACCGCGAAACACCAGTTCTTCGGCCATGATCTGTATGAAAATAAACCCAAGTGCGGGTAAAAGCAGAATGATCCAGGTTGAAACTGGCATGTTCCGGGTCAGGCCCTCGGTAGGGTCAAACAGGATCCATTCGGCCAGCATCGACAGGGCTGAAAGGGCCACGGCTGCCCCCACGCCATAAAGGGCGTGGTGCCAGTGCAGTCTATGGGTGGGTCCGAACAAGCTGCGATAGCTTCGTTTGTGCAAGAACCGCACCACCACCCAAAGCCCTAGATGATAGCCGAGGAAAGTGGCGAAAAATAGCATAAGCCCGACCGGGGTGTCGGCGCGGATAATAAAGAGCGGGCTTTCCCCCAGCAGTGCTGCCCCTGATGCGATGATCGCGAAAGTGGCGGCAAAAAACGCCACATGGATCAGGACCAGCCCCAGAAGGCTGCGCCAAAGCTGGGGGTACGACAGGGCCGACGCCCAGAACAGAGCGTCTGATCGGGTGTCCTTGCGGGGGGGCGCTTGCGCGTCAAGAGGCGGGCAGATGGATACTCGTTCACAGGTTAGGTCCTTATTTACGTCCCAAGCTTCTGGGGTATGGGAACTTTATCTGCCCCTGACCTGCTGGCAATGCGAAAAGCGCAGGGACATGAGCGTTGGAGTGAAGCACGCCCTTTCAGATCGTGGCGCTTGTCCGGGCGCGCGCGCTCGGCTATGTCGGTGCAAATGGAGGCGGAATGTTACGTGTTTTCTTTGTCTTGAGTGTTTTTTGGTCCTGTCAGGATGTCTGGCGGGCAATGGGGTGGGATTGCTGCCTTCCGGCCCGTCGGATGCCGCGCTGGTCCATCGTAAATCGGTGGCACAGGGGCAGGTTAACGTGGTTGGCCCCAAAAACTATTGCATCGCAACGGATTTGGTGCGTGATGGGGCCAAGGGTGCGTTTGTACCGCTGGCCCCCTGTGCTGCAATGGCGCGGGGCACCAAAAGTACCATGCCTGATCCACGGTTTTTCCTGTCCGCTGTCGTGCAGCCTTTGAATGCAGATGTGACGCTAACCGAAGAGGGGCTGGTCCCTGCTGCGCGCACCGCTCTGGATGCCGGGGTCATGCGGGCAGCTTTTGGCGCAAAGGCTGAGATCCTGACCTATCGCGGTGAAGGGCAGGCGCTGGTCGCCCAGACCCGTGTCGGCAAACCTGCGCCGGGGTTGGATGCTACGCAATGGCGGGCAATTTTTCTGCGCAACGGACATGTGCTTGCCCTAAGCGTCAGTGGTTTTGAGGGCGAGGTCAGCGAAGAGGCTGGTCAAAAGGCCGGGGAAGCTGTGTTGCTGCAATTCCTGTCCACGATGCAGGCCGCTAACCCCACCAACGGCCCCAAGGTCAAAGCGCCAACGGTGTTGCCAAAATTCCTGCGTCGTTTGCTGAATTGAAACTATTCGGTTTGAAAATGGAAACAATCGCCATAATGATGGCGGTATCAAAAAGTTAACCGAATCCGATCTCTAAGCGATTCCTGTAGCGGACCTCGAAAAATCCACATGGCAAAACGCGCAACCGGACTTCGACATCGCCTGATCCAATGGCGGGCCCTGCGGCACTGGGCCCGGCTGGCGCGCAAGGTGCGTGGGGCGAATTTCTCGACCTTCGGGCAATGCGCAGTTCGGCCCGGCAATTGCGTGCCCAGCTTGATCAGGTGATTCGTGTGGCGGACAGCCGGTTGGCACTGCCACTGATTGGGTCAAATGCATTCCCCAAACCGCTGTTTTGCGACTGGTCTTACCGGCCTGAATTGTGGCGCATGCCCATCACCCCAATCGGGATTGCGGCGGCTGAAACCAAATCCACCTTCGGCGAAGAGGTGATGCTGTTTCACGATTGCCGGAACTCGGAACTGACCGTGCGTCAGGTGCGCAATGGCCGTGAAAGCGACCTCGCCCCCTTTGGGCTGCGCATGGATGTGTTCCGCTTTGACGGTTCGTTTCTGTCGCTGGTGGTTGAGCTTCCTTACGCATCGGTTGACGGGTTGAAACAACGTCATCTGGTGCGGATGAACGCGGTGGTCGAAATGGAAAAGCGGCTGGAAATCTTTGCCCGCCTCAATATCAAACATGGCCCCAACACCGAACAACTGGTGCGCGAGTTGCCGTTCGGTGATCTGGACAAACATGATCGCGCCGAGGTCGAGATTGAATTTGATCTCGCCTATACAAACATGAACGAAAAGCGGGTAGAGCGGATGTGGGTCGATCTTGTGATCGAAAACCCCGAGATGAGCCAGGTTGTGCTGCGCGACATCAATTTCAGCCGCCGCCCGCGTGCAGAAGTCTGACCCAGGAAAGGATCCCCCATGGCCGAGATGACCTTGTCCAAAGCTCGCATTCAGGCTGGTGTGTGGGAAGGTGTGCTTGAAATGGGCAGCCTGTCTGAGCTGCCTGAACTTGAGGTGTCGCATCTGGCCAAACCGGTCTCGGGGTTTACCATCGACGCAGATCCCGACCATGGCGATCGCTATCTGGTGCGGGTGCCGATCCCGGCTGAGTTGCTGTGTGACGGCGTGCAAACCTTTGTGATCTCTGAAAAATCCAGTGGCGATAAGCTTGCGCATTTTTCGGTGATCACCGGTCAGCCGCTTGAAGATGATGTGCTGGCGGAAATGGATCTGCTGCGCGCGGAACTCGACATGCTGAAGCGCGCCTTTCGCAAGCATTGTCTGGAAACAACCTAACCATGCCACCCCGCCCCCGCATTCTGGTCAGCGCCTGTTTGATGGGGCAACCGGTGCGGTATGACAGGCAGGCAAAGCCCCTTCTTGTGCGGCAGTTGGAAGAACTGTCCGAATGCGCCAACCTTTTTACATTCTGCCCGGAACTTGCCGGAGGACTGCCGATACCGCGCGCACCGGCAGAGATTTCGCCGGGTGGTCATGGGCGGGATGTGATGCGCGGGCGCGCGAGAATACGCGATATCAATGGCGCAGATATCACCGCGCCATTTGTTGATGGTGCACGACAAGCTGTGCAATTTGCCCGTGACGCGGGATGCACCTTTGCGCTCCTCACTGAGGCGAGCCCCTCGTGCGGATCATTTCAGATTTACAGCGGGCATCATGATGGAAAAAGGCGTTCGGGGATGGGGGCCACCACCGCGGCCCTTCAGGCTGCGGGCCTTAAGGCGTTTGCCTCTGACCAGGTGGATGCCTTGATCCGAGAGCTTGAAGAGCAGGGATAGGTTACGCAGCGTTTCGGATGACACAGCTTTACGCGCACGTCAATGTGGCGGGACGAAAGCCAGCCACAGGATGTCACCATGACCAGCTACCCCCATCTCCTCGCCCCACTCGATCTGGGCTTCACCACATTGAAGAACCGCGTTTTGATGGGGTCGATGCACACCGGGCTGGAAGAGCGCGGCGATTGGAACCGGGTGGCTGAATTCTATGCCGCGCGCGCGCGTGGTGGTGCCGGGTTGATTGTCACCGGAGGTATGGCGCCCAATGAAGAGGGCGGCGTTTTCCCAGGGGCGGCGGGGCTGTTCTCGGATCAGGATATTGCCAACCATAAATCGGTCACGGATCGGGTGCATGAAGAAGGCGGCAAGATCGCGATGCAGATCCTGCACGCAGGCCGCTATGCCTATGGCCCGAATTGCGTGTCGGCAAGCCCGGTGAAATCCCCAATCTCTCCCTTCCCGCCAAAAGAACTGGATGAGGAGGGGATACAGAAGCAGATCGCTGATTTCGCCACTGCCGCGGCACGGGCCAGGCAGGCGGGTTATGATGGGGTCGAAGTAATGGGGTCGGAAGGTTATTTCCTCAACCAGTTCCTTGTCACCCACACCAACAAACGCGAAGACCGTTGGGGTGGATCTTATGAAAACCGGATGCGGCTGGCGATCGAAGTGGTCAAAGCGGTGCGCGCTGCTGTGGGGCCGGATTTCATTGTGATCTACCGATTGTCGATGATTGATCTGGTGCCAAATGGTTCAACCTTCGATGAGGTGGTGACATTGGCAAAAGAGATCGAAAAGGCTGGTGCCACTATCCTCAACACCGGCATCGGCTGGCACGAGGCGCGCATTCCCACCATCGCCACGTCGGTGCCTCGTGCAGCCTTTACTTGGGTAACGAAAAAGCTGATGGGGCAGGTTACCATTCCGGTGATCACATCAAACCGCATCAACACACCGGAGGTCGGCGAGGATGTGCTGGCAGGCGGTGCGGCCGATATGGTCTCGATGGCGCGGCCATTCCTTGCTGACCCGGAGTTTGTTGTCAAAGCCGCAGCGGGTGAGGCGGACAGCATTGCCCCCTGCATTGCCTGTAATCAGGCCTGTCTGGATCATACTTTTGGCGGTAAGATTTCCACCTGTCTGGTCAATCCGCGCGCCTGTTATGAGACCGAGCTTAGCTATGATATGAGCGACACGCCGAAATCCATCGCCATTGTCGGAGCGGGCCCGGCGGGGCTGTCCACTGCTTTGGTGGCAGATGAGCGTGGTCACGATGTGACCCTGTTTGACCGTGCGGATCAGGTTGGCGGGCAGTTGAATATGGCCAAGAAAATCCCCGGTAAAGAAGAGTTCATTGGGCTGGTTGATTGGTATGCCCGCATGGTGGCTGCTTCGGATATTGACCTGCAGCTGGGCAAAGAGGTGGCCGCTGAGGATCTGACAGGATTTGATGAGGTGATCATTGCCACGGGGGTTGTCCCCCGTGATCCCGGCATCGATGGGCAGGACAGCGACAAGGTGCTCTCTTACATCGATGTGCTGCGTGATGGCGCGCCTGTGGGCGACCGCGTGGCGGTGATCGGCGCGGGTGGGATTGGTTTTGACATTGCCGAATTCCTGACCCAGGCGGGCGATAGCCCGACCGAGAACCTTGATGAATGGCTGGCCGAATGGGGGTGGCCGATCCGGCTGATGTGCGCGGTGGGCTGGCCTCCGATGGCCCGCAACCAGAAGCGCCCGCGCGACAGGTGACATTGATGCAACGTAAGGCCAAGGCCTTGGGCAAAGGGCTGGGTAAAACCACCGGCTGGATCCATCGCGCGACCCTCAAGATGAAAGGGGTCGAGATGGTGGGCGGCGTGAACTATGAGCGGATCACTGACGAAGGCCTGATGGTGTCGTCGGGGGAGGCGCGTGAAAACCCACGGGTGATCGAGGTCGACAATGTGATCCTTTGTGCCGGGCAGATTCCAAACCGCACGCTTGCTGATCAACTTGCTGAAAAAGGCATCACTGCCCATGTGATTGGCGGGGCGGATGTTGCGGCAGAGCTTGACGCCAAGCGCGCTATCGACCAAGGATCGCGGCTGGCGGCATCGCTTTGATCTGACGCCTGCGCGGGTGGTTCTGACCGGGCGCGCGGGTGCAGGGCGAACATCGGTGCCGCATATCTCATGAGGTGCCGATGCTATTCCCGTCGATTTTTCTGGGCCTGATGCCGTCCTTCCTTTTGGTGGGGCTTGGCGGGCTGCTGCGCAAACGCCTGTCGGAAAATGCCTGGCAAGGGCTGGATCGGCTGAATTTTGAGATCCTGTTTCCAGCGCTTCTGTTTGTTGCCGCCTCCTCGCGCCCCATTGAAATGTCCAAAGTGGCGGTGATTGGGCCTGCGGTCTGGGCTATTTTGCTGGCCGGGCTGCTGCTTGGCTGGTTGGCGCGACCGTTTGGGCCAGAGCGGTTCCTTGATTTCGCAGGAGCCTGGCAGGTGGGGTGGCGCTTTAACACCGCTGTTGGACTGGTGGCTGTTGGGCTTTTTGCGCGTGGCAGCATGGCCGAAATGGCGGTGGCGGTGGGCATGGCGGTACCCGTGGCGAACCTGTTTGCCGTCTCGGCGTTGTCTCGTGGGGGGGCGATGGGGTTGGGGGAAACCCTGCGCAAAGTGGCGCTCAACCCGTTCTTGCTGGCGTCACTCGGTGGGGTCATCTTTGGTGTGATGGGATGGCAATTGCCCAGCCGGTCCATGCGCCGCTTGATATGCTGGCCAAAGCGGCCATTCCAATTGCGCTTTTGTCGATTGGAGCGACGATGAACTGGGGGGCGTTGGCGCGGTTGGATCGCTTTAACGGTGCGATCTGCGCCATCAAGCTGCTGATCCTGCCCGCCCTCACCCTGATGGGCAGCCTGCTTGTGGGGCTGTCACCAGAGGTTGGATCGGTTCTGGTGCTGTTTGCGGCATTGCCCACGGCCTCTGCGGCCCATGTCCTTGCCTCAGCCTTTGGCGCCAATCGCGAATTGGTGGCCACGTTGATCGCCCAGACCACATTGCTGTCCGCAGCCACTCTGCCAGCGTGGATCGCCCTGGCAGAATTTACCCTCGCTTAGCCTGTGAACAGCAGCGAGCATTCGTGGCGACGCAACACGCGGCGGGCCGTCCCATATCTCTGTGCGCCGGTTGCGGCCAATTCGGGAAAGAGTTTGATAAACTCGGCCCTGGCCTCGACAGACAGCCCCCGACCGTCACACGGCAGATAGCTTTCGCTGGCGACCCCTTCGGAATAGATTACCTCATGTTGGTCGAACATCAGGTGATAATAAGTCACCTCGCCCCCCGGTTTGCGGTATCCGAGCCCTTGCTCTGCAAGATAGATGGCGGGTACCATCACTTCAGTTTCGCCAAAGAAAAGCTCGGCCCGGGCGCCGCTGATCACCATGCGGTGCTGCGGGGATAAAACAAGGTCGCGTGTGTTGCCCAAAACCCCAGCAGGCAAGACGACTGGCGCAAAGGCCCCGGTGGCCGGAACGGTTCGATGTGCCACCCAGGCCAGAGGTTGCGACCCATTATCCCGCGTCAGCACCAGATCGCCGGACTGCAACTGCTCGATATAGCGTTCGCCGGTTGTGGTTGCGATACGAGTGCCCTGGGCAAAGCAAGCGACATAGTCGTCATATTGGTTGTTTTGACGGTAAGAGGATCGTTCGGTATTGAAATTATAGCTTTGGCCGGGTGCCAGCGGGACGGTTGACGCCAATCCTTGCACTGCCCCTTGTTGGTAACCGTCGCCTCCGAAATGCAAAGACGTAACCTTATGGCCCGTGCCGGTGTTGATCAGGTCATACGCAGTGTGCACCTCGGTGCCATCGGTGTAGGTGGTTCCATCAATGGTGGTGTCGCCCACCAGGGTCTGACTGTCTCCGATTTCATGGAACCGCCCTTCATTGTCATCAATTGCGATTGCCGTTGGCTGGCGCCGGGTTTGAGGGTCAGCGTGAAGGTTGGGCTGCCTTGGGCGGCGCCATTGAATTCGTTTGGCAACCCACCGACAAAATCATCTGGCTGTAAACATAGATATAATAGATCGCCATTTGAGTGACCTTTCAGGCAGCCGGGCGGGGCAGACCCGCCGCTTGGGGATGTCCTTTATAATTGGTTGCGCGGATAAAATGTCATGGGGAAAAGTGCGCGGAAACTGTCCTATGAAATTGAAAGCTGGCAAGTTATTGAAAAGATGTGGTTATCTCTTTCGTTCGG